>Ga0255052_10003664_pt1 | contig 10588 bp, 4 predicted proteins | sample JV7_2_21_MG_FD_188632 | JGI IMG/M metagenome (GOLD analysis project Ga0255052, IMG submission 188632) | Seawater microbial communities from Jervis Inlet, British Columbia, Canada - JV7_2_21 | ecosystem: Environmental > Aquatic > Marine > Inlet | place: Canada: British Columbia | collected...
GGCGTCTGTCAGTACGGAATCATGCCCTGCAACGGGCTCATCTACGCCCCCTCTCACGCATGCGGCTGTTTCATGGAGGCCAAACTCTACGGCTTCTGGGCCCTGGCCCCGGAAAGACAAATCCGCAAACCGAGTAGTGCTGTGCAACTTGAGAAAGGCCCGGCGTATGGGTCTATTCGCACTTCACACCTCACACTTCACACTTCTTCTGACTGGCCAACGCACCGCGGCAATCCGCTCAGAAGCGGCTCGACGTCAATGAAGATTTCCTCCCAGCTCAAAAACGCCTGGAATGTAAGCATCGGCGGTAAGATCAGCGCACCGGTGGTAGCGAACGGCAATATCATCCTCTCGGCAATTGACGAACACAAGATCATTGCCCTGGACGCAGAGAACGGACAGAAAAAGTGGACATTTACGGCAGGCGGGAGAGTGGATTCACCCCCCACCATCTATCGAGGGTTGGTGCTGTTCGGCTCGGCCGACGGATCGGTCTACTGCCTGCGTCTATCCGACGGCAATCTCGTCTGGCGATTCAGAGCAGCGCCCGATGAGCTGAACACCGTGGCGCTCGGCCAGATCGAATCGGTTTGGCCCGTGCACGGCAGCATTCTTGTCGAAGACGGAGTTGCCTATGCAGCGGCGGGCAGGTCTTCTTACATCGATGGCGGGATCATCCTCTACGGGCTCGACCCAACAACGGGCAAGACCATATACACCGAACATGTCCGCAACTCCCACCCCATGGTGACATCGTCAGACAACAAGCCTCAGATAGAGCGTCAGAAGATAGACCAGAACGCAACGGACGCCAAGACATTCACGGCCCCCGACAGGAGCGACGCTTTTTCGATGGAGGGCGTCACGACCGACATTCTCGTCAGCAACGGCAGCTCGATATTCATGAGGCATCTGAGGTTCAACCGTCAGTGCGTGAGGCAGCCCGAGTTGAGCAGGCATCTGTTCTCGACCTCCAGGCTTCTCGACGACGCGGAAAACCACCGCTCGCATTGGGTTCTCGGCACGGGGGACTTCAGCAGAATCGGGGTCGCGTATTCATGGATCGCCAATCGACGCGGCGGAAGGAAAGACGTACATTTGGCTGTGCCCTACGGAATGTTGCTGGCATTCGACGACGAAACCGTCTGGGGCGTCAGGCGGGGCAAGGCTTACACGCTGTTTGCCGAGGCTCACAGGCCCTTCTCGGCAACCGAGAAATTTCTGCCCGACTTCAGGAAAGTTCAGGACGATGCCGGCGAGCGATGGAAATGGTCCGTGGACCTCGATATACGCCCGCGAGCGATAGTACGTGCCAACGATCTGCTGTTTCTAGGCGGGACGCCCTACTCGGCGAACCGAATCGATCTGGCGGCGACCTATGAGGGCACAAAAGGCGGCCTGATGTCGATAATGTCAACGTCGAACGGGGAGAAAATCGCTGAGCAAAGTCTTGACTCGCCTCCGGTTTGGGATGGCATGGCGGCGGCAAACGGACGACTGTACATTTCGCTTGAGAGCGGCAGTCTGCTGTCTCTGAGAAGTGAGTAGACTTTCCATAACGTTACCGCCCTACCGCTGTCGGGCTTTGCCCAGCGTCTCTTTCGCGCTGCGAGTGACATTTCTGTTGTTCGTGGATTTGAGCACTTTCTGCAAGGCCTCTGTGACTTCGCGAGGATGTTGCTCGACGATGTTCTTTCCGATCGCCACGGCTGCGAAACACGCCTCGTTCTTGGTCGCGGGATCATTCAGGTTCGCCATTGCCATCGAAAGGGCATCGATCGACGGAACTGTACTCAGCGCACCGAGCAGAAGTTTCTTCTCCTGGTTGCGCTCGATCAGGGCGTCCGCCTGCTTGCACATCGCAAGCTTCCCGGCAGTCGAAAGGCTCTCGTCTCGAATGAGAGTTATATAGCCCCGCAAAGCCGCCGTTTTGTGAGTTCCACCGGATGAAACCTTTGCCAGCTTGAGCAGGTCGGGCGCCGCGTCGGCACTCTTCCATCCGCAAAGCACGCGGATGGCGGCGTCGCGAACCTCCGTGTCGGAATCGTTCGCGGCCTTCCGGACGGCCTCGAGAGCCTGCGTTCCGCCTACGGCGCCGAGGACCCGCAACAGCGAGTTCTTCTGGGCTGCCCCGGCCCGACCCAACAGATCGGTGAATCTTGCGGTGTAAGCTTCTGCGTCTTCTGACTTGCCGCAAACAGTGATCAGCGCCCGCTCTGCGGCACTGAGATCGCGCGAGTTTTCCAAACCCATGAGCAGATCGAGCAGCGCCGGCACTTGTGCGGGGCTGCCCAGTTCGCCCACCTTTCTCAGCGCAGCGGGGCGGACCTCCGCATCGGCGTCAGAGGCGGCTTTGAGCAATGCCGGAACGTTTTCGGTCATGCGCCTGCGCCCCATCAATTCGAGTGCCGTCAGCCGCTCGCTCGCCCGGCTGCTCTTGAGCATCGCCACCACAGCGGAGTCGGCCCGCCTGCCGGGTATGGCGGCCAGGCTGTCCTGCGCTGCCTTTGCGATGTCTTTGTCGGCATCGCCCATTAGTTTGACAAGCTCAGAAACAGCCGCTCCGTCCTGGAACTGCGGCGCAACCCGTATGGCTTCCATACGAACTGCTTTCGGGCCCCGCTTGGCCAGAGCAAGTACCGCCGGCAGCGCCGCAGCGTCTCCTCGCTTGCCAAGCGTCCAGAGCACCAGAATTTGATTGTCGGCAGGCAACTTGCCGAGCCCGGCGCTCAGCATCCGGGTCACTTCAGCACCCGGCAATTCCAGAGCAGTCTGTGCGGCCGCAGAGAACATGATGTAGTCATCACTTTGCAGATACTTCGCCAGCAAGGCTACACCCTCGCTGCCGCGTGCCAGTATCGCGCCGCGCAAGGCGCCGCCACGAACCTGATGCGGCCCGCCTGCATCAAGCAATGCGTCGTATATATCAACCGCAATATCAGCATTTCCCTCTGCCGCAAGCAGTTCAGCGCAGCGGAACAGACCCTCGGCAATTGGGAGCTGGTTCTCTTTCGGAGCATGCGCCAGGCCCATCTGCAATGTCTCGGCCGCAGCCTCATTGCCGATGCTGCCTAAAGCACGAACTGCCGCGCCGGCGACATCGGGGCCGGCCTCGTGTTTGGCCAGGATAGCCGCCAACAACTTGACCGCCTCGGCGTCGCGCCGCACGCCCACGCTGCCTATCACGCCGATCAACGGCTTGCCCTTGAGTGTGCCGAGTGCATCGCGAAAAGCGACGTCCACAGCCGGGTCCTTGATCGGCTCCAGTGCGTAGCGCGCCATATGCGAGAGTTCTTCGTTGCCGAGCAGAGCCGCTAACGGCGCGATGGACTTGGTCGTGCCGACCAGCGCCAGTCCGCGGCAGGCATCGACTTTTTCCTTGCGAGATGCGTCCGATCTGAGCACGGCGATAAGTTTGCCCTCGTCGGACTTTGCCGGGACCGTTTGTGCGGGTAACCTGACGGCGCCGGCCAACAGCAACGCGATAATCAAAATCGTGTGTGTTCTTGACTTAAACATGGCTCATTTTCCTTTCGGATAAAAGTTGATCGCTTAGATTACCCACGGCTCACGCATCGCACGCGAACGGAATCGGTTGGCTTGCGGATCGTTAATGAATTCCTCTTTGACCGTGTCGAAACGCAAATCGCGTTTGAGCCACATGCAGATGTTGGCCGCATGGACGGTAGTCATCGTGCGGTGCATCATCACCGGGTTGGACACCGTCTGGCGGCGCGACTTGACACAATCGAGAAAGTTGCGAACGTGACTCATGGGCCTCTGCGTCCGCACCTGGTAGTCGTAAACGAGCTTCCTGAAATCATCGAGCATCGCGGGCGCCGAAACATCGGGCTTGGAATAACCGTCGGCCGCCGCGACCCAGCCCTCGGTGCCTTCGTAGCGGACACCGCAGGAGCCTCGCCAGTATTTCCTGTCGAGATCGCGTTCGAGGACCATCTTTATGCCGCTGGCGAATGTCGTCACCATCTGGTCGCCGCTCTCATTGTTGACGTACTTGTATTCGATTGCCGAGGTGTCGCCGGCGCCCATTCCGACCTGGCACTGGGCGAAAGTATGCGCGCCCCATTCGCCGATGCAACTGGTGTGGAAATCGTAGTGGCCTCGCCAGCGGCCCTGTGTGTAAGCCGCGTTGTAAGGCCTCCACGGGCACGGGCCCAGCCAGGCGTCCCAATCCACTTCGTCCTTGGACGGCAGGGGCTGAGCGTCCAGCCAATCGTGTCTCATTTCCGCCGCATCCCACGGAGCAATGTGGGCGCGAACGGTGTGGACCTCGCCGAGCCGGCCGGTGCGGAGCATTTCGTTGCAGAATGTGAAGTTGCCTTCGCTGAGCCTCTGTGTGCCGGTTTGATAGATGCGGCGATAGCGTCTTGCTGTTTCCACCACCCCCTGACCTTCCTCGATAGTCATGCACGACGGTTTTTCCGAATAAACGTCCTTGCCCGCCCGCATCGCCATGATGGAGGCGAGGGCATGCCACCGGTCGCCCGTGGTGACAAGCAGAGCGTCGATATCGGTGCGCTCGGCCAGGAACTCGGGCGTGTTGCGGTAGATCTTGCAGTCGGTGTTGCCGTAATGCGTGTCTGCAATCTGCTTGACCCTTTCAGCACGTGACTTTTGGGGATCACACGTCGCGACAAATTGCACATCCGATTCCGGCAGCATCCAACGCAGGTCGTGCGAACCGCGGTTGCCGATGCCGATCCCGCCCAGGATAATGCGATCGCTGGGAGCGACCTTTCCGCCGCGACCTAACGCCGTCGGGGTAATGATCGTCGGAGCTGCTACGAATGCGCCCACCGCTGCTGCGGCGCCACGCATAAACTGGCGACGGTCCAATCTTCTTTTCTTTGCTCGCCTCATGAGTTACCTCCTTATAAAACTGCGTTCTATTTTCGATTTTCGATTGCCAATTTTCGATTGTTGCCTGTCAAATCGAAAATCGACAATTGATCTTGATTCTATCCGATCAATCTACCGCCAACAAGAGCTTTGAGCACAATTCCAGCAAAAAAACCGAACCCCGCCAGGTAAGCGGTCCTCACAGTGCGCCGTTTTGCTTTTGAGGACTGTATCAATAGATGAACGTGGTTTCAATGGTACAGAGCCATTGGAGACTATTCAAGGTCGAAGTGGCAGGATTATCCTGAGATACCGTGGGACTATCCCGAACGTGAAACACTGATCAACCGGTCACAACTATAGGCTCTGTCTGAAGACTCCGTCGTCGGCCCGAGAGCGAGCGTTTTTTCGCCTGGCAAAGACGGCGAAGCAGGCGATATTGGCTGTATCGTCGATGGAGCCGGATGCAGTCGGGCGGAAAATAAGCCGCTCGAAGCCAGATCGAGCCTTCAGACAGAGCCTAAAACAAACGGGGCCTGCAGCGAATCAATCAGTACAGGCCCCGAATTTCAAACATGGCGGCCGCGCATTTGCGAGCCGCTGCCGATTGCTCCGGCAGAATCTACCGATACAGCCGAATGTCGTCGAAGTACATCTGACCTGCGCCGCCGGCGGCCGGGCTGCCCTTGGTGCCAAAGCCGAGGGTTATCGTGCTTACGTTGGCAAGGCCCACGCCCAGGTCGGCAAATTGCTGCAGGTCGATGGCCCACTCAGTCCATCCGATTATCTGCGTCACGGCAGGATCGCTGTGGTAGACCACGGCGGTGCCGTCGAGCGCAACAAACATCCGCTCGGCTGAATTAGCCAAATCGCCTCGGAACCACAATGACAGCTTGGTGACGCCTTCGGCGGTCCAGTCACGCGGATAGACCAACGTAAAAGTGGCCTCGGACGTCTTGAGGTTATTGTCGTAGAGATACGGCATCGACTGGGCGCCGCCGTGTACGATAGTCTGTTCGGCATAAGGCGGCAGGTCGTTACCCACCAGGGCGCCGTTTGTCGTGGTTCCGAAACCGTCTATCCACTTATCGAATATCCTGTTGCTGTTCGGGTCAGGCGGATCGATGTCGTTGTAGGACTCGAAATCGTCCACGGCAATAAAGTCGGCCGCAGCAAAGGTCCAAACCAGACCTTTGACGGTCTTGTCCGGATAGACCTCGTCAACGCGCCACGCATAACTGCCATCCCATGCCAGTCCTCCGGGATCATAGCTCTCGGCACCAAGCGCCTTGGGCCCTATGTACTCGGGCGAGGTTGTGTCGGCGCTCTTGACGGCATCGCCGTCGGTGCCTAGGTACAACTCGTGCGAAGCAGCCGTTTCCGCCGGAGTCCAGCTCAGCGTTGCGTTCATCTGCACATCCACCGCGCCGTTGGCCGGTCGTGGATTGCCCACGGCGCCGGGCGTGGTGAAGGCCCAAACATCGCCTTTATGTGTGAAGGGGGGATCGAACTCGTCGACGCGCCAATAAAGGATCTTCTCCCTTTCGAGAGTACCGGGATCATAGCTTGGAGCTCCCAATGGCACACCATCGGTGGCGTTGTCTACGTCGTCATAGTTGTCACCAAGATAGACAGTGTGCAGTTTAGCACCAAACCCCGGCGTCCACGTAAAGGTCGCATTCGGGTCCACAAATTCGGCGCCGTCCGCCGGTTCGGGGTCGTAAGCAGTCTTGGGCGGAATTGAGAAGCTCCACATGGTACCCTTCCAGGGGCTGTCTGGCTGGGAATTATTGACAGCATCGATTCGCCAGTAGTACGTCGTTCCGGGAACGAGACCGTCGGGAAAGGCAAATCCCGGAAAACCTACCACAAGAAACGTGCCGGCATGGTTGCCCCGAAATACCGGCGAGTCGACAGCGGCGTCGTTGACGTCGTCGAAGTTGTCGCCCAAATACAGGTCGTGTGAGACGGCCAATTCCCCCGGCGACCAGGCAAGGTTCACCCATGTGGCTTCATGAACTGCGCCGTCGGCCGGGGTCGGGCCAGATGCGAAATTGAGGATTTCGGTTTTGTCGGCCTGGGCCATTAGCCGGTTGATCTGGTCTGCATTTAGGGCGACGTTCCAGATGCCAATCTCGTCCATAACACCGTCCCAAGCGAATCCTCTCGCCGCATCCAGCTCGCCGATCCACACCGGTGCGCCGCCTCCACCTACCGAACTGTCTGGATGGTCGCCACTGTCTTCCAGGACTCCATTGATGTATAGCTTGACCTTGTCACCGGCACCGCCTTGCCCGTCGAACGTGAAAGCGATGTGGTACCAGGTATCATCTGCAATGGCCGTTGTGGATATGAGCGCGCTGCCGCCATTGCCGTTCACTCGGGCATTCACAAGTTGGTTCGTCCAAATGAACAAGTTGTAGGCATCGCCGTCACCAAACGCATTTCTCTTGGAGGCTACGGACATCCCTTCGTAAGTCGCCACATTCCGGCCAAGCACCCATGCTTCGATGGTCAGAGCTGACATACTCTCCAGCTTGGCTGCACTCGCGACCTCAAGACGGTTCGCGTTGTTCCCGTCAAACTCCAGTGCTCCAGTGCCGAACTGCCCATCGGTTGAATTCAGCGAACCATGGACCACTACCGTAGTGGGATTGGCAGACGCATCAATGGGATTCGTGGCCTCCTCACATGGCAGGTGAAGCACCAGGGGAGACTGTGCCGCAACCAGGGCCGGGCTTGACAGCAGCAATAGTATACATCCCCATTGTACTCTTGCTGATCTTGTGCTCGTAGGCCGTTTAGACAGCAACATAATTGTCCTCCCTTCGAAATGTCTTGGCATCTTCTTGATCTATACCATCCGGGCCAGGTATCTTCAGATGGTTATCCGGAATTTCCGACGTACAATTCACTGAACCACTCCTGCAGGCTTCAAGTCTCACAATACCATAATCTCACCTTAATTTCAACGATATTCAGGCAGGTTTCCCGGCGCGCCGGGATGCCCGGCAGTTGAGAAGGGGGCCTGTACCGGGCCAATCAGTACAAGCCCCGAAATCTCGTCGCGCCCGTAGAAATATGCTAAGTCGACCGCGCGGCAATTTGCCGCTTCAAGCCGTTCTTGCTGAGACTACCGAATCAGCCGAATGTCGTCGAAGTACACTTCGCCTGAGCCGCCAGCAGAGGGGCTATCCTTCGTGCCGAAGCCAATGGTAATTGTATTGACATTGGCAAGGTCAACGCCCTGATCGGCGAAAGCCTGTAGATCGGCAATCCAATTGTTCCACCCGGTCATCTGCGTTACGGCGGGATCATCATGATAGACCACAGCAGTACCGCTTAGAGCAACGAACATCCGCTCGGCAGCATTGGCCGAATCACCTCGGAACCACAATGACAGCTTGGTGACACCTTCGGTAGTCCAGTCACGCGGGTAAACCAACGTCAAGGTCGCCTCGGAAGTCTTGAGATTGTTGTCGTAGAGATACGGCATCGACTGGGCGCCGCCGTGAACAATAGTCTGCTCGGCATAAGGCGGCAGATCATTGCCTACCAGGGCGCCATTTGTCGTGGTTCCAAAACCGTCTATCCACTTGTCGAATATCCTGTTGCTCACCGGATCAGGTGGATCGATGTCGTTGTAGGACTCAAAATCGTCCACGGCAATAAAGTCGGCCGTCGCAAAGCTCCAAACGAGACCTTTGACGGTGCCGGTGGGATAGACCTCGTCCACGCGCCACGCATAACTGCTATCCCATGCAAGTTCTCCCGGATCATAGCTTTCGGCTCCAAGAGCCCTGGGTCCTACGTACTCGGGCGAAGCCGTCGTGGCGTTGTTTACGGCGTCCGGATCGGTGCCGAAGTACAGCTCGTGCGAAGCGGCATTGTCCGCAGCCGTCCAGCTCAGCGTTGCGATCATCTGCACATCCACAGCGCCGTTGGCCGGTTGTGGATTGCCCACGGCGCCCGGAGTCGTGAAGGCCCAGACATCGCCCTTGTGCGTGAAGGGGGGATCGAACTCGTCGACCCGCCAGTAGTAGACCTTCTCTGATTCCAGCGCAGCCAGACTGTAGCTGGCGTTTCCCGAAGGCACACCGCCCGTGGCGTTGCTCACATCGTCGAAGTTGGTGCCCACATGGACGGTGTGCAGCTTGGCGCCAAAACCTGGTGTCCACGTAAAGACCGCGTCCAGCTCTACAAACTCCGCGCCGTCGGCCGGCTCGGGACTGTAAGCCGTCTTGGGCGGAATCGAAAAGCTCCAGATGTCCCCTTTCCATGGACTATTCGGCTCGGTGTCATTGACCTCGTCGATTCGCCAGTAGTAGGTTGTTCCGGGGACAAGACCATCCGGATAAGGAAATCCCGCAAAGCCTGCGATCGTAACTGTATCGCCCTGGTTGCCCCGGAACAGCGGCGAGTCGACAGCAGCATTGTTGACGTCGTCGAGGTTGTCGCCGAGATACACATCGTGCGAGACGGCAAAATCTCCCGACGACCAGGTAAAGTTCACCCATGTATCGTTGACGAGAGTCCCGTCTTTTGGGCCGGGGCCGTAGGCCCATGGATAGTCTCCAGCACCGCGCATAACAACCTGAATCTCTTCCACTGTTAGGGCTCTGGCGTAAATGGCAAATTCATCGATAATACCATCTGCACCATTGGCAGCAGCCATGTAACCTGCGTCCGAATTGAAGCCGATCGTAGGATTGGCATTAAGCGGAGGGAAATTACCCAAACCGGTAACACTACCTACTTCTTCGCCGTTGACATAGAACTTCGCCTCCCCAGCGGGGAAATCCCAGGTTGTTGTTAGATGATACCACTGGCCGGCAGCCGGTATTGCATCTGCACCGGGAGTTTCCCAATCCTGAAAGTCGGCATCGGAGGCATCTTCGAGATAGAATCCGAACGTGTCTTCCCTGTCTCCTACTGCTTTGCCTTTCCCTATGATATAGTATATGGCACCAGTATTGGCATCGAATAGCCTATATGATGTTGTCTCGCTGCCGTCCCAATTTGGCTTGAACCAGAATTCGACGGTTCCTGCAGGTGTAAGAACGTTAGATATCTGAACGTATTCGTTCTGCGCACCTATAGCGAGTCCCTTTCCGTATCTCCCAGCTACACGCTGAGCTCCGACTATATTACCGTCATTCCCATTTCCGCTCGCGTCTCCTGCAACATTTCCTGAACCTTCAAAACGGAACCGCAGTATTAAATCCTCCTGCAATGAACCATTCTGCGCTTCTCCTGTAGAACAAAAGACGGGGATTAGACCTGCTACAAGCAGGCACGATATTAAGTTTCTAAACGTTTGCATATGATTTTCTCCTTTCCTCACACTCGCGTTGGCCCTGCTCGCGAGAACCAGACCAATCGGTAAAATAGAACAAATCAGATAAGTCAGTCTTCTAAACATAATAGTCCTCCTTCAAGAAAAAAGGTTGACATGAATTGACCACACTGGTCTCTTCTCTACTGAGAATACCGATACAGCCGAATGTCGTCGAAGTACATCTGGCCTGTCCCGCCGGCCGCCAGGCTACCCCTGGTGCCGAAACCAATCGTAATGTTGCTCACATCAGCAAGGTTCACGCCGAATCCGCCAAAGGCGGACAGGTCGATGACCCACTCGGTCCACTTGGCTATCTGTGTCGCAGCAGGATCGTCGTGGTAGACTGCGGCTGTGCCGCCGGCAGCGACGAACATGCGATCGGCGGCGTTG
>Ga0255052_10003665_pt1 | contig 10585 bp, 10 predicted proteins | sample JV7_2_21_MG_FD_188632 | JGI IMG/M metagenome (GOLD analysis project Ga0255052, IMG submission 188632) | Seawater microbial communities from Jervis Inlet, British Columbia, Canada - JV7_2_21 | ecosystem: Environmental > Aquatic > Marine > Inlet | place: Canada: British Columbia | collected...
ACGCATCAACGCTTCGCGTTTGAACTCTGGGCTATATCTTTTATATCGCTTCTTCTTCGTCATAAGACACCTCCATACGCATTATCGCGCACTTTTAAAGGTGTCCACCAAACCGGGGCAGGACGAGATCGCTGCCTGTCGCCATCCTATCAGCTCACCGGCTGCTGTCGGATGTAAAGCGGCACTTCGGCAAGAATTTCTCGACCATTGAAATCTGACAGGCGGCTTACACCCGGAGCAGTCATTCAAACCGATGGAAAAACCTTTCCGCGAAGGGCGGGTGTCGGCCGGAAGCAGAAATGCCGCATCGTTCGCAGCAGCGAGAGTTCAAAAGAATTTTCTGAACACAACCGCTATAAACAACAACAGTGCAAGAAAAACACCAAGTGACAACGTTCCGATAAACATGCCAACGGGGTCAGCAAACCCTAACAAACCGGCGATGATCAGCAATGACGCAATAAAGGACAATCCCCAGGCTGCAAAATGCCACCCCGAATGTATTTTTGCAGCCTCCTCCGGCGTCATTTTCAATTGAACTCGCGCCTGGAATACCGCTGATGCCACCCCTAAAACTGCTGCGATACCGAGGGACAACGGCCAGAGCACATCACCAGCCATAAAGAAACTCAATGCGCCAGGCGTCAAAGCAAGAATGATCGTGTAAGCGGCAGCTAGAACGAGTGCCTGCACGAAGTGTTTGTCGGATTCATGAAACCTCCCCTCCTTGTCTGAAAGGATAAGGAATACGGCAACGAATCCTAGAAATGTCGCCGAAATCTCAGCAATTAGTGCTAGCTGATCGAAGGCATCCGCTGTCACGATGGTTACCCCCCCACAACTACCGACCTTCATTCTGGTACAGCACAGCAACAATGCACTATGCCAAATTTCAGGTCAACAAGCGGGCTGAGACCGCATACGCGCTGCTTCCGAATATCCGCTTAAGGTCATTTGCAGCCACCCAATAGCCTGCCATGCGAATGACTCCTTTGGGTTGCCATTTCAACCGGTCGATGCAACACATTCGTTATATTGCGCGACTAAACACCATTTAGGCCCGTATCTGCATAAAACAGCCAAATAGTGTTTGGTGCATTTGGCCGACGGAAATTTGTCTACATGGTGTCTACATGACGAATCAGCGCCCCAGGACGGGGCGCTAACTTGTTGATTTTATGGTGCCGGCACCAAGAGTCGAACTCGGGATCTACTGATTAAAAATCGATGCATCTAATCGCCCGCCAGGATGGGCGATTCAGCCCTTACGGTAGTTATTCCTGACGGGGTATCGCGATCGTCAGGTTACCGGTCATGGCCGCGGGTCCCGTGATGGCCGAATAGGCGCTTGCGGTAATTGATTCAATTGCCTCGGCTTCAGTGTCCGCGAAATCACCGCTGCCTCCTTTGACCCTGGCTATACCAAGTGCGCCAGGCCCTACGCTCGTGATCCTGTACCAGGAGCCTCGCCAGCTGTCTCCCCCACTCATGCGCGCCGGTACCACGATATCGTGCAGGTAGGGCCAAAGGTTTTCAGTCTGGTCCACAAAGAATGTGCCGTATTCCGGCGAGTAAATATGCCAAACGCTGTCGACCAGCACTTCAGCATTAATCAACCTGGTTGTCTCGGAATCGGAGGAGAATTTCACGCCAAGCCCGGCGGGCTGTCCGCGACTGTCAGTAAGAACAGTGACAAGCGCCCGTGTCTTCTTGACAGCGGGCTCCCATAACTGGAGGACTTTGGCCGGGTGAGGTTGCATACGAGACTCGCCGTCATTCGTATACGCGATTGAATCTCTCGCGACCAGCGAGTAAGAGAAATCAGCCAGATCAAGTTCCGAGACGGCAAGTGGCGACACGCTCGGGTTTCCGGCAAACGGGTTGTAATAAAGGAGCAGCACAAACACCACCACGCCGATCACCATACCCACCAGCAAAGAAATCAGGTATTTCATTTGAGCTCCTCCGCCAAACCAACGAAGGCCGTTACCAGCTCTATTTGTCCCATATCGTCCGAATCCGAATCGTCGACTTCGTTTACAAAACGTTCAACCATGGCTCCGTTCAGGGTCAAGAACTCACGCGTACCGGCTCTGAGCCTCCCTTCCCTGTAACCATCCGGCGACGGGTTCGCGGCCATCGTTACGAACATTGAACCTCGGGCTGGCAGATGCACGACCCATTCGACGAACGACCCGTGCTGCTCTGAAGTGCCGGACATACGGCTTGCGGCGCCGATCACAACACCCTTCTCATTGCGAACCTTGAAGAGTTCAGTCTGCATGTTCGCCAGAAAGTCATGCTCGGGCCACTCAAGTGCCGGCGGCGTCGATTCGGTCGATCCGGCCACGCCAGCCATGATCCTGTCTCCGGGCAGCCTGATATAAAACGACTCCGAGTTGCCGCCGTTTGGCAGAACCGAGATCAACGAAGGTTCGCGGTGCTGATCCACCACTGGATAGACATAGATGAGTGCAGCCGCCGCAGCGATGCCCAATACAATTCCGAGATAAAAGGTCTTAAGCAAGTCTTGTTCCTGGCTATCCAGATTCGCGCCGGCGCACGGCGCGCCTGACACCGGTGAGTTTAGTTAAATTGACCGGCGGGCACACCATCAGGAGAGTGAATTGTGACTCAGCGCACAATCCCCTGTTCGGGAGCGAACCACCGTTCAAGATACTCTTCAAGGCTGACGGCATCGGACGCTTCGATCTCGCGCTGCCGGCGTATCGAGTCTGCCGCTTCGTCGGCGAATTCTTCCTGTCGCTCCACTGGTAGTGGCACCAGGTCGGCGAAGTATTGTTTGTGTCCATGAGCGCATGCCATTGCAAATTCGAAGAAACTTGTATCTGCGTCCCTCAATTCGGCGATCAACCGGGCAGACGGGGTCAGTTCAGAATCGGACACGAGTTGCGACTGAGCGTCGACGGCGTTCACGTAAACATCTTGCTCGCCTGCTTTATCGATTAGCTCCGCGACCGATCTGACATCCCGGAGAATTTCGGCTGCCCAGCTTGCAAGCGAGATGGTTTTTCCATTTCGCAGAAGCTCGATCGCCGGGTCGCGACCTCTCTTTGCCGTTGCCACATGGTTTTGTACCGTTTCGTCCTTACTCTCTTTCCCAAACGGCGGACTTTCCTTCAGCAAGCAGTATATAAGGAACGCCTCCATGAAGCGCATAACATTTTGATTGATACCGACCGGATCGAAAATATTGATGTCCAGTGATCTGATCTCGACATATTCGATACCACCGCGCTTGAGCGCAGCGGTCGGTCGTTCACCGGAAAAAGCCACACGCTTGGGACGAATTGGACTGTAATACTCATTTTCGATCTGTAGCTGGTTCACGCTGAGCTGCCTGTATTCGCCGTCCTCCTTGAGCCCGATTGCCTGATACAGGGGTTCTGGCGTCGTCATGGCTTTGTCGAGATCACTGATGTAGTCGTCGAGGTTGTTCAACGATATGTCGAGTCGGGCCTGAGTATGGCTGCTATAGCCCAGGTCACTCATACGAAGAGAAGTCCCGAAAGGCTCGTAGAGAGTCTCATCGTTCAGGCTCTCCATTTCGGGCCCCGCACCCGTGCCAAACGACTTGCAGACGGCTGGAGACGCACCGAAAAGATAGAGCACAAGCCAGCCAAAGCGCCGGAAATTTCGAACGAGTCCGAGATAGGCGTCCGACCGGAACTCATCCTCGGCACCGCGGTTTTGTTCCAGCTCCTTATAAATTGGCCAAAATGTCGTTGGCAGGGAATAGTTAAAGTGAACGCCGGCGATTGTCTGCATAGTCCTGCCGTAACGGTAACCGAGACCGTTCCGATAAATGGTCTTCATTCGGCCGACATTTGACTCGCCGTAGTATGCGAGTGGTATTTCCCGATCTTCCGGAATACGGCAAGGCATACTCGTGGCCCAGAGGAGTTCATCGCCCATTGCGTCGTAGCTGAACTGGTGTATGTCGCACAGGAAGCGCAGCGCTTCCCAGGTATTCGAAAACGACGGCGTAATGAACTCGAGCAATGCCTCTGAGAAGTCAGTGGTGATAAAGCGGTTGGTCAGCGCGGAGCCGAGAGATTCCGGATGCGGGCGATCGGACAAGTAGCCGTCTGATTGAACACGCAAGGATTCTTTTTCGATACCTATCAGGCCGCCCCACAGGATATCGGATGGACTCGCCGCCGCCAGTTTGTTCATGCGTTGTTCGAAAGTCTTGGGCAAAAGGACGATCTCCGACCGGACCTGCACGCTTGTGGTCCAACAAGGTTCCATTGATGGACCACCGGTCACTCAGGCTTCAGACATCATGCGAGCTAGCGGCAGCCTTTCCCGGACTATATCAGCCAAATGCCCAGGTTGTGAGCCGACAGTCAGCCTTTTAGTTTAGTATAAGGAGTCAGCTTCCGCTGCCCGGATGGACTGAAGGAATATCGATGCAGGTCATGGCAAAGCTCTCAATATCACTGGTGCTGGCCGCCACGGCGTTGTTGGCGAGTGATCCCGCTCATGCGCTGCGATGCGGTAGCCGGCTCGTGAAACATGGAATGTATGAAAGCGAAGTCAAGGCGATTTGTGGGGAACCGATTTCCGAGCGCCATCTTGGATACGTGCTCCGATCCCACATCGATCGAAGCCATGGTCTGTCAAAGACCCGGTATTACGGATATGGCGGTTTTTACCGTGAAGTATTAGTGACCGAGCTCATATTCAACTTCGGGCCCAGAAAGCTGATGCGCAAGATGAGGTTCGAAGGTGGGATACTCACCTCGATTGAAACCATTGGTTATGGCCACCGCAAGAAACGCAATTGATCGAATGCCAACCAATTCACAAATTCGCTGAATTGATCGTACTATGATTACCCAAGACCTTCGCAGACACCCGGAGTTGGAAATCCAATGAGCGAATCAAAATTTCGTCGTCTTCAGGACAAAGCGGCTGGACCGGCAACCCTTATCAATGAAGGCTGCAAGATCACCGGCGCTGTCTCCGCCACCGGTGATTTTCTGCTTAGCGGTGAGATCGACGGCGAGTGCAACGTAACCGGCTCGCTTACGGTCTTACCGATGGGCTTCTGGAAGGGAACGATCAAGGCGACAACCGTCGTCGTGGCCGGAACGGTGGAAGGAGATATTATCGCCAGCGGCCGCGTGGAAATAAGCGATACGGCCAGAATCACCGGGACAGTCACCGCGGATGCCATCGCTGTAGCTGAAGGCGCTATCGTTCAGGGGAAAATGAAAACGACGAGTAAGGCCGACCCGGTCGAGTTTGTCGAGAAACGGAAGGCCGAAAAATCCGGATAAGCGGTTCAGGCTGCGCCCAGCTCGAATGTTTCAACAGTCTGCTGCGCTCCACCGTGTCGACTTACTCTGACTAACGGCCGACAGGATCGATGCTTATCTCAACCCTGTTATTCTGAGCCGCGATTTCGTTCCAGAAATCCGCGGTCATGTCCGGCGTAACAATCGGATATGGAATCAGGGGTTCATCATTACCGCGGGAGAATATGCTGATCTGTATCGTTCCGCCTGTTTCAGCGCTGACGGTATTCGCGAAGTTCGCAAATGCGACCGACTGTTGTAATCCCATCTCGTATGCAGCAATCGATTCAAATCCGATCTGCTGGCAATGTTCCACAGTACGATTCGACGGGGCCAAATCGTAGCCGTCGGAACCACCGCCAACCATGCAGAAATTGCCGACGTGTGTTTCGACATCAATTCGACCCGAGAAACCCATGTCGAGCAGGTGCTGCACCAGGCCCTCGAGCAGCGACAACCTTGCATCGCCGAGTGGAATCTCGCCGAATGAATAAGCTCTGGACTGATTAACACTCCATTCCACGGCGGCGATCGCCGTCGAAACTTCAGGCCGACGCTGTTCCGTTTCGATCGCACCACCGGCCTCGATCGACTGTTGCTGCGCAAGGGCATTTAACAAATTCACGTTTTGTTGTTGCACTTCCTGCCAACTCTGCTCCCGCTGCCAATACAACCAGCCAAAAACGATGATCACAACGATCAACACTGCCACAACGGCGATAAAGCGCCCCGGAAGTTGTACTGGCGGGTCAGCTGACAGTCCGGGTTCTTCACTTGCGCCAGGTGCGCGGATCTCGTCTGCAACACGGGCAGCGATCGCCTCGTAGCTGTCCAGCAGGTCTCTTCGCAGGATCGCGCGCTGCTGGTCAAACAGGTCCTTAATCAGTTCACGCAAATCCTGATCGAACTTCTCGAGAGCCGGATAATCGCCGCTTGATGCGGCGTCATCCGCTTCCTCGCGACGCTCTATGCGCTCGGCTTCATCACCGATGACCCGAAGTGATTCCAGCACTTTGGAAACTTCGACAGGTTCGACCTGTTTCGGCAAGACACCGACCGCGCCGAGTGCGCGTGCCTGCCCGACATATAGCTCCCCTCTCTGCGACGTGTACATCATGATCGGTATCGTCGCCGTCTCGGGATTGTTCTTGATTGCAGTGACGGCCTGAAAGCCGTCCATCCCGGGCATCAGATGATCCATGAAAATCACATCCGGGCGGTGTCCGTTTAGATAGTCCAGGGCGGACTCGGCGGTCTCTGCCGTATCGACATTGAGCTCGTGCGCCTCAAGCATCCGCTTCAGGACAACCCTGGCGGTTTTTGAGTCATCGACAATGAGCGCAGTCTTATTCAATGGATTTCCTTCCCGAAAGCCCATTAAAGCCCAAACCAGCTGCAAATCCTTTGAATTATGTCACCAAATACGAAGGATCCGGAGCTTACCTCGACAGTGTACCTACAATGATGCCGGGCCAAAACATCGTGGTTGGCCTATATAAAGGGCTCGATTCGATACAAGAATGGCAGGAGTGGTAAACTCTCAGGGCTACGACGCGGAATCTTGAGGTTCCAGCGGCTGGGGGCCCGACCAGGAGCAATGCCGGGTCGGTTCCAACAATAAGAAAAGTGACCGGCGGTTCTGACAGGACAGCAATAGACTGAATCTGTGTCGGCCGACAGAGTCGAATAAAAAGATGATTGGCAGAATATTACCGAGATATCTCATGCTAGCGGCGACGCTGACTTTGGTCGTTGTCGGTTTGATGCTGTCTCTGTTCTATGGCCAGTACCGGTGGCTGGCGACCGATATCGTCTCAAGCAGTGTAGAGGAACATAACGCAATACTCGAAGGCAGATTTGAAGGTCGTGCCAGAGCGCAGCTACACAGAATTGCCGATTCCATAGCGACCACAGCAAACCGGGACGACTCTGCTTCGATTTCCCTTTTGCTCGAAAAGGCAGCACTCGACAACGAAAACCTTACCGGTGTTCGATATGTGCGGCGGGGCCAGCCCAACCTGCAGGCAGGTAGCGTACCTGAGCGGGCAGGTGACCTATCGACGCAATGGACAACTGATAATCTTTACTTGACGTACCCGATTACGATGGACGACAACATTCTCGGCGTGCTGGTCAGTAACTTCATACTCGATGAAATGCATCGTGAATCGACGAGATTCCGGGATCAATTACTCAGCAAGGGGGATGAACGGCGTCGTGCGAGCTTTGTCTGGATAGGCGTCGCTACTTTGCTCGTGTTGGCCCTGTGCGGCGTGGTGATCTGGCTTATCGTCGAGAGTCAGGCCGCACGCGTCCGCGCATTGAAAGTCCAGGCGGAGAAACTCAGCGATGCCGACTTCGGCGAGCCGTTGCAGGTGCTGCACGGTGATGAACTGGGTGACCTTGCCGAAGTATTCAATGATATGCGCGAAAAATTGCAGCGAACGACGATCTCACGTGATTACGTCGATAATGTGCTATCGAGTATGAACGAAACCATCATTGTTACGTCCGCAGACGGAACTATAAAGAAAGTAAACGACGCTACCTCAAGAATGCTCAACTACTCCGAAGAGGAACTGCTGGGCCAACCGCTGGACCTGATCGTAGACAAACGCAAAAGCCGCGTGCTCGAAGCGGACGTGCCGTCAGGCATCCCCCGGGAAGCCTTCCTGCTGACCAAGTCCGGAGAATCCGTGCCGGTTTCATACACCGCCTCGCTCATCAGCGGCGACGACATCGATTCGGAAGACCGCATAATTGCCGCGCAGAACATCACCGAACGCCGGCGTGCCGAGCGACGGATTCGATATCTTGCGCGCATCGACGCGCTTACAAAAATACCGAACCGGATGCAGTTCCAGCACCTGTTGCAAAGAGCCATTGCGCGTGCTCGCCGCAGCAAGAAGAAACTTTGTCTTTTCTACGTCGATATTGATCACTTCAAGGACGTCAACGACACCTTTGGTCATCTTGCCGGCGACACGACACTTGAAACAGTTGCGGAGCGATTGACCGCAGTACTCCCCGACGGATCTGTCATCGGTCGTCTCGCTGGCGACGAATTTGCGGTTATCGTTGACGGTCTTGCGGGTAAAGACCTGATCAAACCGAAGATGGACAAGCTGGCTCAGTGTGTGCTTGATCGCCTTGCAGAGCCGTTTTTTGTTCAGGGGCACGAAGTATTCATGACCGCGAGCATCGGCATTGCCTGCTGCCCCGATGATGCACCAAACGTCATTGACCTGCTTCGCAATGCCGATGCGGCGCTTTATCATGCCAAGAAGGAAGGCGGTAATATTTTCTCTCACTACGTTCCTGCGATGAATGATGTTGCAGTTGAGCGCCTGATGACCAAGAGCAAACTCAAGCGAGCGTTCGAACGTGACGAGTTGCTCGTACATTACCAGCCGAAGTACAACCTGGAGACCGGCGAGGTTTGCGGGGCCGAGGCACTCGTGCGGTGGGAGCTGCCGGAAAGGGGCATTGTTTATCCATCTGACTTCATTCCGCTCGCTGAAGAAACGAACCTGATCGTCGAGATTGGCGAATGGGTTCTCGATCGTGTGTGCGAGGATTTTCGGCAATGGCAGCGCTCTATATCGGCACCCGGTCGCGTGTCAGTAAATCTGTCGCTCAAGCAGCTCCGCCAGCGTAATTTCATTGGTCGCATTTCTTCGATTCTTCGTGGCCATCAGGTTTCACCGACTTCGCTGGAGCTTGAAATTACCGAGACGACCCTGATGGAAAACCCGACCCGGACAATCAAGTTGTTGGATGAGCTCTATTCACTGGGCCTTCATCTTTCGATCGATGATTTCGGTACCGGCTACTCGTCTTTGAGCGCTTTGCAACAGTTTCCGATCAGCACGTTGAAAATTGACCAATCCTTTGTGCGTGAAGTTGCAACAAATGCGGATGACGCAACAATCGTCGGCACGATCATCCACATGGGCAGAAGCCTGCAAATGGACGTTGTCGCTGAAGGCGTCGAGACTGAGGAGCAGTTGAATTTTCTCCAGACGCTCGACTGCACTTACGTGCAGGGCTTACTGTTCGGCGCGCCGATGAGTTCCGATGATTACCTCAGATTACTACTTGCGCAGGCCGAGGGAACGGATACGCATCGCGCACTCTTTGCCTGAAAACGGGCGCTCGTAACACATTGATAGTTCATGGTGTTATTCCGGCACTTCCCTACTTCACGGCAACATGATTAAATATCGCCACACTTGTCAAGGACAGCTTGGTTGCTGATCCAGCACCGACTTTCGAGAGTTAAATCCGTACTATGATTAGATTGATCAAAGCAAGTTGCACGCTCGCAGTTATTACTTTCGCACCGTTAGCTCTGGCCTGTGACTATCCGGAACGTGTATCGATTCCGAACGGCACCGTCGCTACAAAAGATGAAATGGTCGCCGGTCAGAGAGGCGTCAAGAAATATATGCTGGATATGGAGGAGTATCTCGCCTGTATCGCCGAAGAGGATGAGCAATTGCGCGCTGGTATCGAGGACCCCGACCTGTTAGTGGAAGCGCAGCGCGACGAGATGCTGGTGAAGAAACACAATGCTGGCGTTGAGGAAATGGAGAAAGTCGCTGCTGATTATAATGAGGCGGTGAGAACCTACAAAGCCCGGAAAGACTAGCCCGTCACAAGCAGCGCTTATTGAAGTTTCGCCGGTGTCGTGTCGCCGTCTTGATTCTACAGGTCGTCGATTTCCTGCTTCAGGTCAAATCGATTATCGGTGACGATGCGTTCAAGCACCCGGATACGTTCCTCCAGTACGTCGACTTTCGCCAGCGTCTCTTCCAACTCCGTGTCTACCTCTGGCTTGCTGTGGCGTCGCTTTATGTAAGTCTGAATGACGTTCGCACACATCACAATTGCGACGATGCAGAGGACGAATACAAGGCTACTGTTCATTTGTGTCCCTTAACGTTTTCGTGGCGTGTTGTACTTGTCAGAGGTTTCGAAATTCCTGGTCGAGTTTGAATCGCGACGATGTAACGTAACGTTCCAGCCTCGCCAGCCTGCCGTCCAGCGACTGAAACCGGCGACGCACGTCACTCAGAGTCTGCGCCGGTGCTGATCTGACCGCTTTTCTGAATTCCGGATCATACGCCGGTTGCCTGCTTTCATCCGGTCCCGTGGGAACCAGCAACACCGTGCCGAAATAGATCAGTAACGTCATCGGCATGGCCATCAGAAAAGCAATGAAGGCAAGTATGCGCGTAACTCTCAAATTAAATCCGAAG
>Ga0255052_10003666_pt1 | contig 10585 bp, 6 predicted proteins | sample JV7_2_21_MG_FD_188632 | JGI IMG/M metagenome (GOLD analysis project Ga0255052, IMG submission 188632) | Seawater microbial communities from Jervis Inlet, British Columbia, Canada - JV7_2_21 | ecosystem: Environmental > Aquatic > Marine > Inlet | place: Canada: British Columbia | collected...
TGCTCGAGGTCGGGAGTGACTTCCTCCACATCGAAAATGCTGCCGCTACCATCGAGATTGGCAACATCTCCTGGCAGAATCCGGTTCCAGGTTCCCTCGATGACGCGCGCACTGAGTTCATCGTTGAAGTCGAGCGAACGAACCGCCGAGATGCCGATGCTGCGCTTGTTACGCGACATGCGGCGCCCTGCAACAACCGCGCGCCCCAACTCGACGTTTGCTCCATCGTGACCGAAGCGCTGCTCACCGAAGTAATTGGGTACGCCGCCTGTCCCGATTTCCGCCAGCCGTTCCGCAATGGATGCCTCGTATTGCACAATGTCATCGGCACGCAATGCGATTCGAAATGCATTGCCGCGATGCGCACCTCTTTTTAGTTTGCGTCGGTGCAATCGTTGCTCGACGATGCGCACGCCTTCGGCCTCGAACGACGTCCAGTCAGTGCCATCTCCAGTCGGTCGCCGCACGCTAAACCACTGCCGGGTAATCGCATGACGATCTTTTAGGCCTGCGTAACCGACATCGCGCGTCGTGATGCCCGCATATTTCGCGAGTTGCTCGGCGAGCCAATGCGTGTTGGTGCTGGTTTTTTCCACGTGCAACCAGTCGTGCTCACCGTCGTCGCTGAACTCGACATCCATCTGCTCATCAACAATGAAGTCGCTCGGGGTGGCACGTATCTGGCATGCGAACAGCGCTGGGCCGAGCGCACGTGCCCAGTCCGGAAGAGTCGACAAGGGAATTCCTAGTGCGCCACGTCGGCGACGGGCACAACCTGATAAAACGTCTCTTTGCGTCCGATCATGCCGAGATCGGTACGGGCACGTTCCTCCGCAGCTTCCGAACTTTGTTTCAAGTTCACCACTTCGGCATCCAGAGCCTGATTACGCCCGCGCAGCAGTTCGTTTTGCGCGCGCTGTTCGGCCACGGCAGCACGCAAATCGCGTGTCTTGCCAAAGCCCTCGGTGGTGAACCACAACTGACTTTGCATCGTCAGCGCAGCCGCCCCTAATATCGCCAGCATCCAGCGTGAATTGACCAAAACAGACCCCAACCTGATCCTTACGGCGCCTTTACTGAGAACGCCTCCCTGGCGGCATATCCAGCAGCACCGCCCAATTCCTCTTCGATGCGCAGCAGTTGATTGTATTTCGCAATGCGATCAGAGCGGGATAAGGAACCGGTCTTGATCTGCGTTGCCCGGGTACCGACGGCGATGTCTGCGATGGTGCTGTCCGACGTCTCCCCGGACCGGTGCGAGATCACCGCGCTAAACCCTGCGTCCACTGCCATAGTAATTGCATCAAGAGTTTCGCTTAAGGTACCGATTTGGTTAGGTTTTATCAATATAGAATTGGTGATTTCTTCGTCGATACCCCGTTGCAAAATTGACGTATTGGTAACGAACAGGTCGTCGCCTACAAGCTGTATGCGGTCGCCAATGGCCTCGGTCAGAAGTTTCCAGCCATCCCAGTCGCTCTCGTCCATGCCGTCTTCGATCGAAATGATCGGGTATGCGTCTGCCAATTCGGCCAGGAATGCGCTGAATCCGGCGGCATCGTAAGTCTTGCCTTCCGATTCCAGGTTGTACATGCCGTCAGAATAGAACTCGGAACTTGCCACATCGAGGCCGAGGAGAATGTCATCGCCGGTCGAAAATCCGGCCTTTTCGATGGCGACCATAATGGTATCCAGCGCTGCGCGATTTGACGGCAAGTCTGGCGCAAAACCGCCTTCGTCACCGACAGCGGTGTTCATACCCTGCTCACGCAACACGCTCTTCAATGCATGAAATACCTCTGCGCCATAGCGTAATGCTTCGCTGAAGTTCGGCGCGCCTACAGGCAGAATCATGAACTCCTGAATATCGACGCTGTTGTCAGCATGCGCGCCGCCATTGATGATGTTCATCATCGGTACGGGCATCTCCGTGCTGGTACCCAGATGGCGGAACAGCGAGATGCCCTTCGACACAGCTTCTGCCCTTGCGGCGGCAAGTGAGATGGCGAGCAACGCGTTGGCGCCAAGCGAACTTTTGTTATCACTACCATCAAGATCGATCATGCATTGGTCAAGCGCGCGCTGGTCCACAAATTCCTGGCCGAGCAACTTGTCGCGCAAGACGCCATTGACATTCGCTACGGCTTTTTGCACGCCTTTGCCCAGATATCGGCCCTTGTCACCATCTCTGAGTTCGACCGCTTCACGTGTGCCCGTTGATGCGCCGGATGGCACTGCTGCGCGCGCTGTGCTGCCGTCTTCAAGTGTTACATCGGCCTCAACGGTGGGGTTGCCGCGTGAGTCCAAAATCTCGCGGCCGTGAATCTCTTTGATTTTGATCATTGTTCTTCCAGGTAGTCGTGTTTCTTAACGGTTTCGTCGATGGCGACGATTGTCTCGAGGAGGGTTTTCATTTTGTCGAGCGGCCAGGCGTTTGGCCCATCGCTCAGTGCTACTGATGGATCCGGGTGCGTTTCCATGAACAGTCCGGCAACGCCAACAGCTGTCGCAGCTCGGGCCAGCACCGGAATAAACTCGCGCTGCCCACCAGAGGCCGAGCCCATACCGCCGGGTAGCTGCACGGAATGCGTCGCATCAAATACAACCGGGCAACCTGTGCCCCGCATTACAGCAAGACTGCGCATGTCCGAAACGAGATTGTTGTAGCCGAAGGAAAAGCCGCGTTCGCATACCATGATGTCTTCATTGCCCGTCGACTTTGCCTTGTCGACGACGTTCTGCATTTCCCAGGGAGACAGGAACTGCCCCTTCTTTATGTTGACCGGCTTGCCCGCACCAACTGCTCGCAGAATGAAATTTGTCTGACGGCAAAGAAATGCGGGTGTCTGTAATACATCGACAACATCTGCGACCTCGTCCATCGGCGTGTCTTCGTGCACGTCCGTCAGAATCGGCAGACCGAATTGTTTCTTAACTTCGCCGAGAATGCGCAGGCCCTCGTCCATTCCCGGTCCGCGAAAACTCCCCGCGGAACTGCGATTCGCCTTGTCAAAAGACGACTTGTAAATAAATGGAATTCCCAGATCACCACAGATTTCCTTTAGTGCACCCGCTGTATCGAGAGCCATGGCCTCGCTTTCGACGACACAGGTACCTGCGATCAGAAAAATCGGACTGCTGTTGCCAGCTTCAAAACCGCATAGCTTCATGCTTCTGCAACGTTAGGTAGTTCGCCCTCGCGGTGCTTGCGTGCCGCAGTGATGAAACCGGTGAAAAGTGGATGGCCGTCTCTGGGATTGGACGTGAACTCAGGGTGGAACTGGCTCGCGAGGAACCAAGGGTGATCCGGAATCTCGAGCATCTCAACGAGATCGTCGACGGATAGCCCTGTGAATCGCAGACCTGCCTCTTCCAGCTTGTCACGATAGTTGTTGTTGACTTCATAACGGTGCCGATGACGCTCCTCGATCGAAGTCTTGCCGTAGCTCGTGGCGGCGAGCGAGCCTTCTTTCAGGCTTATTTGCTGCGCCCCGAGGCGCATTGTGCCCCCCATTTCGGACGTCTCATCGCGCTCCTCAACGTCGCCCGCCACGGTTTGCCACTCTGTTATCAGGGCCACGACCGGGTGCGGTGTCTTCCTGTTGAACTCGGTACTCATTGCCCCCTCAAGGCCGGCGAGATTGCGTGCAGCCTCAATGACCGCCACTTGCAAGCCCAGGCAGATGCCGAGATACGGAATGCTGTTTTCGCGAGCATATCGTACGGTTTCAATCTTGCCTTCAATACCGCGATCGCCAAATCCGCCCGGGACAACGATGCCATCCATACCGCGCAAGCGATCGATGCCCGCTTGCTCGATATCGCGAGACTCAATGTAGTGGATATTGACGCGTGTGCGGGTGTGGATACCGCCGTGCATCAGCGCCTCAACGAGGGAAATATAGGAATCTTTGAGGTCCATGTACTTGCCGACCATCGCGACATTCACTTCGCCGCTCGGATTCTGCTTGGCCTCGACGATTGCCTGCCATTCACTGAGATCGGCTTGCGGCAGATCCAGCCCCAGTTGTTTGGCAACAATATCGTCGAGCCCCTGCTCGTGCATCATCGCCGGAATCTTGTACAAATCGTCCGCATCGTAGGCCGAAATAACTGCCTTCTCCTGAACGTTCGTAAACAGAGCAATCTTTTTGCGTTGTTCCTGCGGCAATGGCAGCTCGGAACGACACACAAGTATGTCGGGCTGAATACCGATTGAGCGCAGCTCTTTTACAGAGTGCTGCGTCGGCTTGGTCTTGATCTCCGAAGACGTCGGGATGTACGGCACAAGCGTCAGATGCACGTATACGACCCGATCATGCCCAAGCTCGACGCCCATTTGCCGAATCGCCTCCAGAAACGGCAGTGACTCGATGTCGCCCACCGTGCCACCGATCTCGACGAGACAGATATCGGCATCGCCTGCACCTTTCTTGACGCCCTGTTTGATCTCATCGGTGATATGCGGAATGACTTGCACCGTGGCACCGAGATAGTCGCCGCGACGCTCCTTGCCGATGACGCTTTCGTAGATGCGCCCTGTCGTGTAGTTGCTGTGCCGTCCACCCGTGGCCGTACGTACAAAACGTTCGTAGTGCCCGAGATCCAGGTCGGTCTCGGTGCCATCATGAGTGACAAACACCTCGCCATGCTGAAACGGACTCATCGTGCCCGGATCGACGTTGATGTACGGGTCCAGCTTGATCATGCTGATCGTCAGACCGCGAGCTTCGAGAATGGCGCCGAGGCAGGCCGAAGTAATGCCCTTGCCAAGCGATGAAACTACGCCGCCGGTGATAAAAACATACGATGTCATAGACAGGCCTGTGGCCGGCGGAAACAACAAAGGGCTGGATCAAAAGCACCATGAGTACAGGTTCAGTGCTTTTCTCCAACCCTTGGAAATGCGCGCCGTCGTTGGAATAAAGACGGTTTTAAAGGTTACAAGGAATTAGGGTGACAGTCACCCTAATTTTAATAATTCTCAGTGAATTAGCGGCGAATTTTTCCTGCCAGACAAATGCACTTTCCCATATTCAGTGAATTGCGGGGCGGTTGTGCCACCGAATCGCAATCCCGGGTTCGCTCGCTGCGCTCGACGCAATCCAAAGATCTGCTACCGCCACCAGATTCTCACCTGAATACAGTAACGGCAGTCGATCTCGCATCCACGGCACAATGCCTTCTTCTTGAAGCAGTTTCTTGAGTTTGCGCGTATGTGCTTGACGTGTTGGCTTTATTTCCTCCCCGCCGCTGCGGTAACGGACTTTGAGTCCGCGCGACACTACGGTTTCGGCAAGGCCTTGCTTTGCATCTGGCTCGAGCTTCAGTTCGCCCATTCCTACACCCAGTGGAATGCTGTTTTTTCCGACTTCGGATTGGGCTGGAATTGAGGCCTCGGCAATCTCAGATATCTCCTCACCCAAGATGTAAACCTGATCTCTGTAGCGACGGACTTCGGCACCGCTCCACCGAACGACAGGCTGAGCATCGTCCTTCGCCGGGATCAGCTCCATGACGACGCTGTTCAATTGAGTCGCCGGTGGCGACGGCAAACCCAGCTCGCGCACAACGTAGCGAAGGACGTTGCGTTGTCGTTCGGCCGGTAACTCGCGAAGTCTGGCGAGTGCTATGCGATCTGGCCGGTCACCCAGAGTCCTGAAATCGGCGTCCGCCAGTTGGTCGAGCAGCTGTGATGCTTCGCCGGCCAGCAAGGCACTGCGCCGCAAGCGGTTCGCGACATCGGGCCAGCGCGCTTCGAGCCGCGGCATGACTTCATGGCGCAGATAATTACGATCGAACTGACGGTCCTCATTGGACGGATCATCAATCCAGGTCAATTCATGCGCTGCTGCGTATTCTTTTAGATCACTCCGTGAGATCGACAGTAGAGGACGCACTAACCAGGTCGAGGCGAAGGGTCTGATCTCCTGAATTCCAGCCAGGCCGGACGGACCGCTGCCGCGCATCAGATTGAGCAACAAGGTCTCTGCCTGATCGTCCTTGTGGTGTGCGGACAGCAACCAGTCGCCTGCTCGAACCAGCGACCTGAAGGCGTCGTAGCGTGCTTCGCGCGCGGCCGCTTCTGTGCCCTGCCCCGAGCCCGTATCGACGTCGACATTTTCTTGAACAAAGTCGACGCCGAGCGCATGTGCAAAGGATTCACAGTGACTGCACCAGTCCGCAGAAGCCTTATGCAGGCCGTGGTCAATATGCACGGCAACCACGTTCGCACCATGCGTTTCGCGAGCTGCCGCCAATGCATGCAACAGGACTGTAGAATCAAGGCCACCGCTGAATGCGACGACCAGTCGATCGGGCTTACCTGCCAGGTCTGCCAGCTCCGTGAGCTTGCGGAGCAAGCTCTCCTGATTGAAGCTCACGCCTCTTTGAACTGACCGAAGCTGGCGAGGCGGCGCTGCCGATTCTCAAGCAGCTGATCGACCGACAGCTGGTCGAGTTCTTCCAGGGTCTTCAATAGCGCATTGCGAACTACTTCGGCAGCTTCTTGTGGGCTGCGATGAGCTCCACCAAGCGGTTCGGGCAGCACTTCGTCGACGAGTCCGAACTGGCTCAGACTTTTGGCAGTAATCCGCATCGCTTCGGCCGCATCCTCCGCTTTCTCGGCGCTCTTCCATAAGATAGAGGCGCATCCCTCAGGAGAAATAACTGAGTAAATACCATATTGCAGCATGAGCAAACGATCGCCGACGCCAATCGCGAGCGCGCCGCCGGAACCACCTTCGCCGATCACGACACTTATGATTGGCGTCTTAAGTCCAGCCATCAGGTACAGGCTGTATGCAATCGCTTCGCTTTGACCACGCTCTTCGGCGCCCACGCCCGGATAGGCACCCGGCGTATCAATCAATGTCACCACGGGCAGAGAGAATTTTTCGGCCATGCGCATCAGACGCTGCGCCTTGCGATAGCCTTCCGGCTTCGGCATGCCGTAATTGCGCCGCACACGCTCTTTAGTATCGCGACCCTTCTGATGGCCGATGAACATGACCGCGCGACCATCAATGCGACCGATGCCACCAATAATTGCGGGATCGTCGGCATACATGCGATCACCGTGCAATTCCTGGAAGTCCGGCGAAATCATCTCAAGGTAGTCCTGCGTGTACGGTCGCATCGGATGACGCGCAACCTGCGCGACTTGCCAGGCACTGAGCTTGGCAAAAATGCTCTTGGTCAGCGCTTCGCTTTTGCCGCGAAGGCGCGTGACCTCTTCGTTGATGTTGATCTCGGAATCGTCACCAACAAAGCGCAGCTCCTCGATTTTTGCCTCGAGTTCTGCGATAGGTTGTTCAAAATCAAGAAAATTCAGGTCCATCGGAGTCCTAAGAGATCGCGCCCATGAGGCGCTCCAACAGTATCAGCATTTAGTCCACTGCAGTACCGAAAACGCCACGAAAATCACGTGGCGAGCTATCGAATTTACATTATTTCGCGTGTGGATGCGTAGAGCATGCGGACATTTTTGTTGCCGAGCAATTCGGTCAGTTTGTCGCGCAATTCACGGCTTGGGCATACCGCCCACTCCGGTCCCAGGCTCAGGCGTGCGGACGCAGAGTCGCCAGTATATTGCACGGAAACGTCACAACTGCCTTCACGATAGGGCAACAACAAATCATGTAATTTGACGAGTAGCTGCTGGCCCTGTCCGTCGGGCGCAAGACACAAAACCATGCTTTTGGCGCGACTTTCGATGACACGGTCAATCTGCAGCACTTTCTTGGCGTTAACCGTCCAACTTGACATGAAATCGTCATAACGCAACGGCCCGCTAATGACGACGATCTCGTCTTTTTGCAGAAGATGCCGAAATTCCTGAAACGCCTCGCTGAACAGGCTGACTTCCATGCGGGCCGTATCGTCGTCCAGAACGATGCTGACACGATTGCCACGTTTGCGAACGTCAGCCACCAGTCCGGCAACCGTCACCTCGCGCCCTTTTTGGGCGTAGTTGCGTTCACCCTTGTTGGTTTGCAGCGCCGGCTCGGAAATCAGGTCGTTGAGATTACCTTCGACAAAGGACATGGCATCGGCGCGCACGGCGTCGAAAGGATGGCCGGTCAGATACAGGCCAAGCGCTTCTTTTTCGTTGCGCAAGCGCTCCTGATCTGGCCATTCGCCGGAATCGACGATCACGGTCGGCGGGTGGCCTTCGAGTTGCAACGTTGGCTTCTCGAGCCCGAACATATCGTTCTGGCCCGCGGCTGCCGCGCGCGCTGCCTGGTCAGCACTGGCCAGCGCCTCTGGTACCTGTTCTATCAGTGACCGTCGGGAATAGCCGAAGCCACCCATCGCGCCGGACTTGATCATTGCCTCGAGCGCACGCCGATTAATTTTGTCATGGTTCACGCGACGGCAGAATTCAGTCAGGTCGGTAAATGTGCCGCTGGCCTCGCGTTCAGCGATCACCGCATCAACGACGGCACGACCCACACCCTTGATGGCTCCAAGACCATAGAGAATCGTGAGTTCGTCAGATACGCTGAAGTAGTAAGCCGATTGATTGATGTCCGGTGCCACAAGGTCAAGCTGCTGCTTGCGGCAATCATCCTTGAGCGTTACCAGGCGATCCGTGTTGTCCAGGTCAGCACTCATCACGGCCGCCATGAATGCTGCCGGAAAGTGCGCCTTCAGATACGCCGTTTGATACGCCAATACTGCATAGGCCGCTGAATGCGACTTGTTGAAGCCGTAGGCCGCGAATTTCTCCATCAGATCGAATATTCGTGTCGCCGTATGCTGTGCAACGCCGCGCTCGGTCGCGCCCGTAATGAAGATCTCTCGCTGTTGCGCCATTTCTTCCGGCTTCTTCTTACCCATTGCCCGGCGCAACAGATCGGCGCCGCCAAGCGTATAGCCAGCGAGCAGCTGAGCGATCTGCATCACTTGCTCCTGATAGAGAATGACACCGTAGGTTTCTTCGAGCAGCGGTTTCAGATCCGGGTGCAGATAGTCGATATCTGCTTTGTTGACAGCATGCCGATTCGTAATAAAGTCTTCAACCATGCCTGACTGCAGGGGCCCGGGTCGAAACAGTGCAACCAAGGCGACGAGATCGTCGAAACGATCCGGGCGCATACGTTTGATAAGGTCCCGCATGCCACTGGATTCAAGCTGAAACACAGCGGCCGTCTGTGTGCTGCGCAAAAGCTCGAAGGTCTTCTCGTCGCGTATCGGAATCTGGTTGATATCGAAATTCGCCTCGGGATCGGATTCGTTCACGATCTTCTCGGCCCAGTCGATTATCGTCAGAGTCTTCAGCCCGAGGAAGTCGAACTTGACGAGTCCGACGGCCTCGACATCGTCCTTGTCGAGCTGCGTGATGATGTGCGTGCCACCGTCTTCGCAATAGAGCGGCGTGAAGTCAGTCAGCTCGTTCGGCGCGATCACCACGCCGCCCGCGTGCTTACCCGCATTTCGCACCAGACCCTCGAGTGATCGGGCGAGGTCGATTAATGCCGCGACCTCTTCGTCGTCCCGATACATTGTCGCCAGTTCTTCGGATTGCTCGAGCGCCTTGTCGAGCGTGATGCCGAGATCGAACGGCACGAGCTTCGCGATGCGGTCAACGAAACCGTAAGGATGACCGAGCACTCGTCCTGTATCGCGAATAACGGCCTTCGCCGCCATTGTGCCGAAGGTGATTATCTGTGCCACACGATCGCGGCCGTAGCGCTCCGCAACGTACTCGATGACGCGGTCACGGCCATCCATGCAGAAATCGACATCGAAGTCAGGCATCGAGACGCGTTCGGGATTCAAAAAGCGCTCGAACAGCAAGTCATGATGCAAGGGATCCAGGTCCGTAATACCCAACACCCAGGCGACAAGCGAGCCCGCGCCCGACCCTCGTCCAGGTCCGACCGGAATGTCATTTTCACGAGCCCAGCGAATGAAATCTGCGACGATCAAAAAGTAGCCCGGAAAGCCCATACCACGAATGACATCGAGCTCGATCCTGAGTCGCTCATAATACGGTGCACTGACGGCATCGCGTTCATTTTTCGCAACCGAATCGGCCTCAAATATTCGCTGCAGGTGTTTCTCGAGACCTCGCCGTGCCTCAACCTCAAGGAACTCGGATTCGGTCTGGCCTTCAGGAACCGGAAATGCCGGCAATACGCTTTCGCCCAGACGCAGGTCGAGATTGCAGCGACGAACGATTTCCCGTGCGTTCTCAAGAGCTGCGGGAATATCGGCAAATAGCGTATTCATCTCGGCCGAGCCGCGCAGATACTGGCGATCACTATAATTATGCGGCCGATCGGGATCGCCCAAACCCCGACCCTCGTGAATACACACGCGGGCTTCATGCGCATTGAAGTCATCACGACTCAGGAAACGAACATCATTGCTTGCAACAACCGGTACGCCGGTATCGCTCGCGAGCAGCAGTGAAGACTGCACGCACTCTTCCTCACCCGCACGGCTCGTTCTTATGAGTTCGAGGTAATAACGATCGCCAAAGATCTCCCGCCAGCCGTCCAGCAAAGACGTCGCCAGATCCACATGACCATTATGCAGCGCCTGGCCGATATCCCCGTGCAATCCTCCCGACAATGCG
>Ga0255052_10003667_pt1 | contig 10581 bp, 13 predicted proteins | sample JV7_2_21_MG_FD_188632 | JGI IMG/M metagenome (GOLD analysis project Ga0255052, IMG submission 188632) | Seawater microbial communities from Jervis Inlet, British Columbia, Canada - JV7_2_21 | ecosystem: Environmental > Aquatic > Marine > Inlet | place: Canada: British Columbia | collected...
TGGACGATATTCCTGCTGCTTTACTGGCTGATCGGCCTGCCGCTGGGACTGCAGGCAAGCTACACGTATCCGCCGTAGGGGCCGCCACTTTGAGTATCTCGTTATGATAACGACAAGCCTGCACGATAAGCGCCTGCCGAACGAGTCTCCGCAATACCGCTCTGCAAGAGACGAACTCCTTGCGGAAGAACAGGCACTCCGGGCGCAAATCGAACGCGTCGCTGAATTGCGCCGGCAACTTCCACAGGGCGGAGCGCCCAAAGAGGATTATGAGTTCGAAGAAATCGAGCTGACGGATGGCAGCATGCGTCCTGTCAGACTGTCGGCGCTCTTCGGAGACAAGACAGACCTGCTGGTTTACAGCTACATGTACGGGCCCGAATGGGAAGACCCCTGCCCTTCCTGCACATCGTTTATCGATTGCATCGACGCTGTCAGCCGTCATGTTCGACGGCAGGCCGAGATCGTCGTCGTCGGCAAGGCGACGCCTGAACAGCTGTACAAGATTGCTCAGGAAAGGAAGTGGCAGGATCTTCGACTGTTGTCCTGCGAAAAAAATTACTATGCGCGTGACTACAATGCGCAGCCGGGCGACACCAGCGAATCTCTTATGCCCCTGATGAATGCGTTCCAGAAGGACGCTGACGGGATTCGTCATTTCTGGGCATCGGAACTGCTCTGGACGCCAATGGAAGGCGGGCACCCCCGTCATATCGACATCGCCTGGACCGTCTGGGGCCTGCTCGACATGACGCGTTCCGGCCGTCATCCGAAAAAAACACCACAACTCCGTTACCAGGAATAAGAAGCATCAATGGATACGCAACAAACCCGGAAATTTGTCAACGCACTCTGGGATGACTCGATCATCCCGAAGCTCTGCGAGTACATCAAAGTGCCGAACAAGTCGCCAGCCTTCGATCCGGATTGGGCAGAGCACGGATATATGGAACAAGCGGTTTCGATGTTCGAAGCCTGGTGTCAGCAACAGCCGATCGAAGGCATGCAGATCGAGGTCGTTCGCATCGAAGGGCGGACGCCAGTGCTGTTTATCGATATACCGGGCGCGTCCGAGGACGTCGTTCTCCTGTACGGCCACTACGACAAGCAACCTGAATTCACCGGCTGGGACTCGGATCTGGATCCATGGACGCCGGTCATCAAGGACGGCAAGCTCTACGGCCGCGGTGGCGCCGACGATGGCTATGCCGTTTTCGGATCTCTGACGGCGATCCGCGCCTTGCAGGAACAGGGCATCGAACATGCCCACTGTGTCGTGATCATCGAGGGTTGCGAGGAAAGCGGCAGTTTCGATCTGCCCTATTACATCGACAAGCTTGGCGATCGTATTGGTTCACCGAGCCTCGTCGTTTGTCTCGATGCCGAGTGCGGCAATTACGATCAGTTCTGGTGCACGACGTCGCTGCGCGGCAATCTGACCGGCATGCTGAAGGTCGATGTCCTGACCGAGGGTGTGCATTCAGGCGGTGCCGGCGGTGTCGTGCCGTCCAGCTTTCGCGTGCTGCGACAACTCCTGAGCCGTATCGAAGAAGAAGCTGATGGCAGGATTCTGCTCGAGGGCCTGCACGAGGACATCCCGGAGCAGAGAAAACAGCAGGCCCGGCTGGCAGCCGAGGTGCTGGATGACTCCGTCTACCGCAAGTATCCCTGGGCGGTAGCCGATCCATCGCCTGGCGAGTCCCCCTACGAACTCCTGCTCAACAACACCTGGCGTCCCGCCCTGACGGTAACCGGCGCCGACGGACTGCCTGCTCTCGTGAATGCCGGCAATGTGTTGTTGCCGGGTACGACCCTGAAGCTTTCCTTCCGCTTGCCGCCCAGTTGCGATGGCGACAAGGCGGCGGACGCTGTGAAGAATGCACTCGAAGCAGATGCCCCATCGATGTCAGTCGTGAGCTTCGAGGTCGAATCGACGATGGCGGGCTGGAATGCGCCGGCCGTTGCACCCTGGCTCGAAACATCGATGCAACAGGCGTCTCAGGAATACTTTGACAGGCCGTCAATGTACATGGGTACCGGCGGCACGATTCCCTTCATGGGTATGCTCGGCGAGAAGTTTCCGGAAGCACAGTTCCTCGTTACCGGCCTGCTCGGGCCAAATTCGAATGCCCATGGGCCGAACGAGTTCCTGCATATTGAAACCGGCAAAAGACTTACCTGCTGTGTCGCTCAGGTACTGGAAGATCATTTCAGGCGCGCCGGATAGCGCGCCTGCGTCTATTCCTTGATCCGCTTCAGAACGCAGTGCTTGCCGGTGCTGTTGTACGGATCGCCACCGTCCGAGCTTTCGTCAATCGTCAGCTTGGTTACCTCGAGGCCACCCACTCGCGTCAGACGCACGTCATTGACGATAGGGATATGGCGATGAGGGCCGGCCGGACGCCTGGTCGCAGCTTCAGCGACCTGCGACTCTTCCGTCAGCACAACCGTATCAATGTAATCTTTGTCACTCATGGCTAAATTCTATGCAAACGCCAGAGCTCAGGTAATGTCGCTGGTCGGAAATTCCTGACCACTCATCGGATATGCGCCGTTCGTCGGGCTGGAGACACCGTTCATCGGAACGGCGCCGGTGCTAGCTACACAGTTCGTCCACCCTAGCCTTGGTTTCACTAATGGTGGCTTCTGATTCTTCTTCGGACAGATACTCTTTCTCACCGGCATCATTGGTTTTGTACAACTGGGGTGCGTTGAGGTAGGAGTCGTAAATCTCCGTGGCCCGTTTGCAATAGTAGGCCTCGGCCCGCTCCCGCTCCTCTCGTTGCTCTGCCGTCTCGTTGGGATCGACATCGTCGCTACGGCTTCCGCCGCCAGATGACTCGCTGGTTTCCCCGACATCGGCAAGCTTACCGCTCGAGTGCCAGACTAGCTGCACGGCCACCGCATTCGGGTGATCAGGCTTGTCGCTGTAGTGCACCTTGTCGTAGTCGTCCAGCCAGGTATATATAGGAGTCAGCGTGTCGACGAAATGCGTGTCGCCATTCGCGTCAACCCATTTCCAGACGTCAGCGTTCGCAAAAGGGCAAAGCCCGAATGCCAGGATGATGATTGCAGTCAGTTTTTTCATGGTCACGATACCGTGGCCATAGTATGGCTACTTGTTCTTTACATTCCGTTGACCTCTGTCACAGTAATACTGACAGGACCGCCGCGTTTTTCTGTGTGATTTTCTAAATATTTAAATTTTTCAATATTTTATATGATCCACGTATCGACATTCGAAGAGCTGAAACGGCAGCAGTACGGCCTGGCGCTGTATTGCATCGTCTGTGATCGCTGGGGTGAAGCCGACCTGAAGCAGCTTATCGAAACGGGACTCGGCAACAGAGCTGTCACGCAAGCCAGATTCCGTTGCCGGGATTGCGGCGAAGTCGTCGAAAAGCAGGTGAGGCCCCCGGTTCCGGAGCTCGGCGGCGCGGCAGGCTATATCTGACTAGGTGCCGGTTCTCCAGCCCTGCGCATATTCCTCGCGGGCAACTTTCGAATACGGCACCGGACTGACGATCGCCCGGATGTCGGCCTGCAAATGTGGCCGTTCGACAGTGGTCTTTAGCGAACCACCATTGTCTTCGCCCCAGACGAGCGTCACTTCATTGCCGATTTCGATATCCGGATCCAGTACTGCCAGTGAAAGCATCGATCGTTCATTGTAGCTGTAGCCACTGAACATCGAGAAACCGGAAATCGAATCGCCAGCAAGCACCTTATCATACGATGCCGAGGTGTAATTCGACAGTGGCAGGTCAATGTATTTGTAGTGATCTTTTCCGGGTTCGAACATGGACCTGAAGACCTTGCCGACGTCATCGCCATTCCAGGCTAATGTCACCTTCTTGCGATGCGGCTCGCCAGCAATTTTTTCCAGCGCCTCTCTGCCGATAAAGTCATGGTCGAACTTGACGAACGGCCCGTAACCCAATTCATACGGTGTCAGATAATAGTCTTCAATATTGTCGGAATGGAAACTGCCGCCGATCGAACCTGAGCCCTCGTAACCGGCCGCCGGCAGCCACTCTCTGTAGGACCTCATCTCGTCGCCCGTATAGACTGCGGGAAGGGGCGATGGAATCCATCCTGATTCAAGTGTGTTGGTCGCGTACGCTCGGGCGCCGACCAAGCGAATACCAAACTCCTGACCTGCCTCATAGATCGCAGCCCGGATTTCTTCGCCTTCCTCATACGGGCCCCAGACTTCCAGCCCGGGAGCGCCGGCCATGCCATGACGTAAAGCGCGAACCTGTCGCCCGGCAATGTTGATGGAACCCAAATTGAAAAACTTGACCTCGGGAGGCGGCCCGCCGTTCAGTTTTTCAATGAGCTGCCAGGCGTTCGGTCCCTGAATCTGATATCGGTAACATTTCCGGACAGCGGGCTTTCCGTAAAGGATTCCCGGCGATCGGTCGTCCTTATCGATCTGAACGTCGTATCCGCCGGTCTCGGCATGAAACTCGATCCAGTTGGCTGTCGGGGCTCGCCCGACGAAGAGGTACTTGTTTTCCTCGAGATGAAAAAGAATCCCGTCACCGATGACATGTCCACTGTGACTACATGGAATGAATTGCTTGGCTTTATCAATGGTGAAATTATTGAACGTATTGATGGCCAGACTGGAAAGCATTTTTAGCGCATCGGGGCCCTCGATATAAATGTCCACCATATGGTGCGACTGATCGTAAAGTACACAGGTCTCCTGCCAGGCTCGCTGTTCGTCGCGCCAGTTCGTGTATTCGGGGGGAACCACGGGATAAATGTAGGCGCCTATCTGCGAGTTCCGCAGCATATCAACTGTATTTCCTGTGCTCTGCAGTAATTCTTCCAAGTTTTGTTGAGCCATTATTCTGAAACCCCTTTACTGCCAATAGCTTGCCGATACGCCCAAGAAATTTGGACTAAACGAAACATATCAAATTCTAGCCGAGGCAACGGCCTCCGTTATCGTCTCTGAGGGAAATTTTTTTCGACGTTTGGGCCGCTATTTCACATACGGTCGATTCGGCTTTTCACCCCGCCTCGAAAGAGATCGTCTCGATTTGCATTCTCGATGATTAGCCGCTATACAAATTTCCCTGTGCATCCAAACCCAAATCAAAAATGAAAACCGCACATTCTTCACGGGTTAATACGGGCCCGGACATCGGGTAGCCGACATTGGCCTTAACTGAATAGGTGATAGCCGAAGTAGTTTACGCGCCAACCGCACTGTTCATCGCATGGGAGGAAAAGCATGCTTTGCCAACGGCAGGGGAGCACGAGTTGCCACAAATTCACATGGGGAACACTGTGACGAGCGAAAACGCAAAAGAATTACCCACAAGCGAGCAACTGCTTGGTATGTACGAGCGAATGTTGCTCATTCGCGGTGTCGAAAAGCAGCTGAGCGCCGATTTCAAGGCAGGCCAGTTACCAGGCGCCGTACATCTATACGTCGGCCAGGAGGCTGTCGCCGTCGGTATGTGCGAGCATTTGCATGATTCGGACTGGATCACCGGCACACACCGGGGACACGGTCATTACCTTGCCAAAGGAGGCGATCCGAGGCCGATGCTGGCCGAGATCTACGGGAAGGCAAACGGCATTTGCCAGGGTATGGGCGGATCGATGCACGTGGCGGACTTTTCCAAGGGCATCGTGGGCGCCAATGGCATTGTCGGTGGTGGCCTGGCGATCACCGCCGGTGCGGCTCTTGCGGCTAATCTCGAAGCCAAAGGGCAGGTCGCCGTGTGCTTCTTTGGTGATGGCGCCGCCAACCAGGGTGTCTTCATGGAGACGCTGAACGTCAGCACACTCTGGGGGCTGCCGATGATATTCATGTGCGAGCACAACACCTACTCGGAGTTCTCGCCAACGGATACGGTCACTGCAGGAGAGCTGGCGGACAGGGCCCGGGCGTTCGGCATGCCTTGCACAGTCGTCGATGGCAACGATGTGACGGAAGTCTGGAAAGCTGCCGGGGCCGCCGTCGCCAGGGCGAGAGACGGTGATGGACCTTCCTTCATTGAAGCCAAGACCTACCGTATCCACGGGCACATCGAGGCTGAGGTGCACTTCCTGAGTAGCACTTATCGGGACGAGGAAGAGATCGAGCGTTGGCGGCAACGTGATCCGATCGATCGACTGAAAGCGCAATTGCTTTCATCCGGCGCTGCCGATGATGCGGCTCTGGAGGAAATCGGGACACGCGTTCAGGAAGAGGTAACGGCTGCGGAAGAATTCGCGCAAGCCGGGGCGCCGGCCAGCGAAACGCTGGTCTTCGATCTGATGTCCGTCGGACAAAACCATTGAGGCAGGACCATGGCTAAGAAACGCTACATGCAGGCCATCAACGAGGCGCTGATCGAGGAGATGGAGCGCGATCCGAAAGTGATCCTGTACGGTGAAGATGTCGAAATCAGCATGTTCGGAGACACAACCGGCCTTCTCGATCGATTCGGGCCGAAACGTATCTGGAATTCGCCCATCTGCGAAGCGACGCTGACCGGCATGGCCGTCGGCGCTGCCGCCGCAGGCTACCGCGTTGTACTGCACCTGATGTTTTCCAATTTCATTTACACCGGCTTTGACGCCATCGCCAACCAGATGGCAAAGCTCCGGCTGATGACCGGGGGACAGGTCAAGTTACCGATTACTGTGCTGGCAGGTTATGGGGCCGGTAGCTCGAATGCCGCACAACATTCCGATACACCCTATCCGGTGTTACTGAACGTTGGTGGGCTGCGGGTGGCAGTTCCGGCAACGCCGGCCGACGCAAAGGGACTATTGAAAGAAGCCATTCGGGGCGACGTGCCCACGTTCTTCCTGGAAGCAACGGGCCGCGGTGGTGAACAGGGCGAGGTTCCTGATGAGGACTACACAACACCTTTCGGCGTCGCCTCGGTATTGCAGGAAGGCAAGGACGTCACGATCGTGTCCATGGGAACAATGGTCAAGCCTGCGATCGCTGCCGCGAAAATGCTTGGCGAAAACGGGGTCGAAGCCGAAGTGCTGGACTGCAGAACGCTGGTACCCCTGGATGAGGATAGCATCGTTCGTTCGGTGGAGAAGACGGGTCACGTCGTCGTCGTCGACGAGGCTCGCGACCGATGCAGCGCGGCGAGTCAGATAGCAGCGGTCATCGCAGACAAGGCGTTTCACGCATTGCGTTCGCCCGTCAAGCGCATCACCGTGCCGGACGTTTCGATGCCTTATGCACCGAATGCCGAGCTGGTGGTAATCCCCGACGCGAATCGCATAGTGGATACCGTGCGAGCCTTGCTTGCAGATTAATGAAGATCAATCTCAAGCTCGCCCGGGTCGGCATGAACATGCAGGAGGCCACTATCGCCAAATGGCACAAACAGGCCGGAGATTCGTTTCGCACAGGTGACGTTCTTTACGATATCGAGACCGAAAAAGTTACTCAGGAAGTCGAAGCGACAGGCGACGGAGCGCTGCTGGAGATCCTCGTGCCTGAGGGTGAAGAGGCACAGGTCGGTCAGGCCGTCTGTGCGGTTGATATGGAGCTTGGGAGCGGTAGCGACTGATAAATTACGGGGAAAACCATGGACCTTAAATTGAAAGGCCGGAAAGCCATAGTTACCGGCGCCACGAGAGGAATCGGCTTGCGCATTGCGCGCCAATTCGCTGACGAGGGCGTTGATCTGGGGATCTGTGCCCGCACCAGATCAGCAGTTGACGAAACTGTCACAGAGCTGAAAAAAAAGGGGGTTAATGTCGTTGGCGATGCTGTCGATGTAGTGGACCACCACAGCTATCCCGCATGGATTCATTCGGCGGCAGAAGAACTGGGTGGTCTGGACATCTTCGTGTCCAACGTTTCCGCAGGACCTAGCGAGGCGGGTGAAGCCGGTTGGCGCAACATGTTCGAGGCCGACATACTCGGCGCGGTCCGCGGTTGTGAGGCAGCATTGCCGTTCCTGCGTAAATCTGACGCGGCATCAATCGTTCTCATCGCCAGCATCAGCGCTGTGATGGCCAAAGCCCTGAAAGCGCCCGGAATCCATGCCTATGGTTCCTGCAAAGCCGCTCTGATTGCCTATGGGGCACAGATCAGCAAGGACCTCGCCAGGGAGGGCATTCGTGTGAATTCGGTATCACCGGGTGCGATCTTCTTCGAAGGCGGTCCCTGGGATTTCATCAAACAAAAAGCGCCTGCCATCTACCAGGATGCGATTGAGCAAACCGTCATCGGCCGATTGGGAACGCCGGAAGAAGTGGCCAGCACTGTCGTCTTCCTCGCCAGCCCGGTCTCCAGCTTCACAACAAGCCAAAACCTGCACGTCGACGGTGGATACATGCAACACGTTGCCTTTTAGGCGATTACGACTCGGGATAATTCCTGAGCGACGCATCCACATAAGCGGGTCTTCGCCTGATTCGTTCCATATAGTCGATCAGGCAGGCTGGCAGGTCGAAGTCCCAGTGCTGCGCTGTGTGCAAACAGCTCGCCATTAGAATATCGGCGATGCTGAATCCCTCCGGCATCAGGTAAGCATCATTGAATTCCTCAAACAAGGCGTGCGTCTGTTCCCTGAAAGTCTCCCTCGCGGCTGCGACCGCGTTCGGGGCTTCCCCGTAAATGTCGGCCAGGCCTTCATGTTTTCTGATGACGTAAATCGACAGCGCATCCAGTTCGGTCATTACGAAGTAACACCATTCGTTGAGTTTGGCTCGGCGCGCGGCATCCTTCGGCACGAAGAAACCCTCGGGTGCTTCGAAAGCGTCCATGACATAGTTGATGATTGCCGCGCTCTCGCATAGAACGAGATCGCGATGTTGAAGCACCGGAATCTTGTGTCTCGGATTGAGCGCCAGGAATTCCTCGCTCATTGTTTCGCCCGTTCTCGGTCCGATCGGGCGGGATTCGTAGGCCAGACCGAACTCCAGCAACATCCAGTGAACGCGCATCGTGCGGGGAGTTCCGATCCCCCAGACTGTCAGCTCATGTCCGGACATCTACAGCTCAGGCGCGACCGTTACGTAAATCCCGTCGAGGCTCTCCTCCCAGCGGACCTGGCAGCCCAGGCGCGAGTTGGGTCGCAATAATTCCTCGGCCTCGCCCTCGAGCGTTGCTGCCTCGAAGTCGGACTGCGGCGGAAGCTTGGCTAGCCAGGTCTCGTCCACATACATGTGACAGGTGGCGCATTGACAGCATCCACTGCACAACGCCTCGACGGACAGGCCGGCATGCTTCAGAATCTCCATGAAGCTTGCGCGTTCCCGGCCCTGCAGTTGATGCTCCGAGCCGTCCCGATCGACGGCGTTGATAACCCCCATTTCCCGCTCCTTTGCAGTCGGTACCGTTATAAACATTACCGAATATAACACTTCTATTTAGTAATGTTTCTGCTATCATGTCCTCCCAGCCGTGAAATAACAAGGCCGGTCGACCGGCCCTGAATATAGCTCCATGGGGGCACGTGATGCGCAAGCTCATCGTTGGAATTTCAGGATCCAGTGGCGTGATCTACGGCGTTCGCCTGCTTGAAGTTCTTCGCGACGAGGAGGATATTGAGACGCATCTCGTGATGTCCGGTACCGGCAAAATGAACATCGGCATAGAGACGGAGTATACCGTCAAAAAAGTTGAGGCCTTTGCCGATGTGGTCCACCGAAGTAACGACATAGCCGCAACAATCTCGAGCGGCTCCTTCCATACCGAGGGCATGATCGTCGCACCATGTTCCATGAAGACGCTGTCGGCGATCGTAAATTCCTATGCCGACAATTTGCTATGCCGCGCGGCGGACGTCGTATTAAAGGAAGGCCGAAAACTTGTCCTGATGCCGCGTGAAGCGCCACTCCATGTCGGTCACTGCAAGTTGCTATATGAAGCTGCACAAATGGGGGCGGTGATAGCACCGCCGATGCCGGCTTTCTACAACAAGCCGCAATCCGTCGAAGACATCATTAATCATTCAGTAGGCCGGGTCCTGGACCTGTTCGGTCTCGATCCCGGCATCGTCAGACGTTGGTCTGGTAACGACAAAAAAGAGAGATAAGGCAATGAGCGCAGTTGATATCAAAAGTGAAAAAGGTTTCACGACTTCTGTTGATTTTCGTGGATTCATAGACGCGCAGGAAAGCCAGGGTGACTTGCTCCGGGTGCCATTCGAAGTCGATACCCTCGACGACATGGGGGCATTCATTGCCCGGGCCGACTACAAAGGTATCGATAAACCAATACTCTTCGAGAAGCCCAAAGGATTCGATATTCCGGTTCTGGCGAACACCGTTGGCCACACGAGCCGACGGATGGCAGCCGCACACGGCGTCGAACCCGATGCAATGATGCTGCCGAATATCGCAGCCAAAATGATGGGGATTCTGAAGGCCGGCGGCGTTGCACCGGTTTACGTCGATAATGCCGAAGCGCCCTGTAAAGAGATCGTCATGACCGGCGATGATGTCGACCTTGGCGTCTTGCCTGCTTTGCGGCTCAATCCCGCGGATGGCGTAGGCTCCCCTGATTTTCTCGAAGGCCGCTTCATGAGCAGCCTGGTTGCAAGCAAGCCGAAGGAAGGCGCACACAACCTTTCCTACCACAGATTCGAAATTACGCGG
>Ga0255052_10003668_pt1 | contig 10581 bp, 12 predicted proteins | sample JV7_2_21_MG_FD_188632 | JGI IMG/M metagenome (GOLD analysis project Ga0255052, IMG submission 188632) | Seawater microbial communities from Jervis Inlet, British Columbia, Canada - JV7_2_21 | ecosystem: Environmental > Aquatic > Marine > Inlet | place: Canada: British Columbia | collected...
TATGGAGCGACATGCGCGGGCACGGGTAAATCCGCCACGAGCGCTGGCTATCGGTACGGCGATCACACTGCTCGTCTTATCGTTCGTCTACCCGGCAGTCAGCCAGGGCCCGGCGAACCTCGACGTCGTGCCTGCAGCTGTCAATCTGGACTGGTACTACCTCGTCGTCTATCCACTACTCGACGTAATTCCTGGCGGACAACTCTGGCTGGTACTGGTCGTCGGCTCGATCATCATGTCGCTAATGCCATGGATACCACCGGCGAAGCCTGTGCCCGTCGCGGAGGTCAGTCTCGACAACTGCAACGGGTGTGCGCGTTGTTTTGACGACTGCCCGTTTAGCGCCATCACGATGGAACCACGCAGCGACGGTCTTGCGTACGCAACTGAGGCCGTCGTCAATGTCGACAACTGTATGAGCTGTGGAATGTGCGTGGGCGCATGCCCTACAGCGACACCATTCCGGCGCGCCACGGCAATTGTCCCTGGAATAGAATTGCCCGACCATCCTGTCGCAGAGCTTCGGGAGCGCACGCTTGCGGTGTCGGCGAGCTTCGATAACGTGCCAAGGGTCCTCATCTACGCATGCGACCACTCCGGTGCAGATGATCCAGGCAACAAGAACACGCAGATCATCAAAATGCCCTGCGTCGCAATGCTGCCGCCCGCATTTGTTGACTTCGTGCTCTCACGCGGCCTGGCGGACGGTGTGATGCTCGCCGGCTGCGCCGAAGGAAATTGCTATTACCGCCTCGGTGATCAATGGACGATAGAACGCGTTGCCGGTCAGCGCGACCCGTATTTGCGCAAGCGAGTTGACCGTGAGCGATTGAGCCTCAGTTGGCTGCCATCCGGGAGCAAGCGGCGGCGCGCACGCGAATTGGCGGAATTTGCGGCGTCGCTCGAAAAACTGCCTGCGAAAGAACCGAAACGGAGAACGGATCGTGCGTGATGCAATCCGTTTCAGCATGCAGATAGCAGCGTATACCGCTTTCGCGGTCGTTGTCGGCTATCTGTCGTTCTGGCCACGCTACGATTACGGGTCAGCAGAGCTTGCCGCGGTGAAGCTGTCGCTGAGCCACCCGACCGAACGCGTTGAACCGTGCGTAGAACTTACCCCGCAACAAATCGCCGAACTCGCACCAAACATGCGCCGTACGCAGGCCTGCGAGCGACAACGCCTGCCATTGCTGCTCGAGCTCGAAGTCGATGGCGAAGTCGCATTTTCGCTCAAGGCCGCGCCAACGGGGCTCTGGGAAGATGGCCCCGCATCTGTTTACGAACGCTTTAATCTGCTCCCGGGTGCACATTCAATCACCGTGAGGCTCCGTGACTCTGCACGAACAGAGGGTTGGGATTACACTCATACAGAGGACGTCGTGCTCGAAGCGGGACGTTACCGCACGATAACGTTTAAAGCCGAAAACGGAGGCTTCAGAATTCGATGAGCCTTTTGCAATGGAGAGATGAATTCAGTGTTGGTATCGCCGAGGTCGATCACGAACATCGCGAGCTGATTGAACTGATCAGCGAGTTGCAGCAAGAGCTGCAAACTGGAAGCGACACACAGAAAATCATGCTCTCACTGGGCGAAATATATGCTCAGATCTCCTCGCATTTTGCGTTGGAGGAAAAGATGATGCGCGATACCCGTTACCAGGCGTACGCGGAGCATAAAGAAGATCACGAAACACTGCTCGATGATCTCCGCGACATCATGGATGCCGTGGAAGATGACGGCACTCTCGATGAAGTGCAGCTAAGCGATGATCTCAACCGCTGGTTCAGCGACCATTTTCGAACCCACGATGCGAAGTTGCATCGCTCAGGGCACGGGTAGACAGACCAAAATGGGACAAATGTCTCATTTTTCAACAAGCTAGGTACAAGCCCGAATTGCCAGCGCTGTTCTGATACAGCATAAGTTCCTAGAGCTCTAACGCTGTGTCGGACACAATAGGTCGCTTGGGTGTGAATTTCGATTTTTGCGAGAGCCGCGGTTTTGATGCGGATGCAATTTCCGAGCGTCTGAGCTTGGTCGGACTTTCCGGGCCAGAATTACACGACCAGGGACAAGCGCTACAGGATCTCGTCGTCAGACCCAATGCCAACTCCATTGTGGACGGCTTCTATGACTCTTTAGTAGGCATCGAAGACTTTGACACCATCGTCAACCGGCACTCCGACTCCGGGCAGCTCAAAAATACCCAGCATCGTTATCTCTGTGGCTTGGGCGTCGATTTTGACAAGCGTGAATATTTTGAAGAGCGGCTCCGGATCGGCTCGGTTCATCACAGCATCGGCATATCGCAGAGCCTGTATCAGTGCGCGTTGCAGTCACTGCAATTCCTGTTGATTCAACACATACCGCAACAGCTGCGACGAGATTTATCCGCGTTCGAAAAGATGATCCAGTTCATATTGAAAATCACGGCCCTCGATATGTCGTTGGCGATTGAGAGTTACTCCGCAGCCAGAATGAATGGCCTTGAACAATCTCTGGAAGACGAGCGCATTGAAAGAGACAGGTTTCATCGCCTGGCTGTTACGGACTGGTTGACCGATCTTCATAACCACTCATATACCAGGCACTTTCTGGCCGAAGCACTGGGTCTCGCGAGATCGGAAAAGTCACCTTTGTGCGTGATCATGGCGGATCTGGACCATTTCAAGAAGATCAACGATTCGCATGGCCACCTGGTAGGAGACCAGGTGCTGCGAATTGCCGCAGCCCGGATGGTTTCTGCTGCACGCGCAGGCGACGAAATTGGTCGCTATGGTGGCGAAGAGTTTGTATTCATTCTGCAAGATACCGATATCGCTGCAGCACGGGAGGTCGCTGAGCGGGTACGCGTACGAATCAACAGCGACGCAATACACGACAAAAGTGCGGAGGTAAAAGTCAGCATGAGTCTTGGTATTGCCCAGGCTCGCGAAGGTGACGACGTAGACGCGTTAATAGACCGAGCCGATGCGGCACTGTATGCCGCCAAGCTCGCGGGACGTGACTGCGTGCGGCTCGAGACGTAAGAATGAGGCAGGCTTGAAATTATGGCGGCACACAATATCTTGAAATTTATTGGGGCATTGTTGTTGGTGATCTGTCTCACGCTCCCGGATTGGAGATTTTACTCACTGGATGGTTACGCATTGTTCGTGGTCTTGCTCTTCACATGGCCATTTCTCACGCTAGCTGCTTTATGGCGGAAACCAAGAGGTAGTTTCTCTCTGGCTGTTCGGATTCTCGAAGTGCTGCTTATGGCCTTTTCGATGATTGTGATTTGGTTCAACACAGAGATCACAGTTGCTTTCGCGGAAATCTTCGGGATGGCTCCCCAGGAGCATGAGTTTGGAAGGGATATTGTGTTTGCGGCAGTGGGTTTGTATGGCGTCGGAGCGATCTGGAGTGATGTCCTTTCGATGCAACGCTGGCGGATGCTGCGTAATTCCTGATTGCATCGCCCAATTTTTTATTCAGAATTATGTTGCACATGGATTGTGCAAGTCGCATGGATAATTCATATTCGAAATCGGCCATTTGGCAGAGAATATGCGTTGCCCGACGAAAATATTGATTCTCGGAAATTACCGCAACGCGCTTACTGTGGCGCGACAATTAGGTAAGCAACACCAGGTGATTTTAGGGGGGGCCAGCGGAGGGTCTCGAGTCGGTCAATCTCGCTTCATTGCGGAGACATGGCCACTACCGGACGCCGGCAGCGACGATTTTGCGGATACGCTCGAGTCTCTGCTGCAACGCATTCCTGATGACCCGGTCTTGTTTCCGATCGGCGATGTTGAGCTCTATGGGCTTCTCAGCGTGCCGAGCATCGTGGACGGCACGGTTAAGGCCGTAATGCCTCAGCCCGAAGTCGTGGCCGTGTGCCTGGACAAGGCAGCGCAAGTCGATCTGGCGCACAACCTGCGGATCCCCCAAGCCGACTATCGAAAAGTGACACAACTGTCGGAACTGCAAGACGCTGTCCGAGAGGTGGGCTGCCCTTGCATCATCAAGTCCGATCACCAGTTATCCCGGGCTTTTGGAAGCAAAGCATATCCAGTCAGTACCCTGGACGAGCTGGCTGCTCTGATCGATCATGAACCAGAGCAACAGCATGGGTTGATCGTGCAGGCCGTGGCGACCGGACTGCGTCACAATGTGTACTTTGCTGCAGATCGAGGTCGGCTCGTAGGTGCGATGGAGGCACGAGTCTTGCGGACGGACATATTTGACGGCAGTGGGTATACGGTAGAGTCAAAGTCAGTGCCGCTCAGTGATGCCTTGCGGCAACACACAGAGAGCCTGGTCGAGACACTGGAGTACCACGGCATCGGGAATACCCAGTTTCTGGTTGACCGAGAGCAGGGAGAAATATCGTTTCTCGAAATAAGTCCTCGGATGGGAGCCGCGTATGCTGTTACGGTTCCCTGTGGATTCGATTTTGCTCAAGCTGGCCTGGGCCTTGCCGTCGGCGATCCCTTGAGACCAGAATCTCTGCCTCGTGATTATCCGTCCGGACGACGCCTGGCGTGGAGTTTCGGAGACCTTGCCGGTTTGATCAACGCGGCCAGACGTCGGGACATTCGTACGTCGCAGATCCTTTTATGGCTGTGGTGTTCTATCCGGGGGGCCGTGAGCGCCGATATTCACACCACCTGGTCCTGGCGAGATCCAAATCCTACTCTTGCGATCGCATTCGCAGCGGTCCGGAACTTGTGGAACTTCGCCAGCCGAGCTCCGGCAAAGCGCCAGCAGTGATTCTCGTATTCGAACAAGGTTCTGCATCCACCGCTCTACGGTCCACCAAATAGAAAACCCCCACAAGGGGGGCTTTCTATTTGGTGGCTGGGGGACCAGGATTCGAACCTGGGTTGGCGGAGTCAGAGTCCGCAGTCCTACCGCTAGACGATCCCCCAATTCTACTGGGGTGTGCTGCCCCTGCTTAGCGCTTGGAGTACTGCGTTGCCCGGCGTGCCTTGCGAAGGCCAACCTTCTTGCGCTCAACTTCGCGGGCGTCGCGTGTCACGAAACCGGCTTTGCGAAGTGACGGCCGCAGCGACTCGTCGTATTGCATCAGAGCACGCGTCAAACCGTGGCGAATCGCACCCGCCTGACCGGTTGTGCCGCCACCCCTGACAGTTACGTTTACGTCAAACGTGTCCGTCATCTGCATTAACTCCAGCGGCTGCCTGACGATCATCTGTGCTGTTTTACGGCCAAAGAACGTATCAAGCGGTCGGTTATTGACCGTGATCGCGCCACTGCCTGGCTTCAGAAAAACGCGGGCCGTCGATGTCTTGCGGCGCCCGGTTCCATAGTAATGGGTGTCACTCATTATGCGTTCACTTCCAGTGGGATCGGCTGCTGCGCAGCGTGATCGTGTTCGGGACCCTTGAATACTCTCAACTTCGAAAACATCTGACGACCCAGCGGCCCGCGCGGCAGCATGCCTTTTACGGCCTTCTGCAGAACGCGTTCAGGTGAATCCTCAAGCATCGTCTCGAGCGACTTTGACTTGAGATTGCCGATGTACCCCGTGTGATGGTGATACATCTTGTTTTTGAGCTTATTGCCCGTGACGCGCACCTTCTCCGCGTTCACAACAACGATGTAGTCACCTGTATCCACATGTGGTGTGTATTCAGGCTTGTGCTTGCCACGCAGGCGGTGCGCGATCTCGGTCGACAGGCGACCCAGAGTCTTGCCTGTTGCATCGACCACGAACCAGTCGCGCCGAACCTCTGCTGGCTTTGCAGAAAACGTCTTCATTATCTTATTTCCGTCGGGAATTCTTGTCGTTCGGCTTGCCGTCTGAGCGAGTGCCGAAAGGCGCGAGATTTTACGACAGCCCACGGCCCAATGCAAACTATCCGGGCATTTTCGGACAAAAAAACACGCCGTTTTCCGGCGTGTTTTATTCTATATTTTTCAGCAGGTTATCACCGCACCAAAACGGCAATAATGGCTAGAAACCGTATTCGAGCGCCAATGCCGTAAACGTATCGGTGGTTTCCGTGCCCGGCAACACGTCACTATTGTGCCTGACCGTGTACGAGGCAACGAGCGCCAGGCTGCCCACCAGCCTGGCAGCGAGCTTCGTTACGGACTCGGAAAATGTGTTGCTGCTGCCCGATTCAACCAGAAACGCCTGACCGAAACTGGCCGTTTCGCTAATCTGCCAGTTGTAGGTCAACCTGCCTGTCACGATCGTATCGCTCTGGTCAGTTCCGTCCACGAGATCGGACTGCCTGGCACCCACGCCAATCTCGCCGTTAAGCTGATGCGCATCGGTATTTATCAAGCGGCGGCCGTAGCCGAGCGTCTGCGAGAACTGGGTGTCGAAGCTGCTGAACCGGTCCTTTCGCCAGTCCAGCCGGCCGAAAAGGAAATCCTGCTCGGAGACGTTGCGCGCGCTGATCCAGCCGAAATCGTAAGCTTCAGCCGTCGTGGCATTGCTTTCGCTGGAGTAAATCGCAGCGGCAGTTGCCTCGTGCTTCCACAGATCAAGTTCGTAGGTGACCCGGAATCCGGAATTGAGGCTCGAGCTCTCGGTATTACCCGATGTGGCCAAATAGCCGAGCTTGACGTTGCCGGACCAGGGGCTTTTTTCTTCTTCCGTTTCCTCATCGGCAGCTAACAAAGGTGTTGCGAGTACCAGCAGGCCGAGGACGAATAAACTGCGCAAGTTCATTTCCGGGCTCCAAATTTCTGGGCCGCGGAGTATACCGTTGCACTGCTCCGCATTGCTATACTTCCGATTATGCAAACCCGTGATCTGACGCCGCTCGATCGCCTCCTCGCGGGTGCCGGCAATGCGTTGCGCGCAATCGCAGCTCCGGCCGGCCGGCCTGCCCGGGAAAATCCTGCTTCTGATGTGGCCGAGAGCGACCTGACCGACCAGCAAAAAACCCACGCCGCCGGACTGATGCGCGTCAATCATGCGGGTGAGGTCGCGGCGCAAGGACTGTATCAGGGCCACGCGACCGTCGTGCGTGATCCGAATTTAGAAGCGCAGATGCAGCGCGCCGCAAATGAAGAGTTTGACCACCTCGCATGGTGCGAGCAGCGACTCGCAGAGCTCAATGCGGGCCCGAGTCTGCTCAGCCCGGTGTGGTATGCCGGCGCGTTTGCGATTGGCGCCGCGAGTGGCATTTTGGGTGACCGCTGGAGCCTCGGCTTCATTGCGGAAACCGAAAAGCAGGTCTGTGCGCATCTCGACAGCCATCTCGATCGACTCCCGGACGGCGACAACAAGAGTCGCGCGATCATAAAAACAATGCGTGATGAGGAAGAGGAGCATGGTGAGAACGCGGTCGAGGCAGGTGCGGCAGATTTGCCCACCCCGGTGCAGCGTCTGATGCAACTCACCGCCAAAGTGATGACAAACACGGCCTATCGGCTGTGAAATCAATGTATTAGCTTGCCCTTATGAGCGAACTGTATTAAAAGAGGGCGCACGAGCGTTGAGGAACAACCTATGCAAACCACAGCCAAGACCCTGAGCGATGTACCGGCGATTAATCGATTCTTGAGTTACTGCCGCGTACGGACTGTCCCCTCCAAAACTGTGATGATTCACGCCGGCGATCTGCCGGACGTGCTGTATTACATTGTCGATGGTTCGGTCGAAGTCATGATCGAAGACGAAGACGGCAATGAGATGGTTCTGGCCTATTTGAACAAGGGCCAGTTTTTCGGCGAGATGGGCCTCTTTTACGAACAACCGACTCGCAGCGCCTGGGTTCGGACTCGTACCGAGTGCGAAATCGCCGAGATGACGTATCCACGTTTTCGCCAGATCGCGAGCGAAAGCCCGGGGCTGGTTTTCGAACTGGCAACGCAGCTTGCAACGCGCCTCGATCGTACGAACCGCAAGCTCGGTGACCTTGCGTTTGTCGATGTTACTGGTCGTGTAGCGCACGCAATCATGGATTTGTGCAATGAACCCGATGCCATGACGCATCCGGACGGTATGCAAATCAAGGTTAGCCGGCAGGAACTCAGTCGACTGGTTGGCTGCTCGCGTGAAATGGCGGGCCGGGTACTCAAGGTTCTCGAAGAGCAAGGGCTCGTTACGGCCAGCGGCAAGACAATCGTGGTTTACGGCGCGAGGCCGAACCGGAAGATCTGATCAATCTGTGGGAGCGACTTCAGTCGCGACTAAAGTCGCTCCCACCATTCAGGAATTCCTTTCTATTTCCGATTTCATCGTGGCGATCGTCGCGGCATAATCTCCGCTGCCGAAAATTGCCGATCCCGCAACAAACGTGTCGGCACCTGCTGCGGCGATTGCGCCAATGTTGTCGACCTTGACGCCACCATCGATTTCCAGCCGAATATCCAGACCACTGGCGTCGATAATGTTGCGCGCCTGGCGCAGTTTATCGAGCGCTGACGGGATGAACTTCTGACCTCCGAAACCCGGATTCACTGACATAAGAAGGACCATATCCACCTTGTCGATGACGTGTTCAAGGCACGTCAGTGGTGTTGCTGGATTGAATACCAGTCCGGCCTTGCAGCCCTCGTCGCGAATCAGGGCAAGCGAGCGATCAATATGTCGACTGGCCTCCGGGTGAAACGTGATGTAACTGGCGCCGGCCGCGGCAAAATCCGGAATGATCCGGTCCACAGGCTCGACCATCAGATGCACATCGATTGGCGCCTCAATGCCGTGCTTCCGCAATGCCTCACAAATCAGCGGTCCAATAGTCAGATTGGGCACGAAATGATTGTCCATTACGTCGAAATGGACGATTTTGGCGCCGGCATCGAGGACGGCCCGAACATCCTCGCCAAGGCGAGCAAAATCGGCAGAGAGTATCGAGGGGGCGATAAGTGGCGTCACGGTAAATTCCTTACTAACGGATGGATCGTCGAGACTTAAGCATCTCATAAGCTGCCCGCACCTCGCGAGTGCGTTTTTGTGCAGCGGCAATGGCAGCGTCTCCGGGGTTGTCCGACGCGATCTTATCAGGATGGCTCTTGTTCATGGCCCGCCGATACGCTTTTACAACTTCTTTGTTGCTGGCAGATTCGTCGATGCCAAGCGTTGCGTAAGCCTGCTTGATTCGCTGCGCATCGGCATCGCCAGCAGGCGAATGACGGAAGCCTTTTTGCGCACGAATCATCGCTTCGAGTTGCGCCAGCTCGACGCGACCAATGTCGAACTCGGTGCAAATCGTCCAGATCTTCGCACGCTCTTCTTGATGCATCCGGTTTTTGGCGAGCACGACTTCAAGCACCAGCCTGATGAACAACGAGCGCAACTCCGGCCGTCGCGCGGCAATGCGCCGCGTATGCCGCACTGTTTGTAGTAGAGGGAATGACGGTCGTTTGCCGTCCTCGAACCAGTTGATGGCATTGCGGACCTTTGCCGGCCCGAGCCCGAGACGGTGCATGACAGCGCGTGCTGCGCGAATCTCCTCGCCACTGACACGGCCATCTGTCTTGGCAAGATGACCCATTGTCTGGAAAAGCGGACGGAGATACTCCTCTGGGAGGCGGCCCGCAAATGAACTATTCAGCTCAAAACTGCGCAATTGAGCGACGAGGAATCGATCTACCTGATGGCCAAAAAACAGGCCGAGGACCACGAACCAGGGTTTCAGGGTGGCGACACCCACTAAGGCTCCAATGATTTTTCCCCAATACAACAGCAGTCCTTTCCTTGAGTCGTGGCGTAATGCTAACGCACGAGTTAGCATCCTGACCATGAACTCCGATGATGCGTTATTTGAATCCGAAATTCCCGGCCTCGAGTGTATCGGGCAGGGCAAGGTACGAGATATCTACAGTGTCGATGACGATCATTTGTTGATTGTCACGACCGACCGGCTCTCCGCCTACGACGTCGTTATGCCGGACCCGATTCCGGGCAAAGGCGAGGTTCTGACGCAAATATCATTGTTCTGGTTTGAAATGATGTCTGACCTGGTCGACAACCAACTCACGAATCTGGCGGTAGACGACGTAGTGCCTGACGATTCAGTTGCGGCGCCTCTGCGTGATCGTTCTCTGGTTGTTAAACGACTCAATCCGCTGCCAATCGAAGCGGTCGTTCGCGGTTACCTTATAGGCTCTGGCTGGCGCGACTATCTCGAAACGGGCGCCACCAGCGGTATCGATTTGCCGCCCGGCATGCAACAGGCAGAAAAACTGCCGCAGATTTTTTTTACGCCAGCGAACAAAGCCGAAGCTGGCCACCACGACGACAACATTTGCTTTGAAGATGTTGTAGATCTGATCGGTCAAGCGCTGGCGGAACAAGTCCGTGACCTGTCGATTGCGATCTATGCGCGTGCCGCGGAGTATGCGCTCGCTCGCGGCATAATAATCGCCGACACCAAGTTTGAATTCGGCGTCGATGACGATGGTCACTTGTATCTGATTGACGAAGTGATTACGCCGGACTCGTCGCGATTTTGGCCTGTCGATGGCTACGAGGCAGGCATCAACCCGCCAAGCTTCGACAAGCAATTCGTGCGAGACTACCTCGACACGCTCGATTGGGATAAGACAGCGCCCGGCCCGGAACTCCCTGCCGACGTACTTGAGCAGACCAGCGCAAAGTACCAGGA
>Ga0255052_10003669_pt1 | contig 10573 bp, 7 predicted proteins | sample JV7_2_21_MG_FD_188632 | JGI IMG/M metagenome (GOLD analysis project Ga0255052, IMG submission 188632) | Seawater microbial communities from Jervis Inlet, British Columbia, Canada - JV7_2_21 | ecosystem: Environmental > Aquatic > Marine > Inlet | place: Canada: British Columbia | collected...
TCGCCAGGCATTATCCTGAGGTCGTTCGCCGTATTGCCGACGCCGGGCATGAGATCGCCAGCCATGGGATGCAGCATACGCGCGTCTGGCAGCAAAGCCGCGATGAATTTCATGAGGATGTGTTCTCAACTCGTAAGCTGCTCGAGGATGTATCAGGTCAAGCGGTAGCAGGATACCGGGCAGCAAGTTGGTCGATCGACGGCCGCACGCTCTGGGCGCACGACGTGCTGGCCGAGGCCGGCTACCGTTATAGCTCGAGCATCTATCCGATCGACCATGATCATTTTGGTGATCCCAATGCTCCGATTGGGCCTCATACCGTCGGCAACGGCAGTCTGCTCGAGATACCGGCAAGCGTCGTTCGCATATTCGGCAGAAACATACCGGCGTCAGGTGGTGGGTACTTTCGCTTGTTTCCCTTGTGGTTGTCCAAATTGCTCATCCGCCGAATCGAGGCGTCCGGTGAACGGCCGTACGTGTTCTATTTTCATCCTTGGGAGATGGACCCCACTCAACCGAGAGTTTCCGGAGTGTCAGCTAAGACACGGTTTCGACACTATCTGAATCTGAACAAGTTCGAAGAGAAATTAAGAAAGCTCCTGGCGTTGTACCGTTGGGATCGAATGGATGAAGTCTTCCTGGATGGGGCATGAGCACGCAAGGTCTCGTGATCAAGCCTCTCGATATTGCGGATCACGATCGTTGGGACCGATTCGTCCGTCAGTCACCAGCGGGGACCTTCTATCATTTAGCGGGTTGGAGGTCTCTTATTGAAAATCAGCTGCGTCACCCAGCTTTCTACTTATATTGTGAATGTGCCGGCGAGATCGTAGCAGTACTGCCGCTCGTGCACGTCAAGAGTACTCTGTTCGGCAACGCCCTAATTTCGGTCCCGTTCCTCGTTTACGGCGGACCTGTCGCAAGCAGCACCGACGCACTGGCTCAAATTCTGGGTGCCGCGCGAGATTTGGCTGAAGATCTTGGCGTCGATCACCTGGAGTTGCGAAACCAGGCCAAAGTGCCCGGAGACTGGCTTACCAAAGACAACTACGCGACGTTTCGCAAGTCGATCGATCCTGATCCTGAAAAAAACTTCATGGCCATTCCGCGTAAGCAGCGCGCCATGATTCGCAAGGGCATCCAAGCTGGACTCCAAGCCAAGATCGATGAGGGTACGGATCGACTGTATTCCGCTATGCTGGCGTGCAAGCGGAACCTCGGCACCCCTTTTTTCGGCCAAGGTTGGCTGCGCGCGATCAAAGAGGAATTCGGAGACCAGGTCGAAGTCACGACAGTTACGCATCAGGGCCGAACGGTTTGCAGCGTCATGAGCTTTCGCTACGGCAGTGAAATATTGCCCTACTACGGAGGTGGCGGTGAGTTGGCCCGCGGCCTGAAGGGCAATGACTTCATGTATTGGGCGGTGATGGAGCGTGCTTGCCAGGATGGAATAGAGGTGTTCGATTATGGTCGCAGTACGGTAGGCAGCGGAGCCTACCGCTTCAAGAAGCACTGGGGCTTTAAGCCGGAGCCTTTGCATTACCAGTATTTCCTGGTGAACGCCAATTCACCGCCCAATCTGAATCCGACCAATCCACGTTACCGACTGCTGATCAATACCTGGAAGAGATTGCCACTTCCGGTAGCAGGGATGATCGGGCCACCGATTGCACGGCGTCTGGGCTGATTAGTCACACCAAACGATATGTGCGGTATTTACGGCATTTTGCAGCGGTCCGGACGAAAGTTCGACCCGTCGGTCATTCACCAAATGGGCAGGGCGCAGCGACACCGAGGTCCGGACGATTCCGGTTTCTTTGCTGACGATGAGCTGATGTTCGGCATGCAGCGTCTCGCTATTATCGATGTCGTCGGCGGCCATCAGCCTATCGCGAATGAAGACGATACGGTCACGGCGGTATGCAACGGCGAGATCTATAACTTTCGCGAGTTGAGACAGGAGCTTCAGGAACAGGGCCACAAGTTCAAAACCGGAAGCGATAGCGAAGTTATTGTGCATCTTTACGAAGAGTATGGCTCGGATTTGGTTCGTCATCTGAGCGGCATGTTTGCGTTCGCATTGTGGGACTCCGTTCGCAAGCGACTATTGCTGGCACGGGATCGGCTCGGCATCAAGCCGTTGTATATAACGACTGGTGCTGGTTACCTCGCATTTTCATCAGAACTGAAATCCATTCTCGAAATACCGGGAGTTGAACGGGAACTCGATCCGGCAGCTCTGCAGGAGTACCTGGCATTGGGCTATGTGCCGGCTCCGCTGACGATGTTCAAGGGCGCTGAAAAGCTGCCACCGGGCACCCTGCTCGTTGCCGATCAAAAGGGCGTTTCTCAACATCGCTATTGGCATCTTGCAGACGGGAAGCCTCAGCAGAAAAAAATCGACGAGTGGACGAGCGATATCGCAGAGACACTGGAGTCTGCGGTAGTGTCGCAGATGGTCAGCGATGTTCCGCTGGGCGCATTTCTGAGTGGCGGCATCGATTCGAGTGCGGTAGTCGCTTATATGGCGAAAAACAGTGACATTCCGGTGAAAACCTACTCGATTGGTTTCGATACGGGCACCGGCGATGGGTACTACAATGAGTTGCCGTATGCCCGACAGATCGCGGAGCAATTTGGGACCGAGCATCACGAGATCGTCGTACGGCCCGATGTCACCCGATTGCTGCCGGAATTACTGTGGCATATGGACGAACCGATAGCCGATGCCGCTTTTATCACGACATACCTGGTATCGAAATTTGCCCGTCAGGACGTGACCGTAATTCTTTCGGGTGTTGGCGGCGACGAGCTCTTTGGCGGATACCGCCGATATTGGAGTGAACACCTGGTTCGCTCGTACCGACGCATCCCGTCCGTGCTTCGCAAATCGATTTTGCAACCAATCGGAAGAGTGTTGCCCAGTGACCGCCACTCCAAGTGGCTCGACTGGTCCCGTCTCGCGAAAGGATTTCTTGCCGGAGCCGAATTGGACTCTGACGAGCGTTATGAGGAATTCATTCGTGTTTTCAAATCGGCTGACATCGATCGAGTACTCGATTCATGCAGCGCAACACGGTCTGACGCGCTGCGCCGGGCTTTCAGTGACGCCTCGCGGGACGACTCGTTACGGCGACTGATTGATGTCGATCTAATGACGCAATTGCCGGATGACCTGCTGATGCTCACAGACCGAATGTCCATGGCGACCTCGCTGGAATGCCGGGTACCATTGCTCGACGATCAACTATTGGATCTTGCGAGTGGCATGCCTTCCGACCTGAAGGTGCGCGGCACCAAGCTGAAATATGCGTTGAAGCAGGCGCTCAGAGGCATCCTGCCGGACGAGATTATCGACCGCAAGAAGCGTGGCTTTGGCGCACCGATCGGTGGCTGGTTCAAGAACGAGTTATCCGGTTTTCTCGATGGTGCACTCAGCGAAGAACGAGTCAAAGAGCGTGGCGTTTTTGACTGGACGGAGATCAAGAATATCAAAGCCGCTCATCGGGAGAATCGAGAGGATTACACAGATCATCTACTTTCATTGATGAACTTTGAGTTGTGGAGTCAGCTGTATCTTGACGGCGACAGCCGGGAAACTGTCTCGGCACGACTGGCGGAGGCACAGGTGTAATGAAGATACTTTTCGTATGCCACCGTCTACCGTATCCGCCGAAGCGAGGTGGAAAGATCCGACCGTTCAATATCATCCGGCATCTGACAGAGTCAGGCCATAATGTCACGGTCGGTTCGTTGGCGAGGTCAGAGGAAGAACTGGCGGAGGGTCAACCGCTAAGAGGATACTGTGACAAGCTTTATGTCGGTCAGATTAGCTCAGCTGCGGCTGTGGCAAATATGGTTGGGCGTCTTCCAACATCGGTGCCGTCGAGCATGGGTTACTTCTATTCGGCCAGCCTGCACCGGGAGATTCGCGAGGAACTGCAACGAAACGACTATGACTTGACTTTCGTGCACTGTTCCTCTGCCGCACAATACGTCAGATCGGCCAAGGGGATTCCTTCGATTCTGGATTTCGGCGATATGGACTCGCAAAAATGGCTGGACTATTCGACCTATCGGCGTTTCCCGTTGTCGATCGGCTATCGGCTTGAAGGAACGAAGCTCTGCCGCGAGGAAAAGCGACTCGCACGAAAATTCGACGTATCGACATGTACAACGAAAGCCGAACTCGAGACCCTGCGCGGTTTTAAGGCGGCAAGACAGACCGATTGGTTCCCTAACGGCGTTGATTCCGATTACTTCTCACCAACCGACGAGCCGTACGACCCCGATCAGATCTGTTTCATAGGAAGGATGGACTATTACCCGAACCAGCAGGCGATGCTCTATTTCTGTAACGACGTACTGCCGCTCATCCAGGCACGGCGGCCAGCGACGAAACTGGTTATCATCGGCGCAGAACCATCGGCCGAGATCAGAGATCTCGAAAAAAATCCCGGCGTCTCCGTTACCGGCACGGTACCGGACGTGCGAGATCATGTTCGGGCTTCGGCGCTCTCCGTCGCACCGCTTGCCATTGCCCGCGGTACCCAAAACAAGATTCTGGAATCCATGGCGATGGGTGTGCCCGTAGTCTGTAGCAAGATTGCTGCAGGCGGGGTCGACGCGGTGCCCGGGCAATATCTTCTGGTTGGCAAGTCACCCGACCAGTACACTGACAACATTATTCGATTGTTGGAAAGCGCTGACGAGCGACGCGAGTTATCGATCGCGGCACGTCAGCGGGTCTTGTCGAGCCATAGCTGGCCGGCTTCGATGACGAAATTAGACACAATCATTGGTGCTGTGGTGGGATCACCATCGTGACCGGAACAATTGGAATGAACTCGAACAGGCAAGAATCGATTAATAGAAAGCTGCTGCCATATCATCTAGCTGCACTTTCTGTCGTGCTGATGATTGTGGCGATCGTCTATTTCGATACATTCGCGTCGATGGTAGAGATATGGCTGAGATCAGATACGTTTCTGCACGGCTTTATAATCTTGCCCGTGAGCGTCTATCTTATCTGGCGGAAATGGCCACAGCTTAAGACGCAGCCGCCCAAGTGTTCTTATCTGGGCGTATTCTTGTTATCTGTTGTTTCTGTCACCTGGTTTTTTGCGGATGTACTAGGGATACAAGTCGGCAAGCATTTCGCCGCAATCGCTCTAATTCCCGTTGCATTTCTGGCGATATTGGGATTTTCGTTAATTCGGGCCATTACATTTCCCTTGTTATATCTGTTCTTTGCCGTGCCGTTCGGAGAGTTCTGGGTTCCGGGGCTAATGGAAATTACGGCGGATTTCGCCGTTGTTTTGCTTCAAATTACGGGTATTCCTGTATTTCGGGATGGCCTTTTCCTGAACATTCCGGCCGGGAGCTTTGTCGTGGCCGAGGCTTGCAGCGGAATCCGTTATATCTTGGCAGCGCTTGCGCTCGGTACGATTTACGCATACTTGAATTTCCACAGAACCTATAAGAGACTGATCTTTATAGTTATTTCCTTGGTTGTGCCGATTGTTGCCAATGGAATTCGCGCATACGGCATCATTGCCATTGCTCACTACAGCGACATGAAGTATGCGGTTGGCGTGGATCACCTAATTTACGGATGGATGTTTTTCGGCGTAGTGATTGGCCTGATGTTTCTCGTCGGGAATCGCTATCGCGATGAATATCGATCAATTGGTGGGTCCGTGTCCGCAGCAGTCCCGGTGGTAGCACCGACCCAACCGAGTAGGCTGGCATTTGCTGCGCTAGTAGCGGCAGCTGCAACGATGTTTGGGCCACTGGCAAGCCAAGCGATTGCTAGCAAATATATGCAGGAATCGGAATTGTCGAACGGACTGCCGAACGCTGTAGCGGGGTGGCAGGGAACGGTGTTGCCGGACTCGGATTGGACTCCTTCGTTCATTGGTGCGACACAAGAATCGCTTGTACGCTATCTCGGATCCGAGGCACAAGTTGATGTCGTGCTCATTCGTTACATCGGGCAACGGCAGGGAAATGAGTTGGCGAATGTCAAGAATTCGATTTTTGGAACCAACGGTTGGCGACGTCGCAATACTCGCACTTTAAGTATCGAGCTTGGCGAAGGGAAGTCGGTTCAGATACTTGAAACCCTCGCTGTAAGGCGCGGCGTAGTAAGGCGATTCTGGTATTGGTACGAAGTAGACGGCAATGCCGTCAACAGCAATCTCACGATCAAGCTCAACGAGGCGCTGAGCTTACTGACGGGCAAGCCGGCTGTGTCCTCAGTAGTCATCGTCTCCGTCATCGAGGAAAGTGGCGGGCCAGATGTGCTGCAGGCATTTCTTGATGATGCGTACGACGTAGTCACCGGATGCCTCGGTGCGAATGCGCCGCAAGCGATCTGCAGCCTGGGTTTGATCAATGCGGGGAATAATTGATGTGTGGCATTACGGGGATCGTTGACCTATCCGCAAGGCGAGATATCAATCGTGAATTGCTCAGGGACATGAATGATCGGTTGATTCACAGGGGCCCCGATGGCAGCGGCTATCACTTTGAACCCGGTGTCGGGTTTGGCCACAGGCGCCTGTCCATAATAGACCTCGAGGGTGGTACACAACCGATGTTCAATGAGGACCAATCGGTTGTCGTCACTTTTAATGGAGAGATTTATGACTTCGCGCAGTTGATGGACGATCTGAAGCGTGCTGGTCATGTATTCAGAACACGCTGCGATACCGAAGTCATAGTGCACGCTTGGGAGGAGTGGGGAGAAGCCTGCCTCGACAAGCTTCAAGGCATGTTTGCCTTCGCCATCTGGGACCGCAATCGGGACACGCTCTTCATGGCAAGAGATAGGTTTGGGAAAAAGCCACTATATTACAGTCAGCTAGATAGCGGCCAAGTTGTCTTCGCGTCAGAACTCAAGGCTCTGTTGATGCACCCGGATGTTACGCGCGACATTGAACCGACCGCAGTTGAGGACTATATGACATTCGGTTATGTACCGGACCCGAAGACAATTTTCCGATCCATTCACAAGCTTGCACCCGGTTTCTTTCTCAAAGCAAAACGTGGTGGTCGGGAGCTGGTGCCGCATCGATATTGGGATATCAAATTCGAGGTAGATTCAAAATACAAGAATGAAAATCAAATCTGCGAGGAGTTCAATCAAAGACTCGCAGCCGCAACGAGACGGCGGTTGATTTCGGATGTGCCGTTAGGCGCTTTTCTCTCAGGTGGTGTGGACTCAAGCGCGATAGTGGCATCGATGGCCAAGATCAGTGATAAACCAGTGAACACCTGTTCGATTTCATTCGGTGACCCGGCATTCAACGAGGCGAAGTACGCTCAGCAAGTGGCCGACCTGCTGAAGACCAACCACCGGGTTGAGCAGGTGGATAAAGATGATTTTGAGTTGGTCGACAAAATTCCGGACATTTACGATGAGCCATTCGCAGACAGCTCGGCTATTCCGACGTTGCGTGTCTGCGAACTTGCCCGGAAACACGTTACTGTCGTGCTATCAGGTGATGGCGGCGATGAGATATTTGCAGGCTACCGGCGTTACCGTTGGCACATGCATGAACAGTCGGTCCGGAACGCGATACCCAATCTCGTGCGGCAGTATGTGTTTGGTCTGGCTGGCGCTGTCTATCCAAAGATGGATTGGGCTCCGCGAATATTTCGTGCGAAGTCGACTCTCCAAGCAATTGCGAGGGACAGCCTCGATGCCTATCTGCACAGTGTTTCGATCTTACCGAATGACCTGCATGGTCGCCTGTTCAGTGCGTCGTTCAAAAGAGAACTGCAGGGCTACACGTCGATGGAAGTATTCCGACAGCACATGTCCAACTGCAATACGGACGACGAGTTGTCACGTATTCAATATCTGGACATGAAAACCTATTTACCCGGGGATATTCTTACCAAGGTTGACCGGGCCAGCATGGCACACAGTCTCGAAGTGCGGGTTCCGATTCTTGATCCGGAATTTGCGAGTTGGGCGTGCACCTTGCCTTCGTCACTTAAACTAAATCGTCAGGAAGGAAAGTACATTTTCAAGAAAGCGCTGGAAGGGAGCGTCCCTGACAATATTCTTTATCGGGACAAGATGGGATTCGCAGTACCCCTCGCATCGTGGTTTCGGGGACCGTTAAGGACCACGGTTCAGGACCGGCTTCAGGGCAGCGCACTGCGCGAGTGCGGTATATTTGACATGGACTATATCGGCGTATTGCTTCGACAGCATTTTTCCGGCGCGTGCAACCACAGTCCTCCGATCTGGGCATTACTCGTATTTGAAGGTTTTCTTGGTACCGTAGACCTCTAAGATTTCTTATCCGGTGATTCGAACCCGATTGGGTCCTCCAAGAACTCTTTCATAGTAGAATCGGCATGACTTTTCGCAGGGATGATTATGAGTACTTCGAAACGCCTACATTGGTTCTCAGACGCCTTTTGTACTGGTGAGTATTTTGCTTAGCGGCAAATCTAGAAAAATTACAATGTGATTATATTATGTTGCGTAATTGTCGGGGCAAAACGAAACAAGAATGGCGCGCGTGGTTCTGGCATTTCCACGTGCTTCAACGACAATAGTCTCGATTTCTCGGTCTCAGAGGCTGGCAAGAATGGCGATAAAATCTATCTGTCACATTTTATACAAGTTGGACTATGGTGGCTTGGAAAATGGTGTAATTAATATCATTAATCACCTGCCCAAAGACAAGTACGCACATACTATTATTTCTCTGAAGGCTGTGACGGACTTCAGAGAAAGGCTCACGGCAGAAAACGTCGAAATCTATGAGATCAACAAGAGCGATGGAAAAGATTTTCGGGTTTATGGGAAAGTGTGGACTCTACTTCGGTCGATAAATCCTGATGTTGTCCACACACGTAATATTCCTACTGTTGACATGCTCTTCTTGGCGTATCTGAGCGGAAGGCGCTCGTTAATCCATAGTGAACATGGATTCAATTTTTCAGAAGCAGCGGAAGCTGCTTGGCGTTATAAGATGCTGCGTCGAACAATACGGTTGCTGCCTGTAAAATATGTCGCCGTATCTAGAAATATACGAGAATGGCTGCGTGCTGAAATAGGCATTCAGCCACGACGGGTTTTAACAATACACAACGGCGTGGATACTAATGTCTTCGCCCAACCCCCGGAGATGGGTACCCCATATCCGTCCAAAACCGCAAGAAATAATCCCTTCATAATCGGCCATGTTGGCAGGTTTGCTCCCATCAAGAACCAAGTTCTGCTAGTCAAAGCGTTCTGCCTATTACTTGTTAGATTTCCACATCTGCGACAATTCTTGCGCCTATTCATGATCGGAGACGGACCACAACGGGCAGAGTGTGAAAAAATCTTGGCAGATTGTAACGCCAGTGAGGTTGCTTGGTTACCGGGCTTCTTGGAGCACATGCCAGATGTGTATCGGAAGTTTGATCTGTTTGTGTTGCCTTCGATCAGGGAAGGAATATCGAATACGCTGCTAGAGGCAATGGCGTGCGGCATTCCAGTCGTCGCCACCGACGTAGGAGGCACAGCTGAGGTCGTGCTGGACGGGCGAACTGGAATGTTGGTGAAAAGTGGAAACATCGATTCGATGGCAAATGCGATAATGAGCTATGTTAGCGATAGAGGGCTACTGTATACGCATGGAAAGAACGCGAGAACGCACATTCAGTCCAACTTCAGTTTGGCGGAAATGATCCGAGAATACGACCAATTATACAGTTTGGCTTAAGGCAATCAGACAACTTGCTTCAATATTCTAACTTGATTTTCTGTTGTTTTAGTCCATGCAAATTGCTTGGAAAACTGTACGACATCTTGAGTCGAAGGATAGTCTTCGAAAAGTCTGTTCACCGCGTCTGCAATCGCAATGGAGCTTCGTTGATCAATCAGTATTCCCGAACATTTGGAATTGATAATTTCCGGGATGCCCCCTACGTTTGTCGCAATGACGGGAGTGCCACAAGCTAGTGACTCGAGAATTACGTTCGGTATGCCCTCTCTCAGGGATGGGAGGATTAGCGCATGCGATGAGGAATAGTAGCTTGGGAGCATCGCATGGTCGACATGGCCAACGAATTGTACTCTTTCCTCCAAGTTAAGAGCAGATACCTGCTGTTTCAATTTTCCCTCGTACTCCCCGCTGCCAACTAATACTAATTCAAAGTCTTTAAGGTGCAATAGGGATTCAATGGCAAGGTGTTGGCCTTTGGCTTCCAACAAATTGCCAACGCAGAGAAGTGTTTTCGGTCGTTCGAATGTGTTGTGCTTGGAATGCAAAGGCGTCACCGCCGGAGCGAAAATTGAATGATCGACGCCGTGTAAGTTGACGTGTATTTTTTCGTCGCAAACACCTAAGGTTAGCAGTTCTCTCTTTAAGGCAATCGAAACCGTCGTAATTGCGGATGCGTGTCTCGCTGCCCACATTATCAAAGCACGAGGTATTCGGAATCTTGGAATAACGTTAATGTCTGTGCCGAGCGCATTGATTACAACCGGTTTTTTCATCCACTTGCCAACTAATGCAGCAGCTACTCCGTCCGGATAAAAGAATACGCGTCTATTAAGTCA
>Ga0255052_10003670_pt1 | contig 10569 bp, 10 predicted proteins | sample JV7_2_21_MG_FD_188632 | JGI IMG/M metagenome (GOLD analysis project Ga0255052, IMG submission 188632) | Seawater microbial communities from Jervis Inlet, British Columbia, Canada - JV7_2_21 | ecosystem: Environmental > Aquatic > Marine > Inlet | place: Canada: British Columbia | collected...
GGCCGCGCAAACAGCTATTATCCCTGCACAGGAGATTGCGGAAAGCCGCACCGACAAAAGGTCGTAGCGCTATTCATACGTCGACTGATCCAATACGGGTCCTGCATGTTACGGACCCGCATCTGTTCGCTGATTCGGATTCGAGTCTGCGTGGCACCGTAACCCATTCCTCACTTCAGAACGTGCTTGGCCATATTCAGCGTTCAGGCTGGAGCGCGGATCTGGTAGCAATGACCGGCGACCTGATCCAGGATGACAGCCGGGAGGCCTACGACCGCTTCTGTGAGTTGATGCGGCCTCTCGGTCTTCCGGTGTATTGCATACCGGGCAATCATGATGTGCGCGCGATCATGAAAGATGCGCTCGCCAGTCCGGAATTTCACTATTGCGAACCTGTCATGCACGGAAACTGGTTAATCGCCGGTATCGACAGTTGCATTCACAATGATGCTGCCGGACGCATTGATGACCAGGAGATGGAAAAGCTTGAAAAATTGCTGGATGAAACGACAGCCGACCACGTATTGATTTGCCTGCATCACCCGCCATTGCCCGTCGGCTGCAAGTGGCTTGACTCGGTCGGCCTTCGAAACGGAGAAGAATTCCTGCGACTGATAACGCGGACCGGCAAAGTCAGGGCGACAATCTTCGGGCACGTGCATCAGGAATTCGAGGGTTCGCATGACTCTGTACAGATTATCGGAACGCCGTCTACTTGCCGGCAATTCAAGGTGGCAAGCGATGAATTTGCGCTGGATGATAATCCGCCCGCATACCGCAGAATCAGCCTGCACCCGGATGGCAGTGTGGAAACGGAGCTGATCTGGCTGTCCGACTGAATGACTCCTCGATCCACACTCCTGCATTGCTTACTGATGATCTGCCTGATCATGGCGGCCGGCAACGCAGCACCACAGAGTACGGACCACCCAATCTCGATGTGGCAGATTACTGGTGCAAGCAACCGGATTTACCTGCTCGGTTCGGTGCATGTACTCAGGCAGCAGGACCATCCGATTCCGACTGCGATAGAGAAAGCCTACGAAGACGCCGAGATCCTGATCATGGAAGTAGACGTCGACGACCTTGACCCGATGGAGATGGCCGGAATAGTCAACGAACTGGGTGTCATCAAAGACGGCGGCACCCTGCAGGAAATAATGGGGCCGAGTCTCTATGACGAAGCGGCCGACTACGCATCGCAGCTCAACATTCCATTCCTCATGCTCGCGCAAACCGAACCATGGCTGGCAGCTATTACAATTGAGCAAATGATGCTCCTTCGAATCGGTTTCACTCCCGAATACGGAATTGAGTTTCACCTTTCGGCGAAAGCCGGCGAAGACAGCAAGGAAATTCTCGGCCTCGAAACCGTGCGCGAACAACTCGAGTTCCTCGACAAGCTGTCATTGTCGGCACAGCGTGCACTGCTTATCCAGACGCTTCGGGAGAGTCTGAACATAGAGGAAAATCTCGACCTTTTGATTAACGCGTGGCGGCACGGCGATATCGATTTTCTGGAAGAAAACCTGCTGGTCGAAATGCAACGATATCCGGAGCTCTACAGAACACTCGTCGTGGATCGAAATGAAGCTTGGGTAGAACGGATCAGGAACCTGATCGGAAAGCAAGACGACTACCTGATCGTCGTCGGCACCCTGCATTTGGTTGGCAACGACGGCGTGCCGGCTCTTCTGTCAGAGATTGGGATTACTACCGATCAATTGAGAGAGCCGGGCAGTTAAATTTCGACCATCTCGAAATCTTCTTTTCCGGCACCGCAGTCGGGGCACCGCCATGACAAGGGGACATCCTCCCATCTTGTGCCCGCCGGAATCCCCGATTCAACATCGCCCTCCTCCTCGTCATAGACGTAGCTGCAGATGAGACACATGTAAGTTTTCATGGGGCGTTATCAAAAGATGTCAATTTCGTATGCAGGAGCGGCTCCTACACTCATTATGCTCGCAGTTTACCAGTTGAACCTCGGGGGTTTATGACTGAATGCCACTTCGGTAGCATGCACCTCTCTATGGGAGACTTCGTATGAGCCTTTTCGCGGAAGCGAAAAAATATATTGCCGGCGGCGTTAACTCACCAGTCCGGGCGTTCGCCGCCGTTGGCGGTGAGCCGGTGTTCTTCAAGAGCGCAAAAGGCGCCTTGCTGCGGACAGAGGACGGCCGGCAGATGATTGACTACGTCGGCTCATGGGGGCCCATGATCCTGGGTCATGCGCACGCCGATGTGGTCAAAGCCGTAACTGACGCAGCCAGGGCCGGACTCAGTTTCGGCGCGCCTACGGTGGCCGAGACCCGTCTCGCGCAGAAAATATGTGAATTCATGCCGTCGATTGAACGAATCCGAATGGTGAGTTCGGGCACAGAAGCGACGATGAGTGCTATTCGACTTGCCCGTGGATTCACGGAGCGTGACAAAATCATCAAGTTTGAAGGCTGTTATCACGGCCACTCCGACTCCTTGCTGATCAAGGCAGGATCGGGAGCACTGACCCTCGGTGTGCCAAGCTCGCCCGGTGTTCCGGCGGGGCTCGCCGCACACACGATAACACTCGATTTCAACGACCCGGCAGCAGTAGAGGCCGTGTTTGCAGAGGTCGGCGAGCAAATTGCTTGCGTCATCGTCGAGCCGATCGCGGGCAACATGAACATGGTGCCGCCGGAGCCTGGTTTTCTGGAAACGCTCAGGTCACAGTGCGATCAGTATGAGGCTGTTCTGATTTTCGATGAAGTGATGACCGGATTCCGCGTGGCTAAAGGCGGTGCGCAGGAGATTTTCGACATTCAACCTGATCTGACAACACTCGGAAAGATCGTCGGCGGCGGAATGCCGGCCGCTGCCTTCGGTGGGCGCGCTGACATCATGGCGAGTATCGCGCCGGACGGCCCTGTCTATCAGGCGGGCACGCTGTCGGGTAACCCGCTTGCGATGGCGGCCGGCCTGGCAACTTTGCAAGAGCTCGATAGACCCGGTTTCTATTGTTCTCTCGGCGAACGAACGCGGCAGCTGGCGAATGGTCTGGCCGAAGTGGCGCGTGGCGCCGGCGTGCCGCTGGCAGTCGAGGCAGCGGGCGGCATGTTCGGATTCGTATTCAGCGCGGACGGGCCAATAAGGCGATTTGCACAAGTGACAGCAGCAAATACTGAGCTGTTTCGGCAGTTCTTCCATGGGATGCTTGAATCGGACGTTTATTTTGCGCCGTCGGCGTTTGAGGCCGGCTTCGTGTCCGACGCACATGGTGACGAGGAAATATCCGAAACGCTTTCGCGAGCCAAACGCGTATTCGCAACACTGAAATCGTAACCAGCCCGGATATATCGCCTCTCAGGTAGCATTCTCCGGGCTGCGAACCGTATCAAGCACTTCTTGGACAAGGTGCAGGCGCTCTATCGCGTCGTCCGATTCCAGGCAGGATTGCTTTTGCTCAGGGCTGATCGGCAGAATCTCGGCGAAGCGGTAACCGACCCAGCCGGCATCGTCGTACTGCCTGTCCAGTGATTCATACAGGCGGCCCAGGTCATCGAGGACGCCGGCGAGAATACGTGCGAGAGGCCTGTATTCTTCCGGCAGCGAATAGCGGCTCTCGTTTTCCAGTAATTGTATTTCTCCAATGTTCAGCCCGTCGGCTTGTCGTTTGGCAGACATCAGGCGAAATCTCTGCTCACCGATTGCTGTGACACCGAGTAGGCCGTCGCTGCCTTGATACCAGTCGACAATTCTCGCAAGCGTACCGACCTGGTATGTCGTTGCCGGACCAGTCTCGCTGCCATTCCTGATCAACAGGACTCCAAACGGAACATCTCTCTTGAGGCAGTCGCTGATCATATCCAGATAACGTGGCTCAAAAATGCGCAGCGGCAACGGGCCACCCGGGTAGAGAACCGTACGTAATGGAAATAGCGGAATTTTCACTGGAGAAACCGTCGCTTTACCTGAAAACCAATCGCTGGGTCGGGCTGTGGTATCCCTAAGTATAGGACGGAAAAACGACAATTCGACAAGGCGCTATGGCTATCGGTTTTTCTGCAGGGTTCCCGTCAACTTTTGGCGCGCGGATCCAAATCCGCCGTTGCTCATGAAAACGACCTGATCACCCGGCTGAAGTTCGGCCGCCAGATCCGCTACGAGCCCGTCGTAGTCAGAATGTAGGTGCAAGCGATCGCCGAGCGACGCAAGGCAGCCGTCGAACTCCGCAGCAAGGTCATTGGGCCTGTAGATACAAGCGAGACTCACATCTTCCAGCGATGCGGCGAGTGTCTCGTTATGCACGCCGAGCTTCATCGTGTTCGATCTTGGCTCCAGCGCGACAACGATTCGTTGCCCGGGAAACCGTTTTTTCAGACCGGCGATCGTTCGACGGATCGCAGTAGGGTGATGAGCAAAATCGTCGTAAATCGCGATATCCGCGACCGTCGCCGTTCTCTCCAGCCGTCTCTTGACGCCCTTGAACCGAGACAACGCTGCTACTGCCTGCTGCACTGAAACGCCGGCAGACTTTGCTGCTGCGATCGCGGCCAGTGCATTCTCGAGATTGTAGCTACCGCCGAGCTGCCAGCTGCCCTCGGCTGTCGCGCCGCCGCGTTGGGAAACACTGATGCGTCGCTCGCCGGCGTCCAAAAACTGTGCGGTCCAGTCCTCGTCACTGTCCCCGATACCAAAAGACTCTGTTGTTGACCAGTAGCCCATTTCGAGAAGCGTTTTTAAATTTTTGTCTGCACAGTTCAGAATGATGCGACCGCTTTTTGGAATCGTTCGCAACAATTGATGGAACTGCCAAAGGATTGCATCGAGGTCTTTGTAAATGTCGGCGTGGTCGAATTCGAGATTACCGAGGATAAGGGTATCTGGTCGGTAGTGAACGAATTTTGCCCGTTTGTCGAAGAACGCGGTATCGTATTCGTCCGCCTCCACGACAAAGTATTTCGATTCCCCATAACGGGCCGTCACACCGAAGTTCGCGGGCACGCCACCGATCAGAAAACCAGGCGAATGACCCGTTTCCTCCAGAATCCACGCCAGCATGCTGGCCGTAGTTGTTTTTCCGTGCGTTCCCGCAACAGCGATTACGTGGCGCCCCTTCAGCACGTGTTCCGACAGCCATTGCGGCCCCGAGGTATAGGGAATGCCACGGTCCAGGACTGCCTCGACTGCCGCGTTGCCCCGGCTCATCGCATTGCCAATCACGACACAATCGGGCGTCGGCTCCAGCTGGTCGACGTCGTAGCCATCATGGACGGCTATGCCGAGACCCTTTAGCTGGGTGCTCATCGGCGGATAGATGTTGGCGTCCCCACCCGAGACACGATGTCCTGCCGCTTTTGCCAGGGCGGCGACACCTCCCATGAACGTCCCGCAGATACCGAAAATGTGAATATGCATTAGCTGACAACGCCCTCCGGACCCGCGCTAAACGTCACATAAAAACCAAGTTGCAGAATAAATATCAAAACTGCAATAGCAATACCGGTGAACGCGTGTTGCTGTATCGCTCTTGCAATAATGTGTCCCTCCACCAGGATCAGCCATGGCGTCACGAACCAGGCAATGGCGCCAGCCAGCTCCTGCCCGATAAACGGCCGGGACAACAGGAAAACCGCGACAAAGAGCAACACCATGATCGCCGTGCAGCCTATGATCGCCGTCATTGTCTGCTCAATTCGACTGATAAATCCTGACACAAATAAGACGGCAACATATGAGCCAACCTTGAGCAGTTCCGTAGCAAACTCCAGAAATAGATCTGTGTTGTAATTCGTCTCGACCATCACATGTAGCAGAAATTGCGAGACGATGGTCATGACAACGGCCATTGCGAGCAGCAGCAGAGATTTCGGCAGGTCCTCCGGTCCCTTGCGCAACAGGATAACGTCCAGAAATGCCCTGAAGATCTGTTGCACTATTTGTCCATCGCGACACCCTACGTAGGCACAATCATCGCATGTTAACCTTCCTTGCCAAAATCCTTGCACCCCAAAGAAATGTCGAAATATCAGTTTATCGATCCCTATGCGAATGACGCCGTCAGCGCCCTGCTTTCTTCTGAAGGGTGCATCGGGCTCGATACTGAGTTTATGCGTGAGAAAACCTTCTATCCGCAACTCTGCCTCGTACAGATTGCGACGGCTGAAGGCATTTACTGTGCAGACCCAATGGGTGGCGGCGATCTCGATAGTTTCTGGCACAGGCTGATGAAGTGCGAGTGGGTGGTTCACTCCGCCCGGCAGGACATCGAAGTGCTTTTCCACACCTCGGATCGCATGCCTGGAACGATCTTCGATACGCAGATTGCAGCCGGTCTCCTGGGCTTTGCGCCACAACTCGGATACGCCGGCCTCGTCGAAGAGCTGTTTGGCGTTGAGCTTGCCAAATCGCACACGCGCGCTGACTGGACGCGGCGACCGCTACCCGCCGCGGCACTCGAGTATGCTGCTGAGGATGTCGAATACCTGTTGCCGGCGTACGAAGAGCTATCTCGGCAGCTGGCCGAACTCGGCAGGCTGAGCTGGGCAGAGGAAGATTCCGCTTATCTGCTCAGGCCATCGCTCTACAAAGGTGATCCCAGGCACGCGGTCGACCGCCTCAAGGGAGCCAGGAATCTGCGCGGACGGGCTCGCGCTGCTGCCACCAGGCTTGCAAGCTGGCGTGAGAGTGAGGCCGAGCGTTCCGACCGGCCACGCCAGTGGATCATCAAGGACGCGGTCTTACTGGAGATCGCCTCGACGGGGCCTGAAGATCAGGAATCGCTGGCCGCTATTCGAGGGCTCGCGCCGCGTACGCTGCGTCGCGCCGCGAACGTGCTCCTGCAAATTCTTGCGTCAGCCCGAGACGATAACATCGAATACGAGCCGCCGCCGAGACCGAACGAAAAACATAAGGCAGTACTGAAAGACATGCAGGCAGCCGTCTCGGCCTGCGCCGAGGAACTGGGAATCGCAGCAGAAATCATCGCGCCCAGAAAAGAGCTGGCTGCATCGTTGCATAGCGATCGACAGTCGCGCGTATTTACAGGATGGCGCAAAGAAATGGTCGGTGGACGGTTGCTGGAGATCCTGGGGGCGTAGAAATTCAAGATGGCCCTGAATCACCCGTCGATCAAGCTGCCAGCGCCTTCAGTATTCGCTCATAAACATTATCGACGCTACTTGCCGCATCGACGACCTTCAGTTTGTTTGTGTTGCCATAGAATTCGACCAGGGATGCAGTCTGCGAGCGATAGACTTCGAGGCGATTGCTTATGGTCTCTTCGTTATCATCGTCGCGTTGAATCAATTCACCGCCGGCGTCTATGCAGGCATCCAGTTCCTCCTGCGGCGAAAAATAAATATTCAGGAGCTTGCCGGTCAGCGAGCAGGTGCGCCTGCCCGTCAGGCGCTTCATCAGAATGTCGAAATCTACATCCATCAGGACCACCGAATCCAGCGGCTGCCCCCGTCGATCCAGCAGATCGTCGAGGTCAAGTGCCTGTTTTTCCGTTCGCGGAAATCCGTCGAGGATAAATCCGTCTGCGGCATCATCCTCGGCCAGCCTTTCGCTGACGATGCCGAGCATGATGTCGTCCGGGACCAGCTCGCCTGCTTCCATGATCTTTTTCGCCTGCAGACCAAAGCTTGTGCCAGCCGCCACCGCGGCGCGCAACATGTCGCCGGTAGATATTTGCGGAATATTTCTGTCAGCCATCAGTTTCCTGGCCTGCGTGCCTTTGCCGCATCCCGGCGCACCCAACAATACGATCCGCATGGTTATATTCACTGTGTGACACCTCAAGGGCGGCATACGCTACCGGCTATATGGCATCGGGTCAAACCTGTCAGCCGGTGAACCTGCGGCGAGTTTCGGCTATGCTTCGCCCCGATTCAAGCCTATAACAAGGAACAAGATTTGATGTCGAAAATGAATGCGTTCTATGCCCAATCGGGCGGTGTTACCGCTGTCATTAATGCCACAGCATGCGCCGTGATCGAAACCGCCCGAAAATACAAACACCGGATTTCCAACGTTTACGCCGGCCACAACGGCATCATTGGCGCTCTCACAGAAGACATGATTGACACGAATAAGGAAAGTGCCGCGACGATCGCGGCGCTGCGCCATACTCCGGGCGGCGCTTTTGGATCCGCACGGTACAAACTCAAGGGTATCGAGGAGAACCGTGCCCAATACGAACGGCTGATCCAGGTCTTCAAAGCACACGATATCGGTTACTTTTTTTACAACGGCGGCAATGATTCGATGGACACGGCACACAAAGTGTCGGTATTCAGCAAGCGCATGGGCTTTCCGGTTACTTGTCTAGGCATACCAAAGACCGTCGACAACGATCTGCCGGTTACCGATAACTGTCCCGGATTCGGCTCCGTTGCGAAATATGTTGCCGTATCGACCCGGGAAGCCGCCCTCGATGTCATTTCGATGGCTGAGACCTCGACAAAAGTATTTGTCTTTGAGGTGATGGGACGGCACGCAGGCTGGATCGCGGCCGCCGGCGGCCTGGCAGGCAAGCAACCCGGTGATGCTCCGCACATCATTCTGTTTCCCGAAATTCCATTCAGGAAAGCGGCATTCTTAAAGCGGGTCAGAGAGTGCGTTAAGCGGTACCGCTACTGTGTCATCGTTGTCAGTGAAGGCGCGCGTTACGCCAATGGAAAATTCCTGGCAGAAGCTGGTACGAAGGACGCGTTCGGTCACACACAGCTCGGTGGTGTCGCGCCCGTCGTCGCCAACATGGTCAGAGAAAATCTTGGCTTTAAATATCATTATGCCATTGCCGACTATCTTCAGCGCTCGGCGCGGCATATTGCCTCGGCGGTTGATGTCGAACAGGCCTATGCCGTCGGTAAAGCCGCCGTCAAATTTGCATTGGCGGGGAAAACTGCTGTCATGCCTGTCATAAAAAGAGTCTCGGACAGTCCGTACCGCTGGCGCATAGACCAGGCACCGCTCTCCCGTATCGCCAACAAGGAAAAAAAGGTGCCACGGCGATTCATCAGCCCTGACGGATTTTCAATTACGCCCGCCTGCCGCCGATATCTCGCGCCGCTGATCCGCGGAGAAGATTATCCGCCCTATATCAATGGCTTACCCAAGTATGTCAGCCTGAAAAACGTCAGGGTTGTGAAGAAGTTGAAGACAAACTTTGTGGTATGATGCGCCGCCTGCCGCGGGTAGGTCGTGCACAGGCTCGGGGAGTCGCGGCGAACAAGGTATGTACAAATAAAGATAAGCGGCGTGAAGAGCATGCCTTTTCCAGCCGCCTGTTCGATTTCACACATGATTTTGGATCGCCCTGGGCGCCCTCCTCGCACCGGGGTCATTTATTTGATCAGGAGACAATTTGATGACAACTGAATTTGCTCTGTGGCTAGCCATAGGCGCGGGCGTTCTTGCGCTTTTGTACGGGCTCGTATCCATACAATGGATACTCAAGCAACCTGCCGGCAACGAGCGCATGCAAGAGATTGGGCGGGCCATTCAGGAAGGCGCCGGCGCCTATATGAACCGCCAGTACTTCACGATCGCGATGGTTGGTGTCGTGCTGTTCGTCATTCTCGGTATTGCCCTCGACTGGCATACTGCGACCGGTTTTGCCATCGGCGCAATATTTTCTGCGGCTGCCGGCTACATTGGCATGTTTGTCTCCGTACGAGCGAATGTTCGAACCGCCGAAGCCGCTACTAAAGGCGTCAATCCGGCATTGAACATTGCTTTCCGCGGCGGGGCGATTACCGGCATGCTCGTCGTCGGGCTCGGTCTGATTGGCGTCGCCGGTTACTACAACCTGCTGACCAGCACCGGCAGTACCGCTGATGAGGCGATACACGCGCTCGTTGGACTGGCATTCGGTGGCTCCCTGATTTCAATATTCGCGCGACTCGGCGGCGGCATCTTTACCAAGGGCGCCGACGTCGGTGCGGACCTCGTCGGCAAAGTCGAAGCTGGTATTCCGGAAGACGATCCTCGAAATCCGGGAGTGATCGCTGACAATGTCGGCGACAATGTCGGCGACTGCGCCGGCATGGCCGCGGACCTCTTCGAAACTTATGCGGTAACAATTATCGCTACCATGCTGCTCGGCACACTCGTCGCGGCGACTTATACGGATGCTGCAATCATCTATCCGCTGGTTCTGGGAGCCGTATCGATCGTCGCTTCCATTATCGGTACATTCTTCGTTCGCACCTCCAAGGGCGGCAAGATCATGGGTGCCCTTTACAAAGGCGTGATCGTAGCCGGCGTGCTCGCCGCAATCGCCTTCTACCCGATTACAAACATGATGATGGCTGCCAGCGGCAATGCGACAGGGATATACGGTTCTGCGTTAATCGGCCTGGTGCTGACCGCTGCCATGGTCGTTATCACCGAGTATTACACCGGAACGGAATTCAAGCCCGTGAGGTCTATTGCTAATGCTTCCCTGACAGGCGACGCGACAAACATCATTGCCGGCCTCGGCGTTTCAATGAAAGCGACGGCGCTGCCGGTGATCGCCGTCTGCCTGAGCATCTGGGGAGCGTTTGAACTGGCGCCGGACGGTGACGCGCTCGCCGGTCTGTA
>Ga0255052_10003671_pt1 | contig 10567 bp, 8 predicted proteins | sample JV7_2_21_MG_FD_188632 | JGI IMG/M metagenome (GOLD analysis project Ga0255052, IMG submission 188632) | Seawater microbial communities from Jervis Inlet, British Columbia, Canada - JV7_2_21 | ecosystem: Environmental > Aquatic > Marine > Inlet | place: Canada: British Columbia | collected...
TCAAGCACACCGGCATCACCAACCTGACCGCCACTTTCTGCGTAGAAGGGGGTTGACTTCAAAATCACAACGCCGATGTCGCCTTCCGTGAGTGAATCGACCGCTTTGGCATCCTTGTAAAGCTCAACAATTTCCGATTGTTCCTCAATCTGCTCGTAACCGGTAAATGTACTTTCAACTTCCGAATTCCTAGGGAGAATCGTTGTCGTCGCTGTAGGCGCATGCCCCGTTAACGCCAGCGAACCTGCACCAGGCTTGACCTTGAATCTGCTTGCGGCCCTTGCTCTTTCTCGCTGTGCACCCATTCGTTTCTCAAAACCTTTTTGATCGATCGTTAAACCACGTTCGCGTGCGATGTCGGCCGTAAGATCCACAGGGAATCCGAAGGTGTCATAGAGCTTGAATACGATATCGCCGGGAATCTCTTTGCCTTTGAGCTTTAATATTGCCGATTCCAGTATCTCCATTCCCTGATCGAGTGTTTCGGCAAATCGCTGCTCTTCCTTCCTGAGAGTTTTCTCGACGTGCGGTTTCTTTTTGATGAGCTCGGGATACGCATCCCCCATTTCTCTGCACAGTGGGTCAATGAGTTTATAGAAGAACGCGTCGTGGACACCGAGCTTGTTTCCATGGCGAATGGCACGCCGAATGATTCTGCGCAACACGTATCCCCTGCCCTCGTTGCCCGGCAATACGCCGTCGACGATCAGGAATGCGCAAGCGCGAATGTGATCGGCGATGACGTTCAATGAATTCGAGCGGTCATTTTTTACGCCGAGAATTTTCGCCGTCGCAGTAATCAGTTTCGCGAACATGTCGATGTCGTAGTTGCTATGTACACCCTGCAATACGGCCGCTGTTCGTTCGAGGCCCATTCCCGTATCGACCGACGGCTTTGGCAGCGGCGTCATCTCTCCACTTGCAGCCCGATCGAACTCCATGAAAACGAGGTTCCAGATCTCGACAAAGCGGTCGCCATGTTCATCCTGTGACCCGGGCGGGCCGCCGGCAACATCCGGGCCGTGGTCGTAGAAGATCTCGCTGCATGGACCGCAGGGCCCCGTGTCGCCCATCGCCCAGAAATTGTCTTTAGCGCCCATTCGTGAAAAGCGATCGGGATCGATTTTGATGTCATGGAGCCAGATGTCTGCGGCTTCGTCGTCTTCGTCGAAGACGGTGATCCACAGTCGCTCGGGAGGCAGGCCGAGATCCTTTGTCAGGAACTCCCACGCGAGTTTTATTGCCTCTTTTTTGAAATAGTCGCCGAAACTGAAGTTGCCGAGCATCTCGAAAAACGTATGGTGCCTGGTCGTATAGCCAACGTTTTCGAGGTCGTTGTGTTTGCCGCCGGCGCGGACGCAACGTTGCGACGTCGCCGCTCTCTTGTATTTTCGCTCGTCCAGGCCGAGGAAAACATTCTTGAATTGAACCATGCCGGCATTGGTAAAGAGCAAAGTCGGATCATTGCCAGGTACAAGCGGCGAGCTCGGGACAAGCTCGTGGCCTCGTTCTCTGAAGAATTCCAGAAAGGTCTGACGCAACTCGTTAGTTGTCATGGATTTCATCGAAAAGTCTTAGGCCGGATGCGGCAAATCAACAGTCTTAGTGTAGCGGGATCAGCTAGTCATCACCACGCGGCGCAATCGCCGCCTGGATCTGGCCTGACTCAAAACCACGGTATTGCAGGAAGCGCATCTGTCGCGCCTTTTCTTTGAATTCGACCGGCAACTCTGCGCCGAATTTTTTCTCCCTGGTTTGCCTGGCCAGGGCCCTCCAGTCTTCGTCGCACTCCGACAAGAGCTCATCGATAAGGCCGGCTTCGAGCTTCCGCTCACCAAGTTCAAGCTGGATTCGAACTGGCCCCTTACCCTGATTGATGCGGGATTGCATAAAGATCTCGACAAATCGGCGATCGCACTGCAGCCCCTCGCAAGCCAGGCGATCGACGGCGACTCTCGCCGTCTCAGTACCAAATCCTGCGCCCTCTAGTTTGGCCTGGAGTTCGAGTCGGCCGTACTCGCGACGGGCAAGATAATCCATCGCCTTCTTGCGTGCCGCGACCGGATCGCAAAAAGGATCGTCTTTTCCGGGTGTGAAAAGATCCTTGTTCAGCTCATTGACGGAGTGAACTGTTTCAGACATCCAGGAACCCTCTACTTGCCTGTTTCGCTTTGCGTTACTGGCCCAGCCGCTCAAATAGCAGAGAGTTCTGCCACTCAGGCCTCTTTGGCAACAGTCTCCACTTCTTCCGTATCGGCCGATTGGCTTTCTTCCACTGTATCGGGAAGAAGCCTGGCACGAATTTGCTGCTCGATATCGGCTGCCATCTCCGGATGCGTTTTCAGGAACTCGCGGACATTTTCCTTGCCCTGACCGATGCGGTCATTCTTGTAGCTGTACCAGGAACCGGCTTTGTCGATGATCCCCTGCTCGACACCGTGATCGATGATCTCGCCTTCGCGGGAGATGCCCTCGCCGTAAAGGATCTCGAATTCGGCGGTCTTGAACGGCGGCGATACTTTGTTTTTAACGACTTTGACCCGGGTCAGGTTGCCGATAATCTCGTCGCCTTTCTTGATCGCACCGATACGACGAATGTCGAGTCGAACTGACGAGTAGAACTTGAGCGCGTTGCCTCCCGTCGTTGTCTCCGGGCTGCCGAACATGACGCCGATCTTCATGCGAATCTGGTTAATGAAAACCACCATCGTGTTCGAACGGCTAATGTTACCGGCCAGCTTGCGAAGCGCTTGCGACATCAGCCTGGCCTGTAATCCCATATGTGAGTCACCCATCTCGCCTTCGATCTCGGCTTTGGGCGTAAGCGCTGCCACCGAATCGATGACGACGATGTCGATGGCACCGGATCGAACCAGCATGTCGGTTATTTCAAGCGCCTGCTCACCGGTATCGGGCTGGGATACGAGTAATTCATCGACATTGACGCCCAGTCTTTCGGCATAAGCCGGATCGAGCGCGTGCTCGGCGTCGACGAAAGCTGCTGTACCGCCCAGTTTCTGAGCCTCGGCGATGGCCTGCAGCATCATGGTCGTCTTGCCCGATGCTTCTGGTCCGTAGATCTCGATGACGCGGCCCCGGGGCAGGCCACCAATACCCAGTGCAACATCGAGGCCGATCGAGCCGCTCGATACCACATCAATACCCCTTGCGCTGGCGGCATCTCCCAGACGCATGACAGAACCTTTTCCGAATTGTTTCTCAATCTGGCCAAGGGCTGCAGCCAGTGCTTTCTTGCGATTTTCATCCATTTTTTGTCGCCATAGAGGTACTGAAGGAAGCCGCCATTATTCCACAAAAACCCGGCCGCAGGCAGCCACCCTGCCGTGGACAATCGGAACTGAATATTAAGAAACGTGCCGAACTTATTGTTTCAAAGGCTTGTACTGTACGCCGGTCGGCGTCGAGACAGACTCGATCAGCTGGAAGTCGGACCAATGAAGTTCAACAGGCTGCGCCAACCGGATTGACTCAAAGAATCTGGCCCGGCGAGCGATTGTCATGTGCGGTTGGTAGCTGCGTTTTTCGGGCTGAAAGCCGAATCTCGTAGCTGCCCTTTCCAGCGATCTGACCAGCTCGATTAGCTGATCCGGGACGAAATCGGCCTGCAGACACATGATCTTCGGCCTCGCCCAGAAATCGACGCGCTCGAATCTCAGTTTGATGGCCGGACTCCCTACGTCGGCGGCGGCCGCCTGCAATGCCGGTATGTCTTTTTCGGGAAAACCGCCGATGAATACGAGCGTGACGTGCAAGTTTTCACGCGAGGTCCACTTGCCGGCGAGACTGGCCTTGCAGGGCTCTATAGCGGAATCGATAAGCTGCCGTTGCTTCTCCGACGGCCAGAGGGCGAAGAAGAGGCGACGCTTTCTCATTTCGTCAGTTGAGAATCGCCCGTCAGGCAGGTGAATGCTCCTGCAACACCTGCACTCTCGCCATCCATGGCGGTCGGACGGCTCAACAGAAACTCAGTCACAGTTCCCGCAATCGTTCGCGAATGCCCTGGAGGGCGATGACGACCGTCTGCGTGCGTATGCTATCGCGATCTCCCTTGAGGAGTCGTTTCTCGGCGTCGATATCCGGCTTGTCCTTATTCCGTGTTGCCCATGCGAACCAGACAGCGCCCACGGGCTTCTCCTCGGAGCCGCCATCCGGCCCGGCGACCCCGCTGACCGCAGTCGCGATATCGGCGCCGCTCAGGTTCAATGCGCCCTCCGCCATTTCCTTGACGACCGCCTCACTGACGGCTCCATGCTCCATCAACGTCGCCGGGTTAACGCCGAGCAAGGTCTCTTTGGCGCCGTTGCTATAACTGACGATACCGTAAGAAAAACAACCGGAGCTGCCGGAATTGTCGGTGAGCGCCTTGGCGATCCACCCGCCCGTGCAGGACTCGGCGGTCGAGACGGTTTTACGGGCGGCAAGCAATTCGCCGACCAGTGCTTCAGAGAGCGTGCCTATGGATTCAAGGTCCGCCACTCAGAATCGACTCGTAAAGTTGTACATGATCATCAACCATCGCTTCGATCGAGAAGTCGCTTTGCATGCGGATACGGCCGGCTTCGCCGAGTTCGCGTCGCAAATCCGGATTCTCGACAAGTTTCGCAATAGCCCCCCGCAATGCCTCGGCATCTTTCGGTGGCACCAGCAGACCCGTCTCGCCGTCCGCTACCGCTTCGGATAAACCCCCAGCCGCAAATCCTACCACCGGAACACCGGCTGCCGCCGCTTTTAGGACAGCAACGCCGAGCCCTTCGGCCAGGGCCGGATGCACGAGCAGGTCCAGACAGGCCAGGTAATCGTCGAGATCCCGCCGATAACCGGCAAATTGCACCAGGCCGCTCAAGCCCAGCTTTGCGGTCCGCTCCCGCAGTTCTGCCTCGAGCGGGCCCTGGCCGAAAATGATGACCTTGAGCTGCGGGTAGCTGGCCTTGAGTTGCGCCACGGCTTCAAGCAAATATCGGTGACCCTTGCGCGGAATCAGTTGGGCGATCATGGCCACAACAAATGCGGCATCGGACAAGCCGAACTCCGCCCGAAACGCCTCCTGATCGGCCGGCGCCATGAATCGCTCGGTGTCGACAGCATCTCGAATGACCGTCAAGCGATCCTCATCAAGCCCCGCCTCGCGCAATACATGAGCGATTGCTTCCGAGATCGCGATGATTTTGCAAAAAGGCCGGTAACGCAATCCGGCGATCAGCGGCGACTCCTTGTTATCGACCCGCCTGGAGATGACTGCCGGAATCGAGGTTCCGGTCGCTGCCAGGCCGCCGAGGAAATCGGCGCCGCGGCGGCTGTGGCAATGGATGATGTCCGGTTTTTGGGCCAGCAGGCGTTGGCGCAGGCGAAAGGCGAAGGCCAGGTCGTGATCGCCGGCGCATTTGAGGTTCTCAACGCTAACCCCCGCCTTACGGGCGGCGAGGTCGATTTCTGAGTCAGGCAGACAGACCAGGGTATTGCCGATTCCCCTCTCCGTAAGCGCCCTGGTCAGGTAAATGACCTGTTGTGCGCCGCCATAAAGATGGCGTCCTGTTTCGACATGCAGTATTTTCACTCGGCACAGAATAGTTCATTTAAAACAATGAGTGCCACAGTCACATCCGTCCATACGCCAATGATGCGTCAATACATGAGCATCAAGGCTGAATATCCCGACATGCTGTTGTTTTATCGCATGGGCGATTTCTATGAGCTTTTTTATGACGACGCGAAACGCGCAGCAGCGCTGCTGGACATCACGCTGACATCGCGCGGCAAGTCGGCCGGCGATCCCATCCCGATGGCGGGCGTGCCTTACCATGCGGTGGAAGGATATCTTGCCAAACTCGTGCGCAAAGGCGAATCGGTCGCAATTTGTGAGCAGATCGGTGATCCGGCAACGAGCAAAGGGCCGGTCGAGCGTAAGGTCACGCGGGTCGTCACACCGGGTACTCTGACTGACGAAGCTCTGCTTGCCGGGAGCCGCGACAATCTCGTCGCCGCTATCCATATCGATCGAGTGGCGATCGGTCTCGCCTGGCTGGATCTCGCGGGCGGCCGGTTCCGCCTTACTGAAGTCGTTGACACCGAGGCGCTTGCGGGGGAACTCGAGCGTCTGCGTCCCGCCGAGCTCATCATCGACGAGGAACAACCACTGTCTGAGTCGATTCGGGACGAAGTTCGGGTAACAGGCCGACCACCCTGGCATTTCGAACTGGATAGCGCGACACGCCTGCTTTGCTCGCAGTTCAAAACAAACGATCTCGCAGGATTCGGTTGTGATGAATTTCCGCGTGGCGTTGCTGCCGCGGGTGCGTTGCTTCAATACGTCAGCGATATGCAGAAAACGGCCTTGCCGCATTTGCAGTCGATCAGCGTGCAGCGGAATGACGATGCCGTCGTGATGGACGGGCCGACCCGCCGCAACCTCGAACTGGAAGACAGTCTGAGCGGTCGCCACGAACACACGCTCGCAGGCGTGATGGACAGATGCAGGAGCCCGATGGGCAGCCGGCTCCTGAAACGCTGGATACAGCGGCCGCTCCGCGACAGAGGCGTGCTCCGGGCACGTTATCAGGCAATAGAAACCGTGATTCTCGAACGCCTCACCGGTTCATTGCAGGATCAGCTCGCCGGAATCGGCGATATCGAGAGAATTCTGTCCCGGGTTGCACTACGATCCGCACGACCACGAGACTTGCGGCAGCTTTCGGCTGCTCTCGAGCGCATTCCTGACTTAAGGAAAACGATCGAAGAACCGGACTCGCCCTTACTCGAGTCTTTACGCGGGCAAATCGGCAAACATACGCGACAGCGAGAGCTGCTGCAGAAAGCGCTTGTCGACAATCCGCCGATGCTGATCAGGGACGGCGGCGTTATCGCTTCGGGTTACGACGAGGAGCTCGATGAACTTCGGGCAGTCGCCGAAAACGCCGATCAGTATCTGCTTGATCTGGAATCGCGCGAGAAATCACGCACGGGCATTTCAACGTTGAGACTCGGTTACAACCGGGTGCACGGCTATTACATTGAGATCAGTAAAAGACAGGCCGATAAAGCGCCGGTCGACTATGTGCGCCGACAAACGCTGAAAAACGCCGAACGGTATATCACGCCCGAACTCAAGGGGTTCGAAGATAAAGTACTGAGCGCGCGGGAACGTGCCCTCAATCGTGAGAAGCATCTTTACGAGGGCCTGCTCGACAAACTGATAGACGTGCTGGGAGACCTCCAATTAACGGCCGGTGGCCTCGCTGAACTCGATGTTCTCGTTTGCTTTGCCGAGCGCGCCGAAAGCCTGAACCTCTGCCGACCCGAAATTGTCAATAAGCCCTGCATCGAAATTCGAGGTGGGCGGCACCTCGTCGTCGAGCAGGTTATTGATACGCCTTTTGTATCCAACGATCTCTCGCTGAACGAACATCAAAGGCTCATGGTCATCACTGGGCCGAATATGGGCGGCAAGTCGACCTATATGCGGCAAGCCGCGTTGATAGCCATCCTTGCACACATCGGCAGTTTTGTGCCTGCTGACAGTTTAAGAATAGGACCGATTGACCGGATCTTTACCCGCATCGGTGCATCCGACGATCTCGCCGGCGGCCGTTCAACATTCATGGTCGAAATGACTGAAGCAGCAACGATTCTGCATAACGCGACGGACTCGAGTCTGGTACTGATGGACGAAATCGGTCGCGGCACGAGTACGTTCGATGGCTTGTCGCTGGCCTGGGCTGCTGCACACTACATTGGCGAGCATGTGGGGGCATTTACGCTGTTTGCGACTCACTATTTCGAACTTACCGTACTCGCTGACGAGTTGCCGAATTGCGTGAATGTGCATCTGGACGCGACCGAACATGACGGCCAGCTCGTATTTCTCCACGCCGTGAAGCCCGGACCCGCCAACCAGAGCTACGGATTGCAAGTGGCTGCGTTAGCTGGAGTGCCACCGCAGGTCATCAAACGCGCCAGGGAGTACATGGTCACGCTGGAAGCCCAACAGCTTAGTCACAATGAGAGCCCACAGGCGCAACTGCCGCTCACCCCAGCCAGGGAAGACGATGCGTTGCGTGACGAGTTGGCGGATATTGATCCGGACTCGCTGACGCCCAGGGATGCGCTGGACGCGATTTACAAACTCAAAGCACTGACTGACAAGAAAGATTCGTCGTAGGAGCCCGTCCTGACGGGCGATCATCCCCCGGCGAGCGATACATCGCCCGTCAGGACGGGCTCCTACGTGTCGCGCAGGAACTCGCCACGCTGCAGGAATGCCGCCGTCTGATCGGCGACGTTTTTCGACAGAAGGAGGCCTGTGTGACTGACGGGTAGACAAAGGTGATCTTTCAGCCCGGGCAAACGCGTTTCGGAAACGGCAACTGTTCCGTCGTTGTCTTCATCGAATGAGGTCACAAGCCGCCCCATGCCTATCGGTACTGTTCCCGCGATGACCCCTACATCACGAGATTCGCAGACTTCCCGTGCCCATCGATGGGCCGCGTCGTCGACCACACCAGCCGTAACAGATTTACCCAGTATCGTGTTGCCCCATTCTGTCCGGGTCAGGCGTGATGCCGCGCGCGAACCGCATAGCGGCGAACCCAGGCAAACCACTCGGTGCACCGGCGCTTCCGACTCCAGTGCAAGCATGCGGAGTGCAACGACGCCTCCGAGGCTATGGGCTACGAGATGCACGCTGTCGAACTCCTCCACCGCCATGAATTCGGCGAGTGACCGGGCATTGTCGTCGAGCGTACCGCGATGAGAGGGATAATCGAACAAGTGCGCGCGATACAGATGTTCGTGCTGCAACCGGCGCTTCACCAACATCATGATGCCACCCGGCATCCAGACGCCGTGAAGACACACTACGGTCTTCACCGGGCTCACCGGAAATCAGCCCTTAGCTGCTTTATGGCATCCCGATTGGTCCAGGACCAGACAGTTTCGATCGCCTCGTCAATCGGCAGCCATCGATATTCGGAATGCTCTTGTTTGTCTAGTTTGATAGCGCTGACTGCCCTCAGCCTGTAGCGCCACTCGAATTCGACATTTTCGACGACATCGGGTGCAAATCGGTCGCGCCAGCGCGGATCGATCACGAACTCCCGGCTTACGTTACTGTAACTCAGCCCGCCTTCCCCGATGAGCCCGGTTTCCTCCCGCAGCTCCCGGGCTGCCGCGTCCGCATGAGATTCATCATTCTTGAGGCTGCCTGTTACAGATTGCCAGAAATCGAACGGCTGGTGTCTTCTGAGCAAGAGAACCTGTGAATCGTCGGTATAAACAACGACAAGCACGGAAATCGGTCGGCGATAGGTGGGTCCGGGCTCTCGTGCAATATTCGGGCTGGTCATCCGGTGCGAGGAGTCCGTAACCGAATACCGGTTTCCTTGAGCTGCTCAGCGGACACCTCACTCGGCGCATTGGTCAATGGGCAACTGGCCGTTTGTGTTTTCGGGAACGCAATGACGTCACGAATGGTCTCCGCGCCGGCCATCAGCATGACGATTCGATCGAGGCCAAATGCGATCCCGCCGTGCGGCGGACAGCCATATTCCAGCGCATTCAGGAGGAATCCGAATTTCTCCTCCGCCTCCTCATCGCTGATATCGAGGCTTTCGAATACTGCCGCCTGCATCGCTTTGCTGTGAATTCGAATCGAGCCTCCGCCGATTTCAGATCCGTTTAACACCATGTCGTAAGCGCGAGACAAAATAGTTCCTGCGTCGGCCTTCAGTTCGTCAGGATCATCGGTAGCAGGCGACGTAAACGGATGATGCAATGCGTTCCAACGCCCGGTCTGCTGATCTTTCTCGAACATCGGAAAATCGACGACCCACAAAGGCTGCCAGCCCTCGGCAACAAGACCCTGGTCCTCACCGAGCTTCACAATTAACGCGCCCAGCGCATCGTTCACAATGTGCGCTTTGTCGGCCCCAAAGAAAATAAGATCGCCGTTTTGTGCCCCGGTACGCTCCATTATTCCAGCGACAGCGTCGTCCGGCAGGAATTTGAGAATGGGCGACTGCAGGCCATCTCGACCTTTAGACGCATCGTTCACTTTGATATATGCGAGACCCCTGGCGCCATAACGGCCGACGAAGTCCGCATAATCATCGATCTCTTTCCGGCTGAGTTTGCCGCCGCCCGGCAAACGCAAAGCGGCAACACGACCGTCCGCATCTTTGGCCGGCCCCGCGAAAACCTTGAATTCCACCGATTCCATGAGATCGGCGACTTCGACTAACTCAAGCGGAATCCTGAGATCGGGTTTGTCGGAACCGAATCGCCGCATCGCCTCGGCGTGAGTCATGCGGGGAAACGGCGACGGCAAATCGACCTCCATGACCTGCCTGAATACCGTTCGGATAAGCTTCTCCATTATGCCGGTTACGTCATCTTCGTTTACAAAACTCATTTCGACATCGAGTTGTGTGAATTCGGGCTGGCGATCCGCGCGCAGGTCCTCGTCACGAAAGCAGCGGACGATCTGATAATAGCGGTCGAGGCCTGACATCATCAGCAACTGCTTGAAGATCTGCGGCGACTGCGGCAGGGCGAA
>Ga0255052_10003672_pt1 | contig 10566 bp, 11 predicted proteins | sample JV7_2_21_MG_FD_188632 | JGI IMG/M metagenome (GOLD analysis project Ga0255052, IMG submission 188632) | Seawater microbial communities from Jervis Inlet, British Columbia, Canada - JV7_2_21 | ecosystem: Environmental > Aquatic > Marine > Inlet | place: Canada: British Columbia | collected...
CTGGAGCGCAAGCGACGTTGCCCGTGCGCAGGACAAGTCCAGGGAGCGTGCCCTGGCCAGGGGAGCAGCATCGTGAGTAGCCTGGGCCGGTTCCTCGAATTCAGTATTCGCACGCCGGACATCCTCGACTCATTGAGCTACTACAAACTGCTGGGCTTTACCGAGCGCGAGATCGGCGATGTGTGGAAACACAAATACGCCGTTGTCAGCGACGGCATCCTGAATATCGGTTTGCATGATCGCGTTTTCGACGCGCCAGCGGTTTCGTTCGTTCAACAGGATCTTGCACGTCGCGCGCGGTCGATGAACGACCACGGGTTCGACTTTAGCTTCATGCGCCTCGACGAAGATATGTTCAACGAGCTTGGGCTCGCCGACCGTGATGGCCACATGGTGACAATGCTCGAGGCGCGAACATTCACAGGGGCCGATGAGGTCGACAATGATTCCGTGTGCGGAACGTGGTTCGAGCTTTCGTTGCCGGTGCGCGATGCCGTTCACTCCGCTCGATTCTGGGCATCGGTTGCGCCTAACCTGCTACGCATGCGAGAAGAACCGACTGTCCACATGCGATTTGATGTTGGAGGTATCGCGTTGGGCCTGTCCGAAAGCATCGCGCTAAGTTCGCCGTCACTGTGTTTCCGTTGCCACGACAAAGAGGCATTAATTACAACGTTGGAAAGACACGGTATGCCGTACGAGAAATTCCCGGGCTACGAAGGTGCGTTTGTTGCAATGAAGGCCCCGGACGGAACAATGCTGTACGCCTTTGATGAGGATTTCCTCGGTGACCTGTACGAGGTTGAGGAATCCGACGACCTAAGTGAGTTCCCAACGTAGGCACACTTGTAGGAGCGCTGCTTGCAGCGCGACCATGTTCATCACACAGGACCGGACCCGCGGTACGCACCCTCACTTAACCTCGCCAATTATCGGGGGACCGGCGCGACGGGGCGTTTGGCGACCGAAGTAAAGCGCAGCGTTAGCGAGCCATGAGGGAGATAAATGCCCCGGTGCGCCGTGTCGTGCGGCGGAGGTCGCGCTGCAAGCAGCGCTCCTACAGAAGGTCGTTCATCAACGCGACTGCCCGGCCAAGGTAAGAGCGGCCGAACAGGTTTAGATGATTCAGTATGTGGTAAAGCTGATAGAGCTTCAGGCGGCGTGCGTGTCCAGGGGCCATCGGCCAACTCGTCTCGTAGGCCTCATAGAATGCGCGACCAAAACCACCAAACAGCATTGTCATCGCGATGTCCGACTCGCGATCACCAAAGTACACGGCCGGATCGAACGTAACAGGCTCCCCGTCGACTGAGCCCCAGTTGCCGCCCCAAAGGTCTCCGTGCAAGAGGGACGCTTGTGGCTCGTAGTCTGCGAACAGGTCCGGCAACCGCTCGGCCAGCTTCGCCGCCGCGTCGGAGATCTCCGCCGCGTAGCCGCTTGCCGCTGCGAGCTCAACCTGAAAGCCAAGCCTGTGCTCGCGAAAGAACACAATCCAGTTATCGGTCGGGCTGTTTCTTTGCGGCGTCAGGCCAATCGTATTGTCACGAAACCAGCCGAACTGGTCCTGCGTGTGACGATGCAATCGCGCGAGCTGTTCACCGAAACATTGTTCACTGTCCTGCGTTGTCGGCTCGAGCTCCAGGCGTTCAAGGTCAATGTAACTCTGGCCATTCATGATCCCGCAGTCGATAACCTCGGGAACACGAACCTCACCGGTTGCGCGCAGCTCATTGAGCCCGTCAGCCTCGGCCTCGAACATTTCGAGGTCCGACGCCGGCCCGGTCTTGCGGAAAGTGTTTCTCAATCGCGACTCAGGTCCGCGATACGCTCGGCCTGGCGACGCAATGCCGTGCCTATGTTGGCTTCGTCAAACAGCGCATTGATGTCGCCCAGTTTCGGCCGGGAACGTTGCAACGCAACCTCGGCATCATCGATCGGCGCGTCGCAGGCTATGCCGGTCAGCTTACGCGCCAGGTATGCGTCTTCTTTGTGGGTTGCCAGTTTCTCGCCCAGTGTCTTGGATCCGCGCACGTTGATTTCGTGCACCCTGTCGAGATTCTCGTAGATATCATCGAGGTTGCTGAAATTTTCGAGTAGCACTGCAGCCGTCTTCTTGCCGACGCCAGGAACGCCCTTGATGTTATCCACAGCATCGCCCGCAAGCGCCAGGAAATCGGCTATCTGCTCGGGCGGTACGCCAAACACACCGGAAACCTCCGCGTACGTGATCTTGCCCTTGCCGGCAAAGTCCCAGAACACATCGTCTTTTGAAACCAGCTGCGCCAGGTCCTTGTCGCGCGTCACTATCGTTGACGGTCTGTTAACGGTTCGGCCATGTTCGACAAGCGTGCCGATCAGGTCGTCAGCTTCGTACTTCGGGCTGCCCCACTCCAGTAGGCCGAGCGCGCGCGTATATCGCCGACATTGTCCGAATTGCCGCTTGAGGTCTTCCGGTGCCGGATCACGGTTGGCCTTGTATTCTGGGTAGATCGCCTTTCGAAACGACTCCGTCATGCTCTCGTCGAACAATACGCCGACATACTCCGGATTGACCTGCTCCAGGAAATCGCCGAGGAACCTGCAGTAGCCGTACAAGGCGTTGACCGTGTTACCGTCGCCATCAACCATGTCGTCGGGCATCGAGTAGTAGGCTCGAAACACGTATACGCTGGCATCGATCAGATATTGCATCGGGCCTGAAGGCCCTCCTACTCGTGGAAGTGCACGTCGACGATTTCCTTGCCATCGGCGAGATGGTCGGATAGCCGCGCATGCAACGGACTGGAGCGTGGAATGTGCGCGAGCAGGTATTTCATCTGGTCGGCAAGCACGCGACGTCCTTTCAGGTAAATGTACTCGGCGTAGGTCGGTGTAAACGGCACGGCAATTAGTTGCATTGCCGCCTGCTCCGGTGTCCGGCCACCCTTGTAGTTGTTGCAGCGCCGGCATGCTGTCGCGACATTGTTCCAGGTGTCACCGCCGCCACGCGAAATAGGCGTAATGTGATCGCGAGTAAGGTCACGCGTTGGGTAACGCATCGCGCAATAAAGACAGAGATTTGCATCGCGCTTGAACAACGTTCGGTTGTTCAGCGGCGGCACATATTCATCGCGATTGCGCGAAAGCCCCTGGCTTGTGCCGTGCGTTGCGATAATTGAATTGACGCCAACCTTGCTGCGAGCGCCGTCGCAGCTACGATAGCCACCGAATACCGTGTAAAGAAGAGTTCCCGTCTGGTAGGCAACCTGATCGGCATGATAAAGCCGGACGGCCTCCCGGTAGTCAATCCACTCGAGTGGCATCCCAGCTACATCCGTTCGCAACACCTGCTGCGAGATATCTGTGACGATTCCTGCAAGCATCGGTCTACCCCGTCGTGCCCCGCACGACTTATGCCTGCTAAGTTTGCCGATTAGGCGTCAAAAAGCAACACGTATCGTTACAATGCCTTGAACACCGCATCCAGACTGTCTTTCGCGTCACCAAACAACATGCGCGTGTTCTCCTTGAAGAACAGCGGGTTTTGCACGCCCGCATAACCCGTGGCCATGCTGCGCTTGAGAACGATTGTCGTTGTACCCTTCCAGCACTCGAGTACCGGCATGCCCGCAATCGGGCTGTCCGGGTCGGTTTGCGCCGACGGATTGACGATATCGTTTGCGCCGATTACGACCGACACATCAACATCCGGAAAGTCCTCGTTGATCTCGTCCATCTCGAACACGATGTCGTAAGGGACGCGAGCCTCGGCGAGCAGAACATTCATGTGTCCGGGCATGCGGCCCGCTACAGGGTGAATGCCGAAGCGCACGTTCACTTTGCTGTCACGCAGGGCGCGCGTGATTTCATAAACGATGTGCTGTGCCTGCGCAACCGCCATGCCATAGCCCGGAATGATCATGATTTCTTTCGCGCCGGCAAGCAGTGCTGCCATGTCATGAGCCTCGATAGCAATAACCTCGCCCTGGTCCTCGCCAGAACCAGCCGCGGCCGGTTTGCCACCGCCGGTGCCAAATCCACCCGCAATAACAGCCAGGAATTTACGATTCATGGCGCGGCACATAATGTAACTCAGGATCGCGCCGCTCGAGCCCACCAGGGCACCCGTGACAATCAATAAGTCATTGTTGAGCATGAAACCTGTGGCAGCGGCAGCCCAACCTGAATAACTGTTGAGCATCGAGACAACGACCGGCATATCGGCGCCGCCAATCGCCATGACCATGTGAACACCAAACAGCAATGCTATGCCCGTCATGATGAGCAACGGCTCAAGGCCACCGCCTGCAGCGGACTGAATGACAAACTCGCGACCGAACCAGATGGCGCCTATCAGCAGGGCCAAATTGAACCAGTGCCGTCCGGGCAATGTCAGTGGGCTACCGCCGATACGACCACTCAGTTTGCCAAAGGCTATGACCGAGCCCGAGAAGGTCACGGCTCCGATCAGGATGCCGAGGTAGGTTTCGATATCGTGGATCGTCAGGTCGATGCCAACAAAGTGCTTTGTGGGATCCATGAAGCTGGCAAACCCAACTGCGACAGCCGCTATACCAACGAGGCTGTGCAGTATTGCGACCAACTCGGGCATTTGCGTCATCTGTACGCGTCGCGCCAGGATGATGCCGATGGTGCCGCCAATCACGAGCGCACCAAGCAACAGTTCGTAATGCTGGGTAACCACACCAAACACGGTCGCGAGTAATGCGATCGCCATGCCGACAATGCCGTACCAGTTACCGCGTCTTGCTGTTTCCTGGTTGGAAAGCCCGCCAAGGGCGAGAATGAAAAGTACCGTCGCAGCGATGTACGACACAGTTACGATGCCTGCGCCAATCATTTCGGCCTCACTTCCTGAACATTTCGAGCATACGACGTGTAACGGCGAAGCCGCCCGCGATATTGATGCTCGTGACTAAGATGGTTGCCGCGGCGATCCACATGATCACCGTATCGGCAGAGCTGATCTGCAGTAGCGCACCGATAACGATGATGCTCGATATCGCATTCGTCACACTCATCAACGGTGTGTGCAACGCAGGCGACACATTCCAGATCACCATGTAGCCGACGAAACAGGCCAGGACGAACACTGTGAAGTGCGCCATAAACGCAGGCGGGGCGACAGCGCCCAGCCCCAGCAGTGCCAGCGCAGCGACCGCGACCATAATGATCGGCCCGGCAACCGACGGCTTTTTCTTGACGATGAGCGGAGCCGGTTCTGGTTCTGCCGGTTTCCGTGGCGCAGCCGACAGTTTCGGCGCGGGCGGCGGGTACGTCGTCTCGCCGCCCTTGCAAACCGTCGCGCCGCGGACAACTTCGTCTTCAAAATCGACGACGATGTTGCCGTCTTTCTCCGGCGTCATGTCGGTGATCAGGTGTCGCAGGTTTGTTGCATAAAGCTGGCTGGACTGGGATGCAAGCCGGCTCGGCAGGTCGGTGTAACCGATAATTGTTACGCCGTCTTTCACAACCACTTCACCGGGCTCAGTCAGCTCGCAGTTACCGCCGGTCTCGGCGGCAAGATCAACGATGACACCGCCGTCTCTCATCAGTGCGACATGTTCAGCTTTGATAAGTAGCGGTGCCGGTCTGCCCGGGATCAGGGCGGTCGTAACAATGATATCGACCTCTTTGGCCTGTTCGGCGAACAACGCCATTTCCGCGGCGATGAACTCGTCGCTCATCAGCTTGGCGTAGCCGCCTTCGCCTGTGCCGTCTTCGTCGTCAAAATCGAGCATCAGGAACTCGGCGTCCATGCTCTCGACCTGCTCTTTGACCTCAGGACGTGTATCAAAAGACCTAACGATGGCGCCCATACTCTTTGCCGCACCGATGGCGGACAGTCCCGCAACACCCGCGCCGATGACGAGCACTTTGGCTGGCGGAATCTTGCCGGCGGCTGTGATTTGTCCCGTGAAGAAACGGCCGAAATGCTGCGCAGCTTCGACGATGGCGCGGTAGCCCGCGATATTGGCCATCGAGCTCAGTGCGTCCATTTTTTGTGCCCGCGAAATGCGCGGCACGCTGTCCATGGACAACGCCGTACCACCACTCTCGGTCAGCTGCCTGAGCAGCTCGGGGTTCTGTCCGGGCGCGAGGAAGCTGATCAATGTCTGGTCGGCTCGCAACTTGCCTTCCTCACCACCCTCAGGTGCGCGCACCTTGAAGATGATGTCTGACTGTTCCCAAACCGCATCAGCGGAGGCGAGTACTTCGCAGCCCGCCTCTTCGTAGGCACTGTTCGAGAATTTCGCAGCGGCCCCGGCGTCTTTCTCAACCGCTACGCTGTAGCCCAGTTTGATCAATAGAGATGCGACGTCAGGGGTCGTTGCGACGCGCTGTTCACCTGCGTGAATCTCTCTCGGAACACCGATTTTCATTGCTTAGCCTCCCTCAGGACCGGCGTACTCTACCAATAACGGTATGCCGGGTCGATTGGGGGTTTTTACGTAGGCTAGTCGCGTTTTGGGGTACGGGGTCTATCCGTTGCGCGGTCGCGAAGGCGCTTGCGCTGCTCGGGCGTCATCTCGCGCATGCGATCGCGCAGTTGCTGGCGGCGCTCGGGCGGCATGCGCTGAAAACGGCGATAGTTGTCTTTGACGCGTCGCTGCTCGGCAGGCGACATGTCACGGAACTGCCGGTACCCGTGTCGAATCTGGTCCTTGCGATCGGGGGGCAGGTCACGCCACTGCTGGAAGCGGTTCTGCGCAGCGTCGCGCTGTTCCGGGCTCATGCGGGTCCAGCGATCAGCACCTTTCGACAATCTCGCCTGCCGCTCGGGCTCAAGAGTGTCCCAGCCCTCGGCGAAGTGGCTCAGAACCTGCTGTTTTTCTTCATCGAGGTCGGCCCAGGCAACACCCGCATCGTCCGCGACCGCAAGCGCAGCAAACATCAGTAGTACAAGTGTCAGAAAAGTTCTAGCTTTCATCTGTCTTCTCCGTCGACTCTTCGCCTTCTGGCGCGGGATCGCTCCGCTCATCTGTTTCGGCGGTCACAGGCTCATCAAATATCAGCCAGTCCTCATCCGATTCCTCCCAAAGGCCCAGGTACTCCAGGAACTCCGGGTCGGGTACTTCTTCATCGGCGGCAATCACGACACCGCATCCCAGTAGGAATGCTCCGACGAGAGCTGTCTTGCTAGCCGACATTTCCGTTCGTTTCCGGGTCCACCTCGTCGAGCAGACTATAAAACTCGAGATCTTCAAACATCTCGAGACTGTCCGCTTCAATCAACATCTCGAAGTCCGACGCCGTTACGGGATCGCCAGTGACATCGACGGGCCCGCGCATGACCATGACCGTCACGACTGCCGCCGCCGCAACACCGGCTGCCGGCAGCCATCGGCCCCATCTAACGGTGTTCCCGGCACGCCGCAACTCATCCTGCGCCTTGTGTCGGCCCTGGTTGAGTCGTGACAACGTGGCAGCGTCGAGCCGCTCGACACTGTCGTCGAAGAGCGTTTTCGCACGGTCCTCGATTTGCTCGTTTTTCCCTGGATCATTCATAGCCAGTGATCTCCCAACTTTTTCCGCAGCTTGTGCACAGCCCGCGAATAATGCGTCTTGACGCTGCCCTCGCTGCACCCCATTGCAACAGCTGTTCCGGCCACATCAAGCCCTTCAAATGTGCGCAGCATAAATGCTTCGCGTTGCCGGCCTGGTAACTCATGTACAGAGACTTCCAGGCGTTGCATCGCCTCACTCGTCTGCAACTCGACATCCGGCGAGCGGCCCGTGGGGTCCGGCGCATTGGCGGTGACGTCGTAGTCATCCTCACCCGAAGCGCCACGGCCGAACCACACCATGACACGATTCCTGACCTTCTGGCGACGATGCCAGTCGCGCACCCCGTTCTGCAGGATGCGGTAGAAAAGTGGCGCCCATTCGCCCTCGGGTCGCTCGGCATAATTGCGCGCCAGCTTGATCATCGCTTCCTGCACGAGATCGAGCGCCTCTTCGCGGTCCCGGACTGCGATTTCGGCAATGCGCAGCGCGCGCCGCTCCACTCCGGCGAGAAACTGGTTGAGTTGCCGTTCGCGTTGCAGCGCTTTTGCTCCCGTCGATTGCTCGCGGGTGCAAGATACCGCAAAAACACCAGTACAGGTGTTCATGCGATACGACTCCCTGTCGATTGCCATCTTCTGCTGTCCTCTTGACTCAGCCGCGAGGTGATCTACCGTGTCACACTTGTTTAACGCCGTGTCAGCCCTCCGGTTGACACAGAACGCTATTGATTATGTCAAATTAACTCTGTGACCAGCCCACGCATCCTGAAAGTCGCCGTCAGCGTGCCTTTGTCACGTGAATTCGACTACCTGCCAGCCACTGACGGACCGGCCGCGCAAGCGGGCAGTCGGGTGCTGGTCCCGTTCGGCCGCCGTCAGCAGGTTGGCGTCGTCATGGCAGAGGCGACCGCGAGTGACGTACCGGTCGCAAAGATCCGCCACTCGGTCGCGACGCTTGATGATGAGCCGCTGTTGTTCGCAGACGACCTCTGGCTCATTCGCTTTACCAGCGACTATTACCACCATCCCATTGGTGAGGTCGTCGCAACCGCGCTTCCTGCCCTGCTGCGTCAGGGCAAGGCGTTGCACCCGACGCAGACCTTTGTGGCGATTAGTGATGCAGGCGCGTCAGCCGACGTAGAGACCCTGGCCAGGCACGCACCGAAACAGGCCGAGCTGCTCGAGACACTGATCGATGCCGGGGGCAACGGCGTTGATACTGACACGCTCAGCGAACACCTCCCGGCATGGCGACGGGCAGCAAAAGGCCTGTTTGAGAAAGGCTATGCGTCGAGTTTCGACGCCATTGGGGAAGAGCCCGAGTTCGCGACGATTGCAGAGGCCGAACCGGGTCCCGATCTGAACCCGGACCAGCAGCAAGCGTTACAGGCAGTTCGCGCCGGATCCGGTTTTGCCGCCTACCTGCTCGACGGCGTAACCGGCAGCGGCAAGACAGAGGTTTACCTGCAACTGATGCGCAATGTGCTCGACGCAGGCAAGCAGGTTCTTATCCTGGTTCCGGAGATTGGGCTTACTCCGCAATTAGTATCCCGCCTCTTGAGTCGACTAGGTGTAGCTCCAGCGGTCTTGCACTCCAGCCTGACGGATAGGGCACGCCTTTCGAGTTGGCGCAGCGCCCGATCCGGCGCTGCAAAGCTCGTCGTTGGTACGCGTTCCGCCGTCTTTACACCGATGCCCGACGTTGGCCTGATCGTCATTGACGAAGAACATGATCATTCCTTCAAGCAACAGGAGGGACTGCGGTATTCCGCGAGAGACCTCGCGATTGCCCGCGCCAAGCACCATGACATTTCCATTGTTCTGGGGTCGGCAACGCCAAGTCTGGAAATACTGCAACACTGTCGGACTGGCAATTTCACACGACTCGAACTCCCACAGCGAGCCGGTGGCGCAAACCCGCCCGATTTTCGGCTCGTCGACCTGACGCGTGCGCCCGCCAACGATGGCCTTAGCGAGCCATTGATCAGGGCAATACGATCACACCTCGGCAACAACGGGCAGGCACTGATTTTTCTGAATCGGCGTGGATTCGCGCCGACACTCATCTGTGCCAGCTGCGGACACATTGCAGAATGCGATCGCTGCGACTCGCGCATGACCGTGCACGCGCGAGACAGGATTTTGCGGTGCCACCATTGCGGCGCATCCCGGCCGCTTGACGAGTCCTGTACCGAATGTGGTGCAGTAGTCCGACCGCTCGGTGAAGGCACCGAAAGACTCGAGGATGCGCTCCGCGAACATTTTCCCGATCAGCGGATCGATCGAATTGACAGCGACAGCATGCAGCGGCGCGGCGCCATAGGAGAGGCGCTGGAAAAGGCGGCACAGGGCGACGCCGACATTCTTGTCGGTACGCAGATGCTCTCGAAGGGCCATCACTTTCCAAAACTGACGCTTGTCGGTGTCGTCAACGCGGACCAGGGATTGTTCGGCACCGATTTTCGGTCCGCCGAACGCATGGCGCAGTCGATCATCCAGGTCGCAGGGCGCGCGGGCCGGGAGTCCCGGCAGGGCGAGGTCATCATCCAGACCGCTTTCCCCGAGAATCCTTTCTGGCCCTGCCTGATCGAGGGCGGCTACACGCAGATTGCGGGCGATGCTCTCTCTGAACGCGAGGAAACACGTTGGCCGCCATTCACCTGGCTGGCATTGATTCGATCAGCCGCTCACTCGAAAAGCGACGCACATGCGTTTCTGGACGTAGTGAAACAACGCGTTGAGGCCCGGCAGCAGGACTATCTGCGCGTACTGGGTCCCGTCGATGCACCGATGGCCCGCCGCGCCGGCCGCTACCGGGCGCAGCTGCTGCTACAGAGCTCCGACAGGAAGAGCCTGCATACCGTTCTCAGGGATCTGCGACCGGCCCTGGAGGCCGAGCCCTCGGCGCGCAAAGTACGTTGGTCGATCGACGTCGATCCCATCGAGCTGTTCTAGTAGTATTGCGCGTCCCTTGTAGGAGCGCTGCTCGCCAGCGCGACCGTCACTCATTTCAATGAAAACCATAGTCGCCCAAATCCTCCAAAATGCCCTGGCCGAA
>Ga0255052_10003673_pt1 | contig 10564 bp, 7 predicted proteins | sample JV7_2_21_MG_FD_188632 | JGI IMG/M metagenome (GOLD analysis project Ga0255052, IMG submission 188632) | Seawater microbial communities from Jervis Inlet, British Columbia, Canada - JV7_2_21 | ecosystem: Environmental > Aquatic > Marine > Inlet | place: Canada: British Columbia | collected...
GGAACGTGAAATTCGACAGGTAAAGGCCCCAGGAGACCTGGTCCCTCATTGCTGTTACGATGAGTCCTTTTTTGAGCTGCATCGCGTAAGTTCCGGCGCCTATCAGTATCAGGAGGGACAGGAACCCAACCCAGATGTAGTAATTCCGGGAACCCTTGAAAACCTGCTTGACAGCTATAAAAAAGTGTTTAACCAGATCAAACATATGGACCTCTCAACCTACGTCGCAAAGAAATAATAGAACTTCGGGTTCGTTCCTATGTCTTCTTTCAGCCTGAAAACGCGTTTGTTCTCGATGCAGTATCGGATCTCACTGTCCTGATCCAGAAGATTGCCAAACTTTCTGGCGCCAACCGGACAGATCTCAACACACGCCGGATACCTTCCAGGCTCCTTCCTGGTCCTCTGTATGCAGAAGGTGCACTTTTCCACTATCCCGACAACCCTTGGCCTGTTACCCAGGTAGTGCGTGTCGGTGTTTAGCTCTTCTTTGGGAATATCTGGTTCAGCCCAGTTAAAGTGCCTGGCGCCGTACGGGCATGCGGCCATGCAGTAACGGCAGCCTATACACCAGTTGTAATCAACAACGGTGATCCCGTCGTCCTCTTTCCATGTGGCACGGGTCGGACAGGCCCTTACGCAGGGCGGCTTCTCACACTGCTGGCACTGTGTGGGCATGTAGAAATAGCCCGGCTCGGGCACTTTGGCAGGATTGTAGTATTTGTCGGAGCTTTCAAGATCGCTCACCCACTTGTCCCCCTTCTTGAACTGGAGGACAGTGATCCAGTGGACCTGCGGATCCCTGGACTGATTGTTCTCCTCCACGCAGGCGTAAACACACCTTCTGCAGCCGATGCACCTGGAGATATCAAGTCCATAGCCGAAGAGCACACCGGGGATAGGTTTGTCCGCACTGACCGTAAACTCCTTGCCGTACTTTTCAGTGTTTTCCCGTTCAACACGTGCCAGGACTTTTTCCAGCTCTTTTGCGTTCATCTCCCGGAAGTGCTTCTGGAAAAATGCCTCCCAGATGGACGCTCCGGCGTTTTTTGCCGGTACTGCTATTGCAGCAGTACCCAGGGCCGCACCCCTAAGGAAGGACCTCCTGGTGCACTTGCTATCGTGAGGGTGAGTGTCTTCTTTTATCTTCATGGTCACAGGACCTCTACTTTATATAATCGGGTTTGATCGGAGGTGGCAGCGGCTTAATGGGCTTGAATCTGGGTTGGTGGGGATAGTGGCACTGGACGCACAATCTGTAGAGTTTCTGTCCGTTCCACTCACCCGTTCGCCTGCCGTGGATTCCCGCTTTCCAGTCCCTGAAGATAGTGCCGTGGCATTGGCCGCACAGAAGGTAGGATTCTTCGAAGCTTACAAGTTTGCCGCTTGCCAGCCGGAGGACATCGCGGTCATCCGGATTGTGGCAGTCCAGGCACCAGCGGTTTGCCTCATCGTGGTTCTTGAGCTCTATCTCCTCGTGAAACTCTTCTAAAACACGCCTTTGAGGGTTGACCTCCATGTCGTCGTGGCAATCCGAGCACGGGAATATATCCTCGGAAAAAGGCGGTGGCGGTACGAAAAACTCCGGTATCTTGTGTTCCTTTTTTACAGCAACCGGCTGCTCCTTCAAGGCCTTTTCAATGTGATGATCAGCGAAAAGTGGAACGACGAACAAGAGTACCAGAGCCAACGCAGACACCGTAATTATAGTGATCTTCCTCATTGATGCTCCTTCCCCTTCGAAAAGAGGACTTTTGTCCGTAAGTGTGTGGAACGAAGATGGCCCAAATGGATTCTATCCACACACACATCAATTTGTAAAGTAGTTGAAACGATTATTTTATGGCTCCACAGTACGCTTCAATGTGCACAGGTTCGGTATCTTAAACTTGAGTATTTTAATTGTAAAGGGAAAAATCTGTGAAGAAGCAAAGACGAGTTTTTTAATAGTAATTAATGCTGGAAGTCAGAATTCAGCCCTCGACAAGCTCGGGCCCTGAGCCTGCCGAAGGGAAGTCAGAAGTCAGAATTAAATCGCTTAAATGTTGGTTGGTTGTAATCACTAGAAACCAGAAACAAGAAACTAGAAACTAAGAGAAAAAGCTGGTGTTTACCCAGCTTTTTCTCTTCGGTGCCAGCGCCCAAGCACCACAGATCCCAAGGCAGCGACTACGCCGAAGGAAAGCACGGAGAGAACGAGGGGAACGCCCTGAGCCCTCAAAAGATCCACAAGGAACACTTTCAGGGCACCGACGATCGTCACCGTGATCGCCACGGCCCTGATTTCATAATCCTTCCTGAAATAGGCCATCAGGATCAGAGCTATCGCTCCGATGTTAATGATAACAGACTGGGCGCAGTTAAAGGCATTAGCCAGATCTCCCTCCATACCTGAGAGCATTCCGTAAATGCCCGTTCTGAGAAGGATAAAGACCCCGAAAAGGGACGCAAGAAAGAGAACAACGGCACTGCGGTCTTTACTGTCCAACCGCGAGAAGAAACCGGATTTCGCGACAGGTTTGTAGTCTCTGCTCTGCCGAAAGTGGACGTAAGAAATACCGGAAAACAGACCGGCCGAGATGACTCCTGTCCACAGGGAAATTATTCCCACCGAAAAGGCTCCGGAAAAAACTGCGGCAAGTATGATCGATGTCTGAAGCACATAAGATGTTATCCTGACACCATCGTGTTTCCACCTGCGGGCCAGGATGCCGTAACCCAGGGCCACACCCGAAAGCACGGGTAATGCATAGACAAAGCTGCCCAGAACCGACGGCAGCGACAGCGCCAGCAGAGCAATAGCCGGAAAGGCGAATATATTTACACCCGAACTCTCGTTTTCAGTCTTTCTTGCCAGATAAGCAGCGATACCGAAAAGACCCACTGACAGGATGACGCCAAAAATTCCAATTGCCGCAAAGCCCGCGCCCCTGGCCGAAACGACAAACCACAGATCAAGGTAGATCCATACTATCGGTACTGTTGGAAGCAGGCTGTTATACAGTCTGGCACGTTCAGGCCTGAAATGTTTCACCGAAAGATAAGATGTGGCGATAAAAAAGATCACAAACACCATAAGTACAGGGAAAAACCAGGTGTGGTAGAGGGTGTCGGGTAACTGTTCACCGCGCCTCAGGACGACGTAAAGCTTGAAAGTCCAGCCGGTTAAAACAGCCATCGTAGTTAACATTGCGAATATCCTGAGCCACCAGCTGCGGGGGATATTCATCGCCATGTAACTTATTATGTTCACAAACAGAAGTATCAGGGCGAGGTAGGGAATAATGGGATCGGGAAAGTCCAGCGGGAGGCTTGTCACAGTCACCCCGATTGTCGCAAGAGTCACAGGGACAGCAACCTTCTGCCAACGGCTGATCGTCGCCAGGACAGTCCCGGCTATCATCAACATGGGATAAGCCGTTAGAGACGAGAGAGCGCCGAAGTGGGCATGGGTCTCCAGAACTACAGAAAATAAGAGCATTGCGCCGCTGATGGCAAATATGGGAGCAAATTGGTGCGACTTTCTATAGAGAAACCAGCCTGCTGTCACAAGAAGCCAGGAATAGCTAATACCCAGAAACGAACCGATCTGCATACTAACCAGACCGTTATCGGATATCGTCCTCAGGATCAGCGCTACAGCAAGGAGAAAACAGATAGTGGCGATGCGGGACAAGATGGCGGTCATACCACCCATGGTCCATGGTTTTTCAACAGCTGTGGAATCGGCTTTTTCAGCAGACAGAGCCGAAGGCCCTCTACCTGGAACGACCCTAAACCTTCCCTCCCCTGATTCGAGCTGTTCGATCCTCCGTTCCAGGGTCCTTATCTGGGAGGTGAGCTCTTCGAACTTCTGTTCTAGATCCCGTTTGTTATCAGCCATAGTAGCTCTTTATGTATATTTCCGGGCCATAAAATTCGGGATGCGATACCAGGAATTCAGAAGACAGAATCCAGAAGCCAGAATGCTGAATTCTGACTCCTGACAACTGACTTCTGACTTTTACGTAAACTCATGACAATCCCAGCAGTCATCCTCAACGTTGTGGTCTTCCTTATCATCGTGGCACTGGTAGCATGTATCCCTGTCCTTCACCGCCCAACGGTGCCGTACGTGACATGTTGTACAGTCCTCATCGGAATGATCTTCAATATCAACGTGCAGTTCTTCAAGATCATCATGGCACTCCATACAATCGATAACAGGCCTTACCTTCTGCTCATCCATGTGGCAGTCTGTGCATATGAAATCGCCCATACCGACATCGGTGGGGTGACCGCCGTCGCTAACCCCAAGTTCCTCATGGCAGGTTCCACAGTCCCTCGCCGGAGGGATCCCACCTGAATGGCACCGGCTGCAATTCATCTCGGCATGTTTACCCTTCAGATCCCACGGATGAAAGGATTCCCAGTTCTCTCCCTCCGGATAGCCTTCCGCCCAGTGCTTTGATGGCCCCCTCTCGGGCATTGTATGGCAGATCACACATTCCCTGCGGATGACCTTGCCGTCTTCGCTTACGTGTTTCCCATCGTGGCACCTGAAGCACCCCGGGAAATCACGGTGACCAATATTATCAGGATAGGCCTTCCATGAGACGTTCATTTTCGGGAAAAAGTTTTTCTCATATATATGCTGCAACGTTTCCACAGCCTTGTCGATATCCTCAATACGGCTTGTGGCCATTTCAGGATACTCCGACTGATAAAAATCCTTTATACCCTTCTCTATCGCCGGGAAAGCCTTCTCACGACTCTCATACTCTGCTACCAGCACTTCAACACCTTTCCGTTTAATATAAGGGAGTGTCACATCTATTGCTCCCGCCAGAAGGGCCATATCCATGCTTCGCTGGGGGGATCTGTATATGTGGGTGGGACGGTTGTGACAGACCACACAGTCAACAAGTCTGGCATCCTCTCCGCGTCCACCTTCAAGCTCACCTTCCCAGCCTTCCAGTTTGTACTCCACAACCCTGCCATCCGGAAACTCCTCCCAGACTAATGGGATAATCTGTAGACCGGGGTCCGCGGCGGCAAAAGTCACATTTTTTTCCGCCAGCATATGCCAGTGTATGCCTGAACCACCCACTTCCGTTTCATCTCCGCCGCCAATCTTTACGAGCATGGAAATGTCATGAGGAGTGTTCTTCTCATCGAAGCTGTAGTGCGTTCTTACGCGAAGTTTACTTCCGTAGAATTTTTCCGGCCAGTGGCATTCCTCGCACGTTTCCCTGGCCGGTCTCAGATGCTGTATAGCAGGGGGTATCGGCCTGGGGAAGCTGTCTAAAAGCACCGCGAACAGCTGTCTTGTTCCCGCCAGTTTGGATTTTACGTACCATCCCGCCCCCGGGCCCACGTGGCACCCTGCGCAGGTAACCCTGGCGTGCGGGGAGTTCTGTGAAGCCACTGCCTCAGGCTCCATAACCACATGGCAGAGCTCTCCGCAGAAAGTGAGGGATTCTGTAAAGTGGTAGGCCTCGTATGCGATCACAGTAAGAAGCAGAGCTGTTACGACAGCAATCGCCATAAAAGCGATGAAGCGGACCCTGTGGCTTCCGACGTTGAGATCCAGGATCGGAAACCTGGGGATATCAGTTATTGCTTCCTTTCTCCGTTTATTGCGTTCATCCCACATACCCCATCCGAAAAGTAAAAATCCCGCCATAAATAATATAGGCAGGATGAAAAAGAGCAACACACCAAGATAGGGTGAGTGTACAGCACGGAGCATATCGATGATAAATAGGATGACTATCAGCATGGCAGCCAGTGCTGACATGGATATACCCAGGAAGCTCATGGGATTACGCCACAAACCCCTGTCCAGAAACTTGGTTCCTTCTGCAGTCATGAAGATCCCCTAAGAATATGATTATTCACAAATGAAAATTTACCCTTCCCACCTCAATCCTGTGCTATTTTGCACAACGATGAGAATCAGTCAAGGGTAAACTTGACAAATACGGTAGAGAAGTTTTTCACAAGCCTTTTTAGGTGATTTTTTGGCTCTATTGGCACTTCTAAAGAACAACGCCCCCATGAAAATGTGCTCACGGGGGCGGTCTTTGTGATTACAGATCCCTGATCCAATATCCAGGATCCAAGGTCTACCTTGGACGTTGGACATTGGACTTTGGACCCTGGTCGCTGTCAATCCTAATCTAAGCGACCAGCTTCTTCCTCCCTCAGCAGCTTGTATTCAATTGAATCCACCAGGGCCTGCCATGATGCTTCTATAATGTTGTCGGAGACTCCCACAGTGGACCATTTACCGCCACTGTCCCCGGACTCAATGATAACCCTGGTTACCGCCGCTGAACCCTTCCCTTCCGGCAGTATCCTGACCTTGTAATCCAGCAACTTCACCTCATCAAGTACAGGGTAAAACTTGTTGAGCGCTTTTCGAAGCGCAACATCCAAGGCATCAACCGGGCCCTGACCCACCGCTGCCGTGTGTTCCACGCTTCCATCTACTACTACCATGATCGTGGCTTCTGAAAGGGGCGGCTGGTCCCACTCCCTCTTTTCGTCCGTAACTCTGAAACCCTTTAGCTCGAAAAAGCGTCGATGCTTGCCAAGGGCTTTTTTAAGTAACAGCTCAAAGGAAGCTTCTGCTGACTCATATAGAAAACCCCTGTTTTCCAGGTCCTTTATCTGCACCAGAACATCGGCTATTGCCGGATCCTTTTCGTCCACTTCGATCCCGAACTCCTGGGCCTTGTAGATAACATTGCTCCTGCCGGAAAGATCTGAAAGCAGAACTCTGGTGTGATTCCCTACGATACTCGGATCGATGTGTTCGTAAGTCTCCCTGTTCCTCTGCATGGCAGACACATGTACACCGCCCTTGTGGGCGAAGGCGCTCCTGCCCACATACGGCTGGTGGGAATATGGGATCATATTGGCGATCTCGGAGATGTTACGAGATATCTCCCTGATCCTCGTCAATTGATCTTCGGTGATACTCATCTCAAGATCCATTTTCAGAGCGATAGCCGGAATTATAGAGCACAGGTTTGCGTTACCGCACCGCTCACCCCACCCGTTTATGGTTCCCTGGACATGCTCTCCTCCCAACTCCAGAAGTACAAGGGAGTTTGCCACCGCACATTCCGAGTCGTTGTGCATGTGAGCCCCTATTGAAGCTTTGGGGAGTTCTTTTAGCACCGCCTTTACGATCCTGGTAAGTTCTCCTGGCATCGTACCGCCGTTGGTATCACAAAGGACCAGGCAGTCAGCTCCACCGTCATCAGCAGCCTTGAGAGTTTGTATAGCGTATTCGGGATTGTCCTTGTATCCATCAAAGAAGTGTTCTGCATCGTAAAAAACAATATCCGAATTTGACTTGAGGAACGACACAGAATCGTTGATCATCTCCAGGTTCTCTTCCAGTGTCGTCCTAAGCGCCTCGGCAACGTGAAGATGCCAGCTCTTCCCGAAGATGGTAATTACATCTGCAGCCTTTAATAACGCCTGGATCTGCGGATCGTCGGCTGCTTTGATCCCTTTTCTGCGGGTGGAACCGAATGCAGCTATGCGTGAATTTGCCAGCTTAAGGTTCCTGGCCTCATCGAAAAAGTCCATGTCCTTGGGATTGGACCCTGGCCAGCCGCCCTCGATAAAATCAACGCCCAGATCGTCCAGCCTGTGAGCAATGGAGATCTTGTCAGCAAGTTGCAAGCTGACCTCCTCCGCCTGTGTACCGTCTCTTAATGTCGTATCGTATACAACTACCTGCCTTTTTTTCGTCTTTTTCTTCGCTGACATAGCTATTCCCTGCCTTGCCCTCTTTTCAAAGGCGTCTAAACGGTCTCCTGTCCCAGATGGAACGCTTCGTGAAGAACCCTGACCGCTAATTCAGTATATTTGCTCTCGATTATGCATGAGACCTTGATCTCGGAAGTGCTGATCATCATGATGTTGATCCCCTCTTTAGCCAGCGCAGAGAACATTGTGGATGCAACACCTGAGTGGCTCCGCATTCCTGTCCCGACGACAGAGACCTTGGAAACCCTGTCATCCGTGAGGATTTCCTGAGCTTTGATCTCGCCACTTACACCAGTAATGATCTCTATGGCTCTGGGAAGATCGGCCTTGGTCACCGTGAAGGTAAGATCTGTAAATCCATCAATACTTATATTCTGGATGATCATGTCCACATTGATGTTGGCTTCGGCAATAGGCCCAAAGATCTTCGCTGCAATACCCGGCTTGTCCGGAACGTGGAGGATCGATACTTTCGCCTCATTCTTGTCGTAGGACACTCCCGACACTATAACCTTCTCCATTTCACTGTCCTCCTTTGTCACCCAGGTACCCTCGTTCTCTGTAAAAGTTGAACGGACGTGGATGGGAACTCCGTAATTTTTCGCAAATTCCACTGACCGAATCTGCAGGACCTTCGCTCCCAGGCTGGCAATTTCGAGCATCTCATCGTAGGAGATCCGGTCTATTTTCCGGGCGCGGACAACCACATTGGGGTCGGCGGTGAAGATACCTTCCACATCCGTGTAGATCTCGCAAACATCAGCTTCAAGGGCCGCAGCAAGGGCTACAGCAGAAGTGTCCGATCCACCCCTGCCCAGTGTAGTTATTTCGCCTCTTTCATTGATCCCCTGAAAACCGGCCACTACAACAATTCTGCCGGCCTTCAGGTGGTCCATGATCGTTTCACTTTCGATCTTCTTTATACGTGCCTTTTCGTGAGCCGAATCGGTGTGTATCGCCACCTGCGATCCTGTGAGGGATACAGCATCTGCCCCCATGGTTTTCAGGGCCATTGCAAGAAGTCCTATGGTAACCTGCTCACCTGTTGAGACAACCACATCGTACTCCCTGGGGTCGGGTATTTCGCTGATGGATGTACAGTAGTCCACCAGTTTGTTCGTCTCTCCCGCCATTGCCGATACGACTACAACGACATCATTCCCGGCGTCTTTTGAACTCTTTACCCTGGAAGCGACCGTCATTATCTTTTCGATATCCCCGAGGGAAGTACCCCCGTATTTCTGTACAATAAGTGACATCTTTATTTAATCATCCTTTCATAAGATTGATAGGGTCGTAAAAAGTCCATTCGTGGTTTTTTGCTCTGCGGGAAGCGAAAAACGTCGTTTCCGCTTCCCTCACGGATCAATGACTCAAGGTTTACGTCATTGATCCGGGCGCCCATGCTCGGGCGCGATAGTAATATGTTAACTTGCGGTGCAAGTCATTGATTTGGGCGCCCCTCAACGGGCGCGTTGATGACTTTTTGCAAAGTCATCAAGATCCCAGTTGATGAACCGGCCCATCAGTTCATGGCCATTCTCTATCTTCAGCCCCGTGTCAAATGCACTCTTTTCAGAGTATCTCAGTCCCGAGCCCGAGGTTGACGACCTGGAGTCCATGGCGGCAAAGGGAACCGGATCACCCGAATGGGTCTTCATGGCCAAAGGTGTGGCGTGGTCCGGCAGAACCATGACACGGCATGGCCCCACACTTTCCAGCCCCTCAAGAACCGGACCCACTACTTTGGCATCGAAGTCCTCAATAGCCCTGATCTTGTCGGACAGTGAACCTCCGTGGGAGGCTTCATCAGGAGCCTCCACGTGCACATATACAAGATCAACATCAGCGAGAGCATCCAACGCATACTGCGCCTTGCCCTCATAATTGGTATCCAGATACCCTGTAGCTCCAGGGACGTTGATGATCTTAAACCCCAGTGAAACGCCTATACCCCGCAACAGATCCACCGCCGTGATCATCGCACCCGTAAGACCGTATCTGTCGATAAAGGTGGAAAGCACCGGACGTTTGCCCTGCCCCCACAACCAGACGGAGTTAACAGGACTTTTTCCTGCTTTGTGCCTTTCACTGTTTACCGGATGGTCTGAAAGTATACCCATTGATCTTGAGATGATACCCAGTACCTTGGCAGCGGCAGGACCCTTCGGCCATCCATCTCCCACAGGGCAATCTGTAATATCGTGAGGCGCCTCCACTTCCAGTTCCTCTATTCCCTCTCTCCACACAAGGAGGTGTCTGTACGAGACTCCAAGGTGAAGTTCAACACCTTCTTCCTTCAGTCCGTTGGCAAGGGAAATTACTATCCCCTCTGCCTCTTCGGCGGTAGGATGTCCCCCTGCAAAATCCACCATAATCCAGTCGGGATCAAGTTCTCCAGGCGGAAGATCGGTAACAATCCCGTTTTCGCCCGCAACCCCCAGTGTCACAAGGTTGCAGCGAAAGGCCACGTCATCGGGATGCATCTCCACACCCATCCCGGCAGCCTCCAGTGGAGACCGTCCCGTGTAGATAGAGGCCGGATCGTAGCCAAGGACGGAAAGGTTCGCTATATCGCTTCCCTTGACCATCCCCTCCGGTATCGTTCTGGCAAGTCCGATCACCCCTCGCGAGGAGATACTGTCCATATTGGGCGTTTTCGCCTCCTCCAGCGGGGTCTTTCCGTCAAGTTCCACAAGAGGTCTGTCCGACATCCCGTCGCCGAGGAGGATCATGTATTTGTAGTTCTCGCTCAAACCACATCTCCTGATGAGATCATACGCATCAAAAAACTCCC
>Ga0255052_10003676_pt1 | contig 10557 bp, 8 predicted proteins | sample JV7_2_21_MG_FD_188632 | JGI IMG/M metagenome (GOLD analysis project Ga0255052, IMG submission 188632) | Seawater microbial communities from Jervis Inlet, British Columbia, Canada - JV7_2_21 | ecosystem: Environmental > Aquatic > Marine > Inlet | place: Canada: British Columbia | collected...
TCCGAAAACATATCAACACGAAAGATTTAAAGCATATTCACCACGTTCATCTGATCTGAGCTCGCAGGTGATATCTCAGGTTTTGAAAGGTTGGAAATTTTAAAGATACGTATGGAATATCAAAGGTGTAACCGGCTGGCTTTGGAGCGAAACGGTAAAACCAGTCCGAGTTGACGCGATCGTTAGACCAACATTCTAATTGGACTTAATAAAACCAGAAATAAAATCAACGACTTTGTCTTCTATGCCAAGGAATCCATGATACGACATAGCCTGACATGGTTTCGATATCGGCGCATCACCGCCACTAAACATTTTTACTTCCACCTTTTTTGTGTTTGATAGCATGCGTGCGATTTTTTCAGCTCCTTTCGGAGGTGTCTTGGGACACCTATCATCAGTATTTGCTACAACCAGCGTTGGAATAGTAATTCGCTTTAAATCCATTTCTGTTACAGCAGTGCCTTTAGAATTCGGGACGGACATACTTGATGTAAGAACCAGGCCATCTGGGTGCTGTCTGGAGTGAATAGCAATGTTGGTTGCTGATTCTGTCCCACGACTGGTTCCTATTAACCATACGGGTACATCCGCCTGTTTCCTAAGTTGGTTAATGACATGATCAATATCCTCGACGTGAACCATACTATCTCTGAAACCACCGAGCATCCCTGTTTTGGATTTTTGGTCAGAAGGTGCATCAACTACTGCCACCAAGAAACCATGCTTTGCAAACATGTTTCTGGTTCTAACCAAGAAATTATTCTTTCCCCAATTGATTGTGGGAGAGCCTAAAAATGAGGAGAGGTTCAATGCCCCCTTTCCACCGGCGAAAAGGATAACGATAGCTACTCGCTTATCAGGCTTTATCAGGATGAATTTCTGGTCAACCCCTGGTCGAGTCTTCAACGTGACAAGCTCTGCTGCATTTGAAGCTACTGAGCCGAGCAGCAACAGCAGAGCAAGAGCTATTGTTGGGATTTTCATTGCATACCTTCTAAGTGGTCTAACAATGATTAGATAGTTTCTCGATAATACCCCTGGTCGTTAAATTCGCGTCATAACACTCGGTGCCCAAAAGTATCATATGATGTTTGATTACAATAATTGCGTATATCAAACCGGTACATGTAACCTATCTCATATTGAAGATTGATGTCAAATTATAGGACCTAAAAATGCGGGTTTGGGAAATTTAAAGGGCAAATCCATGTGATTGAATCACCCTTTTAAGTTGAGTCACAATTTGGATATCCAATCTGTTTTTGGCTCGGGTTTTTATCGAATCATGGCTGTACAACTCAAAATGCCCCTTTTAACAAAAAAGCGAATATCACAGGTTTTGGTGGGTTAGAAATTTTGAAGATATGGAATATCAACACAAAACAAAGGGCTGAAATAGTTGGTTATAGGCCATATTCTTCAGTAAATATCCTACTCCTTCTCCAGAATCCACCTCAATTTTTGTGATAGATCTTTCACATTGAAAGGTTTCTGGATAAAGTCCTGCGCTCCGGCATCCAGAATGCCCCGGGCGGTCTCAATAGAATATCCGCTGCAAACAATCACCTTCAGATTTGGACGGGCTTCCATGATTAGGGGGTACACTTTATCACCTTGAATATCCGGCAGCTTTATGTCTAAAAGAGCAAGATCAATATCCCCGTCAAAGGTTTCGGCAATCTCAACAGCTTCACGTCCGGTTTTAGCCTCCAGCATCCGGTATCCCAACCTTTCGAGGACGGCACGGATGACGTTCATCACCATCTCTTCATCCTCAATGATTAAGATCGTGCCTTCGCCTTTGGGCATCTCAGTCGCAGATTCCACGATTGCTTCTTTCTTAACCTCTTCCTCGGCTTTGATGGCAGGCAGGTAAATGCGAATTATGGTCCCCTTGTTCAATTCAGAATCAACCGTTATCCATCCATCGTGGTTCCTGATAATACCGTAAACCGCAGCCATCCCCAGACCACGACCCATAAACTTGGTGGTATAGAAAGGATCAAATATCTTATTTAAGGTTTCCGTATCCATTCCTTTTCCATCATCCTCAACAGTAAGACACACATAGTTTCCGGGATTGAGTTCGGGATGGTTTTTTGCAAACTCCGAATCGATCTCTTTGTTACTGGCTGTGATCCTGATACGGCCATCTCCTTCTATAGCCTCTGTTGAATTGCTCACCACAGCGGAAAGTACCATCTGTATCTGGGTAGGGTCAGCTTTTACGCTGAAGACATTCCTTGGCAGATCCGTCTCCAACCGGATGGACGGATTGATATTGGACTTTATGATTGGGAGTGTGTCTTCCACAAAATCGCTCAAGGATATTGTTTGTGCCTGATATCTCCCTCCCCGGGCATAAGCCAGGAGTTGACTGGTGAGGTTGACCATCCGATGAGAGGAGGTTTTCATCGCCTCGGTATGTTCTGTTACCGTCTTGTTGTCAGCAAAATCCATCTCCAGCAGTTGAATGTTTCCAACAACACTTGTCAGGGCATTATTAAATTCGTGGGCAATCCCACCTGCCAAGGTGGCAATAGCTTCCATTTTTTGGGTTTGCTGGAGTTGGGCTTCCAGTTCCATTTGTTCTGTGATGTCCCTGAGAAAATTAAGGGTAGCAGGTCTTCCTTCCCAGTTTATTATAACAGTGTTGAGTTGCACCCAAAACTCTTCACAGGTTTTATTGACCATTCTAAAATTATAAGTTGCAGGAAGTTTTTCTCCGGATAATCTTCTCTTATGCCTGTCAAGAACCATATCCTTGTCGTCAGGATGGATTAGATTGATAAACGGCACCTTGGCCAATTCTTCCGCAGAATAGCCTGTCATTTCTTCACCTTTTGGATTTGGAAATTTAATTGTTTCATCCTGGGCAATAAAAATGGCATCATTGGCGTTTTCAATTAAAAGTCGATACTTTTCCTCGCCCTCCCGCAGTGCCTCCTCAGCCTTTTTGCGTTCTGTAATGTCTTGGAAGAAACCATGGACTCTGCGGTATTCCAATTCCGCTTGTCCTATGGCATGAACGCTCCGAAGATTGCCTTTGGCGGTAATGATTTCCAGTTCCACATCAAACGGCTCGCCATGCTCAATAGCCCGCTGAACAGCCCGTTCAATAATTGGCCTGGAAGCGGGGATATAGAAATTGATTCCTTTTTCCACTGTCGGATCGTATGTGAGATCTACTTCGTGGATGTTACAAGTCTCTTCCGTCCATGTCTGTTTTCCAGTATCAATATTGAATTCCCAGCCACCAACCTTTCCAATCCTTGCGGTTTCTTCGAATAAACGCTGCCTCTTTTTCAGTTCCTCCTCCACCTGCTTACGCTCGGTGATATCCTGAAAAGTGCCGCCAAGCTTTACTGCTTTACCATCTACAACAACAGGCTTACAAATAGCTTGAACCCATCTTTTATTTCCTTTTGCTGTGGTAATATAAAGTTCCATATTGTATGGTTCACAGTGTTCAAATGCTCGTTGAATTGCCTTTTTTAATCTTAACTGATCTTCTGTACTAAAGAAAACAATCGCTTCTTTTCCTAATGATGAAGGATCATAGTCATTAGGAGTTTCAGTAATATTATATATTTCTTTAGTCCAAAAAACCTTCTTTGTCTCCCCATCAATTTCCCAACCCCCCACATTTGCTATTTGCCCCGTCGCATTGAGAAACGTCTCGCTTTGAGTCAACGCCTCCTCCGCCTGCTTGCGCTCTTGAATTTCCTGTTTTAGTTGCTCATTTGCCGTGCTGAGTTCAACAGTGCGCGTTGTGACCAAATTCTCTAAGTTTTTCTGATATTTTCCGAGCGCCTCCTCTGCTCGTCGACGTTCTGTGATTTCCTGCTGTAATTTGTTATTTTGCTTTTTTTGAATGATAGCCCACAGAATAATTACAAAAACGACAATGATAATAACCGCTATACCAACAAAAGTTAAAATTTCTAGTATCTTTTCCTTGGTTAAATACACAATTTCTTGCGAAGACCATCTCCTGGTAATTTCATCAATCGTTCCCGCCTTTTTCAGTTTTCTAATCCCTTCATTGAGTTCATTGAGTAGTTTAAGGTTTCCTTTTTTTACAGCCATAGGAGCATAGGTTATCGCAAAAGGTTTTTGTATGACTTTTATCCCTTCGACTCCTTCAAGATGGAGGGTATAGGCTCCGACCCACTTGTTCGCAGCAACTGCTTCAATCTTTCCGGAAAGGAGCAACCGAAACCCTTCCAAATAGTTTTTAATAATTACGGAGTGGATTTGCTTTTTAGGAGCCAATAGTTGGTTTGGCAATCCTCCCATCGTCATTCCAACCTTTTTTCCATATAAATCATCGATGGTATGAATGGATAAATTGTCCTTTTGTACGAACAAGGCAAACTCCATGGGGAAAACAGATTCTGTAAAATCGTACAGTTTCCTTCTTTCCTCAGAACTACCGAAGACGGTGAGGGCATCTGCTTCTCCGTTTAGAACTCTTTTTTGAGACTCTTTCCACAGGCCTAATTGATGCTCGATTGTTCTCCCCATCACTTTTGATAACTCTTGCAATAAATCATGAAACATTCCTGTGGGTTTACCATCTCGTAAATATTCAATAGGAGGAAGGTCTTGGTCTCCAGCAAATATAATAGGTTTGCTCTTTTGTGCAAAACTGGATGGGCAGATTGTTATTTGCGAAAACAGAATAGATAATCCTACAATCAAAATATTGATTTTAAACATATTTTTCTCCCAGACATTTGCAATCATTTTCAATACAATCTTCCTTGAAATTGTCTTAAGTACTTCGTTTTTACCCTAATCAAATCAAAACTCGATTAGATGTTATTCGTTATCAGTTATCCTGTATTTGTTTTGGCAAAATTTTAAATCAAAATTGTATCTCATCTTCACAAGGGATACAGTTTAGTGAACGAGATTAAAGCCAAATACCGGTCTTTTGGCGAGACAGAATTTTGCGATAAATTGGCTAAAAATCTTGGATTTTGGACGCAGGAAACCTGTATTTTCGAGTGTGGTTTTAAAAATAAGCCTCCACCACTTTGCCGTTATGCTGCTGAATTATAGAGGTAAGTACCTCACGGTAGGTTGTTAATGTGCGGACAGTCGCTTCCTCATCATCACCCATGAGACGGCTGTAGCCTTCGACATCGGCACTGAGGATAGCGGCAAGCTTATGTTTAAAACCTTCTTCTGCCATAATGGCACCCCCATTTTTAAGGTTTCAAACAAAGGAACTCAGGATATGGACTATTCAACACAACTCAGAATCAGATGAGAAACCGGGTTCGATTCTGTAATTGGAGAACCGTTTCAAGTCAGTTGGAATACGAGAACCAGAAATAGTTATTCATTTATACCCAAATCGATGGGCTTTAGTCAATCATTTTAAGGATTCCAGCAGCTGTTGATAAATTGAGGGTACCTCAGCTCTTAAGAAACCTGTGATATCCTCTATATCCAGACCCAAATTTGACCGAATCAAAACCGGACATACTTTGCGGTATCACCGGACTCACCACAGTCTTTTTGATTACAGATATCGTGATTTTCGGATGGCAAGTCAAGTGAATTATAGCCATTTTCACATTAAATGAAACATAACGAACATATTTGGGTTTTTGCAAAGGTCTATTGACATTCGGATCAAGCCGTTTTAATATGTAAATTAAATTATGAAAGTATGGGTGATACAATATGAAAATTGGAGAGCGAGGACAGGTTACCATTCCTAAGGATATACGTGAAAAGTATGGACTTGTGCACCAAATCGAAGTCGATTTCGTCCCAAAAAAAACAGGTGTGCTAATCCGAAAAAAAACACGCCACGTCAGTCCTGTGGAACAAGTCTACGGAATTTTGAGAAAAAGTGCCCGAACGGACCCTTACATTGAGTCGATAAGAGGCAGATGATTACCTTCGTTGACACCAATGTATTGCTTGATGTATTTTTACCTGATCCCAAATTTGGGCGGAAATCAAAAATTGGTTTAGAACAGGCGTTTAATCAGGGATCGCTAATCATCAATGAAATCATATATTCAGAACTATCGCCGCAATTTTCCAGCAAAGCATTTCTGGACGATGCGCTAAAAGTCCTCAGCATTCGTATCATCTCTTTGGATCTTAAGACGGCATACCATGCAGGACGGATATGGAAAGATTATCGAAAAGCTGGTGGCAGGCGCAACCGTATCCTGGCTGATTTTTTAATAGGTGCTCATGCTGAGATTCAGGCGGATCAACTCCTGACAAGAGACCGCGGCTTTTACAAAAAGCACTTCTCGAAACTTCATATCATTTATTAAGCCCGTCAAACCAGTTAAACGCATATCAACCCAATCATCAATTTAGCGGGGTGAATTCTGCGAATCAGTGTAAAGAGGGGTTGAAATTACGCGTTTCTAGCCTTTCAGGGACAAGAATTGATCGACGATCAGTTTTTGGCTTCTAACGGCCGCCCGACTGACAGCGGATTTGCTCAGACCGAGGTACTTGCCGACCTCCGTTGTCGTCAGACCCAGATCTCGAATCGCCCAGGAGGCCAGAACACTACGGGCACGTACCCGATCAGGCTGTTTTCCGGCGACAATCACTTGGTCTTTTGCAAAACAGAACCCAGTCTTTCCAGAAACCGGTTTCGATCGGTATTGTCTTTAAAAATGTTTCGTCGCTCGATACCCCTGCATATGATATGATGCAAGGCACCCGGCGCCTGTCTGCGTGCGGCACGCACAGGCAGGCATCTATTTTGGCTTGACGTGGCATGTGACTTCATTACCTCAAATAAATGAAAAAAGAAACGCCTAAATTCAACCCCCTTTTATTCATGAAGCTCTTCTTTTCTCCGGGTTAATATCGAACGTATAACGTTGTGAAGTTATTTACATAATTTTTATGTAATTTACTTCACAATTCCACAATTTTTTACTTGGTGTAGCAGGTTCCGATTTTCAATAAAATGGACCAACCACCTTAAATCTAAGGAGAAACATATTTCTTTGCGCATACCAAGAAAATTGGTCCAATTTTTGCGTCTCACAATAGAAATATTTAAGCGAAACTTATAAAATAGAAAGGGGGGTTAATGGAACTATTAGTATTTGACCGTGTAAATTATACCTTTTAGATAGTAAAAAGGAGGAAAAAATGAAAAGGTTTTTAGCAATTTTTGCAGTAGTGGCATTGATTTTGGCAATAAGCGGGCCGGCACAGGCGACCGTATGGAAACAAATTTGGATGGACAATAATATTGACCTAGAAGATGTTGGCGGGACGTCTGATTTAGCGGGAATCAGTGGAGCGATCACGTATGTTGCTGCAGGAAATGCCTCGGACTCCGGAAAGTTCTCAGATTATCTTGACCATGAAGTAGACACAGTTAATAATGATTGGGTTGATTTGTTCAGTACCAGCGGCATATCAGGAAATTTTGCCATGTTTGGAGTGTTCAACTACTCGACTACAGCTGTTAGACCGGGCCCTGACCCACACAATGATGCGGCCGCTGACCCAGACTTTTTTACGTATTTGGCAGATAATGCAGATGAAGATCAGTACTGGTGGATAGAGTTCGATAGTCTAGCATTCAATCCAACGACAACATTGTTTGGTAGCCCCAGCCAGCTGACCCTCAAAGGACACGAGGAGGGAGTACATGCGTCATTTAACCAACTCGCGGCGCCCGGTTGGACCGATATGGGCAATGACGTTTATATGGACGTGATAGTTGACGACACTTGGTTGGCTCTAGGACTCGTGTTAAATTTTAATGCTGGTTCCAATGATTTAGATTTCGATATCACGAGCAATAGCAGCACTTATAACACAAGGATCAGATACACTTCCGTCCCCGAACCCGCCACCATGCTCCTTTTAGGTGCCGGTCTGCTCGGTCTCGGTCTTGCCGGAACAAGGAGGAAGTTTAAGAAGTAAGAGGCTATCATCCTCTTTTGGTAAGTATTACAAATGTAGCTAATACATACCGAGAGATACATAAAAAGTTCTGGTGACTCCCTGAAAATGGCTCAACCGAACAACAGGAAAAAGCAGGGTCTTTTAAGAGGCCCTGTTTTTTTTCGTTTTAACACCATATCTTGTGACAACTTTTATATTGACTCGATGCATGATACCTGCCTTGAACCTAGAATCAAGGCTATCTTATGGGAGAGAGGCCCCGGGGTCAGAGCTACACATTTGACAAAAAAGGCAGTGGGTGAAAAACAGGTTTCAGGTGCCAGGTGTCGGGTTTCAGGGGAAGGGCAATTGAGAATTAAAAATGTAAGATTGGTGTCAAACCTTGATTTGTGGCTCTGCGAGTAAAATTACAACGTATACAAGGTGCAGGGTTCAAGGCCCAAGCAACCCGGCAGATAGTTACGAGGCGGTGTGATTTCGTTTTAGCTCCTCTTGTATACGCTCTGCCAAGAATACTTTCATTAGCGATTGATAGGGAACATCGCGTTTGTTCGCTATCTGTTTCAGTTCTGATATCATTAATTCAGGCAAACGTAATGATACTTTTTTAAGTGAAGGCTTTAGATAGGGCAAGAGAGTTCTCTCAGCTTTTTTCCAGTCAAGATATTCAGTTGAATCTGCAGATTCCCAAAACTTTCGTTCTTCTTCTTCACTTTTAAATTCTGGAATTTTTTTCATCTTCATCTATCATAATCCTTTCTTTCTCTGCGATTCATATCTCGGGCTGATATGACCCTAATAAGATTATTACGAATAGTGAACACAATGAACAACCTTCTAAAGGTATCAGTCTGGCCTAATGTATAATATCGAGGTTCATTCGTTGAATGTTTTTCGTCGTGCTGCGTAATAAGCGGTCGATTAAAGAATATCTGTTCGCATTCTAAAATTGATACACCATGCTTTTCCCAGTTCTTAATAAAATTACCCTTATCCCACTCAAAACCGGTACATTGTCCCAACGGGCTATTTGGTTGCATGGGACAATGTATATATCAGGAATATACAAATGTCAACTAGGAAAAGAGGGACATCCTTGATAAATTGGATAAACTATAAAAGGGACAAGGTGCAAGGATCAGGAAAGGCTCCCATTGCCGGCTCCAACTGATGAAACCTCTTTTTTGACTTAAACTTTTAAACCGCCGGATTATTGGTCTTTTCACGCCGCCGGTAACACCCCTTCGGGAAAGGGGACGGGGCTAAATAAATAAGCAACCTAGTTTTTCGACTGATAAATTTATCATGGAGATCGGGTGGCAGGCAAACGATTTTGGATTAACCATTGACGAGTTTTTTCTCTCACAGAGGCCATTGAGGCCACTGAGAAAAGGGCATCCCTTTGGAAAATATTTTGAGAGAAGGTTTCAATAGTTAACATGAAGATTTGAAAAGTACCTTTTGTAAAAGCCACGGTCTCTTGTCAGGAGCTGATCGGCCTGCAGTTCAGCATGAGCACCTATTAGAAAATCAGATAGGATACGGTTTCGGCTCCCACCAGCTTTTCGATACGCTTTCCAAATCTGTCCTGAATGGTATGCCGCCCTCAAATCCAAAAAGATAACACGAATCCCAAGAATTTTAAGCGCATCATCCAATGGGGAGCATTACCGATTTGTTAATGATTTGAGGTGCTGTTGCTGACAAAAAATCAATGTATGATAAAAAAAAGCAGGACATTTGATTTGATCATCTATATGGTAGGATGAAAATTCTATTCTCAGGGAGGTGGTCATATGCAACGAGTTTCATCTCATAGATTCTGTGGACGAACCTTTAAAGTCGATGAAGTTGATCAAATAAAGGAGATCGTCAGTACTTGTACTGGAATCAGTCGTACCGAACTGGCAAATACTGTCTGTGAGCTTTTTGATTGGAAAAGGCCCACAGGAAGGCTTAAGACGGTTGAATGTCGTCAGTTTCTTGAACATTTAGCGTTCCAAGGGGTCCTCGATCTGCCCGATCGTAAATCAGGTCGGCCCAAAGGCGTTAAAGTCACTGTAAAAAGGACAGATAAAGGACAATCCCCTGGGATTATTACCGGCAATGTCAATGACTTTCGTCCTCTGAGATTGCGGAAGGTAACCACCAAAGCGCAACGGGAACTATGGTATGAATATGTTGATCGATATCATTACCTGGGTTACCGATTGCCTTTTGGCGCCCAGCTGCGATATTTTATCGAAAGCGGTAAGGGGATGCTTGGATGTCTGCAATTTTCTTCACCCGCCTGGAAGATGGCAGCTCGGGACCGGTGGATCGGGTGGTCCGATGAGCAGCGGCAGCGCAATTTACAAAAAGTCGTCAATAACAGCCGGTTTCTGATATTGCCTTGGGTCAAGGTTAAAAATCTTGCCAGTTCGGTTCTTGGGTTGGCGATTCGGAGCGTTTCTAAAGACTGGCAATCCTGCTATGGGTATCGGCCGGTTGTTATGGAGACACTGGTAGATAAAAGTCTCTTTGCCGGCACCTGTTATAAGGCCGCCAATTTTATTTATGTGGGCACCACAACAGGCCGCGGGCGGATGGACCGCGATCATGCCGGCCATGGGCAGAGTCCGAAGGATATTTATGTTT
>Ga0255052_10003678_pt1 | contig 10556 bp, 7 predicted proteins | sample JV7_2_21_MG_FD_188632 | JGI IMG/M metagenome (GOLD analysis project Ga0255052, IMG submission 188632) | Seawater microbial communities from Jervis Inlet, British Columbia, Canada - JV7_2_21 | ecosystem: Environmental > Aquatic > Marine > Inlet | place: Canada: British Columbia | collected...
TCCGGAATCCGGCTACACTGGGGATGCGCCCATTGGTCTCATATCGGTAGTGTTTAGGCCGGGCTGTGTGAGGTGGGTTAAACTGGTTCCGCTCGATTGAGGTCGTCCACGACCCGTTGTAATTGCAGGTGGAGGGAGATCAGTGCATAGAGAAGCGACCCAGTTCTACATTCCCATACTGCTTGCGATCATGCTTGCCGCCGCGCTGACTTATTACTGGCTGGAAATAAACCGGCGAGAGCCTGTGCCAGAGCCTGCCACCGCGCCAGCGCTTGTCGAGCCGCTGGTGGATGAACCGAGAAAACCGCTGCACCCGTTTCCGAGAATCGAGTCTCCCGATAGGCCGGGAGGCGAGCTGGTACCGCTGCCTGCGCTTGACCAGAGCGACGAGTATCTCAAGCTGGCGCTGGCCGACGTGCTCGGTGCGCAATCGTTGATGGAAATGCTGGCGGAGACCGACCTGATCACACGGATGGTCGCCACCATTGACAACCTGCCAAGGGATCATGTGGCGGAACGGATCAGGCCGATCACCGGTCTTGCCGGCCCGTTTGATGTCGAGGCGGGCAGAGACAATATCGAATTCACGATAAGCCCCGACAGCTATCGTCGCTACGACCTGCTCGTAGATATGGTGACCAACGCCGACCTGAACGAGCTGATCGAGGTCTATGGCCGCTTTTATCCCCTGTTCCAAAAGGCCTACGTCGAGCTGGGCTATCCGAATGCCTATTTCAACGATCGCCTGGTCGCGGTAATCGATCATTTGCTGACTACGCCGGTGGTGCAGGACCCGATCATCCTGGTCAGGCCTCATGTCTTGTATGAATTTGCCGATATGGACCTTGAGAGCTTATCGAGCGGACAGAAGCTGCTGATACGAATGGGCAACGAGCACGCCACCCGAATCAAGGCAACATTGAGTGAATTGCGGCTCTTGATCACGGATCAGAACTCCGGGACCTGAAGATTGCTTGGCGCGCGAAACCGGTTTCTGAGTTAATTTCTATAGTCAAGAGGCGGGCTGCGGTCGCCTAACAACGCTTCGTACACAAAATCCTCTCCGCGCCGATCAATAAACTCGGCTCTGGCGGCAGCGCGCAATTCCGGGTTTTCAAATAGTTCGATGGCGGCGAGCGCGAGGGTTTTTGCCGCGACCTGTGCACCTTTGAAGCCAATGCTCATGCCGCTGGCGGCAGCTGCCTGCCAACTGTGCGCCGAAGTGCCCGGCACCCAGGCTGCTACTCTGAGTCCCGTGGTCGGTACGGCTCGCGAGACGTCGCCAACATCGGTGGATCCGTAACCAAGTCTGACTTCGTAGGGCTGTATTTCCGTCTGGGAGCCCAATCCGAACTTCGGCTTCACCAAAGTCGGGTACAGCTCCTGGGCAAACGCTTCTTCCCTTTCGTCGTACTCGATGCCACCGACTTGCCGAAGCTTCTCGTCCATCATCTTCGCAAGCGTCTCATTAATAAGAACGGGGTGATTGCCGTGGATGATTTCCCAGTCGACCTTGACGCCGGTGCCCCGGGCCGCGCCCAGCGCCGCCTGCTCAAGACGAACCCACAGTTCCTTTACGATTTTGGCTTCAGGATGTCGCAGATAGTAGAAGACCTCCGCAAAGTCCGGCACGACGTTCGGCGCATTGCCGCCACTCGTGATGACGTAATGGATACGGGTCTCCTGCGGTACGTGTTCGCGCATCATGTTGACCATGTAATTGAATGCCTCGACGCCGTCGAGAGCAGAACGCGCCTTCTCGGGCGCGCTCGCCGCATGGGCCGAGACGCCGCGGAAGCGGAATTTCGCTGAGCGGTTCGCGAGGGTTGTCCGGGCCCCGGCCCAGTTTTGACCATCCGCATGCCAGTGAAGAGCGACGTCTACATCGTCGAAAGCACCGTCCCTGACCAGGTAGACTTTGCCACTGCCGCCTTCCTCAGCCGGCGTTCCGTACAGGCGAATGACACCAGGCGTGCCGGTCTCTTCGAGCCAGTGCTTGACGGCAACCGCCGCGCCGACAGAACCGGCGCCGAACAGGTTATGTCCGCAGGCCTGGCCAGCAGTCTTGCCCTCGACCGGGCTGCGAATCGGTACGTCATCCTGGTTGATTCCGGGCAGGGCGTCGTATTCTGCGAGAATACCGATGACCGGCCCGTCGGTGCCAAAAGTTGCTACGAACGCGGTGGGGATTCCGGCTGTTCCAGAGTCGATTTCAAATCCCTCGGCGGCCAGCGTTTCCTTGAGCAAGGCACTGCTTTTCACCTCCTGGTAGCCGACTTCGGCAAATGCCCACAAGTCTCTGGCGAGAGCCGCTGTTTGCTCGTATCGGGAGTCGACGAACGCGATTACGTCGTCAGCCTCAGCGGCGGCGGCCTGGATGGGAAAAGTGAACGGGATAAGCGCACAAAGTAATGTCGTCTTTCGGTGCATCGGCGGTTCCTTCGATAATTTTTGTTTATAGTACAGACGCGACAGGCCGGCCGGCAAATAGGAATGCAGACGAGGCTCAGAATGTCTTCAGTTTTTTATCGTGATCTTGGACATGACTACCCCGTTGCTGTTCGCGGGGAGGGCATGTACCTGTATAGCGATTCCGGCGATCAGTACCTGGATATGAGTGGCGGCGCGGCGGTTTCCTGTCTCGGTCATGGCCACGAGGCGGTCGTTGCTGCAGTCCAAGAGCAGATCGGCAATCTGGCATTTGCTCATACGGCCTATTTCAGCAACGAGCCACAGGAAGAGTTAGCCGACAGGTTGGCGTCACGGTTCGCGGAATCGGGCGCGCGAATCTATTTCACTTCCAGCGGCTCGGAAGCGAACGAGACGGCGCTGAAACTCGCCTGGCAGTACTGGCAGGCAGCGGATCGCCCGGACAAGACGACCGTCATCAGCCGGCAATTCAGCTATCACGGCAATACCATGGGTGCATTGTCGGTCACAGGCAATTTGTCTCGCCGCGTGCATTATGAAGATGTTATTCATGACTGGCCGCGCATTGCACCCTGCTATGCGTATCGCCACAAAAACACCGGCGAGGCCGACGCGGACTATGGACGTCGTGCTGCCGGTGATCTTCGGCGAGCGATCGAAGAAATTGGCGCCCAAAAAATAGCGGCGTTTATTGCCGAGCCGGTTGTTGGTGCAACGCTCGGAGCGGTTCCATCGGTGGACGACTATTTTCGCGAGATTCGACAAATCTGCGATGAACATGATGTCCTGTTTATTGCCGACGAAATAATGTGTGGCTCGGGGCGCACTGGGAGCTTCTTCGCTCATGAGCAGGACGGTGTGCTGCCCGACATCGTAACGATGGCCAAGGGCCTGGCCGGTGGGTACCAACCGATCGCCGCGACGCTCGCCAGAAAACATGTTGTCGATGCTATTACGTCTTTGTCGGGCGGTTTCAAGCACGGGCATACTTACATCGGGCACGCGACGGCCTGTGCCGCCGGCGTTGCAGTACAAAGGTGCCTCGACGAAGAGAAGCTGTTGACGAAGGTTGCTGCAATGGGCCGGGAACTTTTTGACGTGTTGCACAAGTCCATCGGCGATCATCCAAACGTGGGCGATATTCGCGGCCGCGGCTTATTCGCCGGTATTGAAATCGTTGCTGACAAAGAAACAAAAGAACCATTCCCGGCCGAGGAAGAACTGGCGTCGAAGATCAAAGCAGCTGCTATGGATGCAGGATTGATCTGCTATCCGGGCGCGGGATCGGTCGATGGAAAACGCGGCACCCACATACTGCTTGCGCCACCATTCATTGTCGAAAGCAAACACCTTGATGAACTGGCGGGCAAGCTCGACACGATTTTCAATTCGGTCTTCGATGCATGACGGGCAGGTCCGACGCCAGGGAAGAAGTTCCGTTTATCGTCATGTCGGCGCCCAATGGCGCACGCCGCGGCAAGGCAGATCACTCAGGGATTCCTTTGTCACCGCACGAACTTGCGGAAAACGCACAGGCAATTCTTGACAGTGGGGCATCGATACTTCACCTCCATGCGCGGGGTGAGTCGGAGCAACACACACTGGATCCGCAACGCTATCGCGCGGCCATCAGTGCCGTGCGCGAGCAGGTCGGGAATCGCCTGGTCATACAGATTACGACCGAAGCCTGCGGAATCTATTCAGCAGAGCAGCAGATGGCGGTTGTGAAAGAGTTGAAGCCCGAGGCGGTGTCCATCGCCCTGCGCGAACTCATACCTGACCCGGACATCGTGGGTGACGCCGGCCGGTTCTTTGAGTGGCTGCAATCGAACAATGTGGTGCCGCAATACATTCTGTATTCGCCACACGAAGTCGAGTGGTTCGAAGGTTTGCGGCAGCGCGGAATATTTGACGAGGATCTGCCATTCGTTCTCTTTGTGCTTGGTCGATACGGCACCAGCGACTATGGTGATCCCGGGGACATCGATGCGTATCGGCGCGCGCTGGGCGATGAGCGTATTCCATGGGCAGTCTGTTGTTTTGGCCCTCGGGAAGACGAGGCAGCACAGTACGCTGCAAGCGCCGGTGGCCATGCACGGGTCGGATTCGAGAATAATTTATTGATGCCTGATGGATCCGAGGCACCCGACAATGCAGTGCTGGTGCGTCTAGCTGCCGCGCATGCGCGCTCTGCCGGCCGGCGGGTTGCTACGGTGGATGACGTCAGGCAATTATTTCTCTGAAGTCATTCGCTTGCGCCTTCGGCGGCGAGCCATGGCCGCAGTAGCGGCGGCAGTGAGGACGCGCAAATATCTGTTCGACACGGCGCTGCTTAGTTCTCGATAGACAACAAACAAGCCGCTTCCGATAATGACAAGCGCGCCTGTGACGACCCATCGGTCGGGGACTTCATGCCAGATGTAGTAGCCGGCAATCGCACCGCCAATCAGGGCCGTATATTCGAACGGCGCAAGCATCGCCGGAGAGGCGCGCCGGTAACCGCCGATAATTCCAACCCAGGCGGCAGAAGAGCAGACACCGGCAAGCAAGAACAGCATCCATCCCGAAGTAGTCGGTGCAGACCAGTTGCCCGGGAGCAACAGGCCCGAAAACAGCAAGGGGCCGGTTATGACATACACGGACAGCGAGAAGCTTGTCTCCGTCGTGGAAAGTTTCCGAGCGGTTATTGCCAGACAGGCGTAGCAGAAGGCAGCCGCGATAATTGCAAGCGCAGCGGGTGTCATCAGACCGGCACCGGGACGCAGAATAATAAGTACGCCAATAAAGCCGAACACGACGGCCGTCCAGCGCCGCCAGCCAACATGCTCACCGAGAAACGGGACGGACAGGGCGGTTACCATCAGCGGCGCGGTGAATCCCAGGGTCAACGCATTTATGAGTGGCATGCGCGCCAGGCCGAAAAAGAAGCCGAACATTGCGCCTGACGCCAGCAGCGTGCGAAGCAAGTGCCATGGCCACACTTTGGTTTTCAGGCTATCGAAGCCGCCGAACCGGCGCATCATTGCCAGGAAAAGCAGCAAGCCGAAAATGCTTCGCAGGAAAACAAACTGCGCCAGCCCATAGTCGGCGAGTAATGCCTTTGCACATAGGTCAAGACCCAATCCGCCCGCTACTCCAAAAAGCAGGAACGCGATGGCCGTACCAGTCGAATCGCTTGGTGGCTGCTGTGACATAGAAAGTAGATAAGCCGGTGCCGGGCAATATGTTGGCACACATGTTCGAGTAAAGAAAAGCGATTTACAGGGCAGTTTTCTGTTGCTCGCGGTCTGCCGATGTACCGGTAAAGCGCGGCTTCCATGCCGCCAGCATCCTTGACTTCAAACCTGAACGAACGATGAACGATTATCCGCCAAGGGTTCAGTCGTGATTCAGTGCTGACAGGGCCTAATGGCGATAAGGATTTGCTCACAGATAACGGGTGAACGAGATGATTGCTGTAAAAGAAAATAATAGCCTGCATCGAAGTATCTACTTCGGAATTGTTTCAGCCATGCTTTTTCTCAGTGCTGCGAGCACCGGGCTGTCGGCGGCGGAAGCTACGGCAACGGCAGGCGATACGGGTGAAATCAGAATTTCGAGGAGCCTGCGCAATCCCGAGCGCGAGCGCGAAAAGAATTCGAAACCCGAGAAATCAGACGATACTTATAAGGCGCTCTCATTGACCGGGACACGATCTTCGCCCAGCGGGCAGCAGAGCGCCGGAAACGATTTCTGGTTTTATACTGCCGATGTCGTGCTCTTCAATGACGACGACGGCGATGGATATTACTGGGGCATCGATCTCCTTTTCGATGCTGACACCTACTATGAGGTTGCAGATATCTTCGCGGTTTTTTACCTGAGTTACGAAGGTGGTCCCTGGAACGAGTACGCGGTCACCGACCCGTTTCAACTATATGGTGCGAGCGCCGACGATGAATACGTGCTGGTTACGGAGCTCATGTCCGGGTACCCGACCGGATACTACGATGTTCTAATCGAGCTTTTCGATTCCTTCGATGGCGCATTCCTGGCCAGCTACGGGCCCGAGGACACATCGGAGCTGAGTTTCCTGCCACTGGAAGATTCGAACAGAGATGCTCCTCACTTCGATGACCCAGTAGTAATCAGTCACGGCGGTGGTGGCGCGGCCAGTTGGTGGATGATCTCCCTGATGCTACTGTTGCTGCTTGGAACTTCATTACGAAACGATCGCAAGCGTCAGCAAAAAGCTCAGATCCGGCGAAGTAAGTTCAACTGAACTAACACAGTTGATGCTCGATCGGATCGAGCGGCATAACGATACGCTGAACGCCTTCATTACGGTCACGGGCGATCTCGCGCTCGAACAGGCACGGCAAGCGGACGACGAACGCAGCCAGGGAAAGGACTGCGGGCCGCTTCACGGCATTCCAATAGCGATCAAAGACCTGTTCGCCACCAAAGGGATTCGCACGACCAGTGGATCGAAGTTATTCGAGAACTGGATTCCGGATTACGACGCTGCGGCGGTGACGCGCATGCTCGACGCAGGAGCAGTATTGCTCGGCAAGACGGGACTCCATGAGCTGGCTTACGGCAATACCAGTATTAATCCTTTCTTCGGGGCGGTCCGTAACCCCTGGGCGACCGACCACGACCCCGGTGGTTCCAGCGGTGGCTCCGCGTCCGCCGTGTCGGCTGGGCTGGCGTATGCGGCATTGGGTACCGAAACAGGATGTTCGATTCGCCAACCTGCTCACTGCTGCGGCATCATCGGCCATAAGCCAAGCTATGGTTTGGTCAGCACGGCGGGAGTACAGCCGCTGGTCTGGACAATGGATCATGTCGGGCCACTGACGCGCAGCGTCGAAGACGCGGCACTGATGCTTGCCACCCTGGCCGGCCACGATCCGGTTGATCCTTACTCGGCGATAAACGCAAGCGTGGACAGTTTTGATTGCTCGGGGGCCAGGCTTGACGGAACGGAAATCGGCGTTGTTCGAAGCTTTTTCTTCGACGGCTACACCGACGTAATCGACGTCGTTGATGCCGCACTCGAAGCGCTTCGCGAACTGGGCGCCAATCTCATCGAACTTGAGCTTCCCAACGTCGAACAGGCTTCCAGGGAGGCCCGCGTGACTTTCGCTGAGGCGCTGGCTGTACACGCTGACAATCTTGAGCAGAATCCGGAAGGATTCAGCGAAGAACTTCGTGGACGCCTGGCCGAATCGGAAAGCATACCGGCAAGCCGGTACGCACAAGCGCAGCACTTTCGCCGCCAATTCACAAAAGAGTGTGAAGAACTGATGTTGAAGTGCGATGTTTTGCTTGCGCCGACCGCGACCATTGCCGCTGCACCGATCAACGACAGGCCGGAGGATTACCGGCGGAACGCCTGGAAGAACACCGGAATCAGTGATTTCACGGGTCAGCCATCCGTCTCAATTCCCTGCGGCTTCACCGCTAAAGGACTTCCTGTCGGCATGATGTTCACAGGTCGCCTGTTCGAGGATCGGCAAGTGCTGCAGATTGCCCATGCGGTTCAGCAGGCCACGGATTGGTACCGAACTCCGCCCGATTTCCCATAGTATTGAGAATCGCCCGTCCTGACGGGCGATTCAATAAATGACCGTCGAACATTCATCGCGCCGCGGCGAATGCTCATTAGGGTGGACTGCATCCTGACGGGCGAGCTTCTTAAGAGGCGGGGCTCTGGATTGGTGCAGACCGTGATCCTGCGATTCTCGCGGTCCGCATGACTTTCCTGCCCCAGGCAGAGAGAGTGTCGAAGTAGGCGTAAAGCGCGGGTACGACCAGCAACGAGACAATGGTGGAAAATGCAAGGCCGCCGATAATGGCGCGGGCCATCGGGAAATACGGAGGTCCGTCGCCACCGACCTGAGTGGTACTAACAGCCAGCGGCGCCAATCCGACGATTGTTGTCGCTACCGTCATCAATATCGGTCGCAGTCGATCCCGGCCCGCTTCGACGATCGCCTCATTTCGCGGGATACCTTCCTGGCGCAGGTTATTGATGTGATCGACGAGTACGATGCCGTTATTCACGACGACACCGATCAATATCATTATGCCGATCGATGCCATGAACGAAAATGTGGTGCCCGTCGCCGCAAAAAACAGAAACACGCCGAATATGGAAAATGCGATCGAACCCAGGATAATCGAAAATGGGAACAGCAAAGATTCAAACACCGCGGCCATGACGAGAAAAATGCAGGCAATGCCCAGCATGATATTGGTCGCCATCATCTGCTGTGTTTCATCCTGCCGATCGAAACCACGCCCAAACTTCCAGTTGTAACCAGGCGGAAGTTCGAACTGCTCCATGAGGCTTTCGACCTTTGGCCGAACCAGTTCCAGACTGGAGTCTTCGTCAAGGTTCCCCGAAATTACTACAGCGGTCTGGCGGTCAACGCGTTGGATCGTGTCAGGTGCATAGCCGAGATGGAAATTGGCCACGGTCCCCAGCGTGATTCGCCGTCCGTCTGCTGCATAAAGAGGCAGGTTGGCCAGTTGCTCCACGCTTTGCTTGTCGCTGTCTCTGAAGGCCAGCCGGACTTCGACTTCCCCCAGATCACCGCGAAACTCGCGCAAATTCTGGCCGCGCATTGCGATCGCTATCGATCCTGCGATTTCCTGGACGGTAAGGCCGACAGCCGCGGCACGTACCCGATCAACGTGTACGCGGACTTCACGCTCGCCGGCTTGAGCGTCGGAACGAACGTCTTTGAGTCCTTCAACTGACGCGAGCGTGCGCGCGAGGTCAGTAGCGAGCGCGTTCAAGCGTGCAGTTGAATCACCCGAGACCTGCAGGTCGAATCCCTCGCCTCCACCCTGCTGCTCGAACTCGAAACTCGGTTTTCCGATGGCGATGACCGGCAGGTCTGCCTCGATACGTTCGATGATTTCCTTTGTCGAAAGCGTTGCGTCGTCTTCATCGGTTAGCAATATGGTCGACTCGGCACGACCTCTGTCGTAGTAGCTGTAGATCGAGCGAATGTTGAATTCATCCTCGTGGGAGAAGAGGTACTCCTCAATCCTGTCGACCGTGGCCTCTATTCGCTCGAGCGGATGCTGTCCGTCGATATGGTACGGCATGAATAACCGTCGTCCCGATTCCTGTGGGAATGCGTCGAACTTGACCAGTTGCAGCACGAGCGGCATCACTCCGATAACACATATCAAGAAAATGCCGCCGAAGGTCTTCCACGGATGAACCAGGATCCACTTAAGGCTTCGCACATAGCGCTTGGTCAAGCGAACAATCAAAGCTTCGCCTTTCGGCTCGGGCCGCATTGGTACGCGCGCGGCCAGCATCGGCACCAGTGTCTGTGCGATCAACAGGGATGCGAGCAGAGCGACAATGATGGTCACGGCCACGTGTGTCATGAATACGGAAATGTCGGTTTTCGTTCCGAACATAATAGGAACGAAGACAATGATCGTCGTTGCCGTGCCGGCGATGACGGCAAGGCCAACCTCATTGACGCCTGACAAAGTTGCTGCTCGGGGTTTGTCAGGATGCATTGCACGGTGACGGAAGACGTTCTCGGTCACGACAACAGCATTATCCACCAGCATGCCAACGGCGAGCATCAGCCCCATCATGGTCAGCATATTCAGACTAAGGCCGACAAAGTACAGAACGCCAAGTGTGATTGTCAGCGAGAATGGCACTGCAGCGATCACGATCAAAGTTGTTGTTACCTGCCGGAGAAACATGTAAAGAACCAACAGAGCGAGAAGTGCCCCGACCATGCCGGCATTGAGCAGATCGGATAAGGACTCGCGCACGCTGTCGCCCTGGTTGTCCAGGTCAAAGATCTTGATTCCCTGCATTTGTGGCAGGCGGCTGATCTTTTCCACTTCCGCCATTACGCGGTCAGTAACGTCCACCATGTTGGATCCGGTCGACTTGCTGATCGCCACGCCGATGGCGTAGTCGCGGTCAAGATGGCGGCCGTACTCTCTGTCGGGGCTTCGCAAGGCGACTTCGGCAACATCGCGCAGCCTCACGTTGCTTTCATCGATAACGATAGCGCCGATTTCGTCCAGTGAGGCGAATTCGCCACGTGGCCGCACGCTGAATCGCTGGCCACCGTCGGTAATGCGTCCCGCACTAA
>Ga0255052_10003679_pt1 | contig 10556 bp, 7 predicted proteins | sample JV7_2_21_MG_FD_188632 | JGI IMG/M metagenome (GOLD analysis project Ga0255052, IMG submission 188632) | Seawater microbial communities from Jervis Inlet, British Columbia, Canada - JV7_2_21 | ecosystem: Environmental > Aquatic > Marine > Inlet | place: Canada: British Columbia | collected...
ACAACAGCAGGGCGCAAAGCCGCAGCCGCGGTGCGCAAGATCGCGGCCGCAGGGTAAAGCGCAAGGCCGCAGATCGCATCGGGTGGGATACACTCGGATCGACTCTGGTAAATCCTCGACCTCGCTGCCTGTCGTTAAGCAACCAGAGTTAGCGGCTGCTGGCGATTGAGTTCGATTTGATCTCAGTGTTGCTCTATATCGTCGCCGTGATGGCCATCCGCGGTCAGCAAAAAAAAGTGGCGCCTCGGTCGAGGCGCCACGGTTTTAATACTTCCCTGTTTTCTGTATGGCTAGTGCACGATGTCCCAGAGATAATCTGTGTGCGAGCCGCAAATGTCACCAAAGCCCCCTCCGGCCTGGCCGCCGGTCGCCTGCAGGACTTCGGCCCGCGCGGCAAGCACAGCGGCATGGCTTGCGCCGGTCATCGTGTGCAGCCGTCGATACTTGCCGCCGACCCTGTGGGCGAGCCAGCTCCATCCTGCGAGCTTGTCGTCCTCGACCAACTGGTTCAGGACCGGCGCAAAAGTCTCGGCGACCATCTCGTCGGCCTGCTCCTCGCGGGTGTAGTCGCAGACGTAATAGACCGACAGGCTTACTGCGGGTGGGTCTCCATCGCCGCCGTCACCGCTGCCGTCAAGCAGGGCCCAGATGTAATCGTCGTGCCTTGCACACGCCGCGCTACGGGCCTGCCCCGCAGCCGGGTTGTCCTGGTAGATCTCGGCGAAGACGGTCTGCTGGTTTTCGAGAACGGCCTCCATCGTCGGTGCAATGTGGTACTGCAGTCTGCGCCACGATCCGCCTGTCATGTGCGCATAGTAGCCCCACGCGTTCATCCGCCCGTCTTCAACCGCTTTGTCCAGTACCGGCTTGTCGTACTGTTCGATGACTCCATCCATCTGCTCCTGCGTAGCGAGGTCGCAGACGTGATAGGTCGAATAGACGTAGGCCTGCGCGGGATCTTCGCCTTGCGCCATGCAGGCCGTGGAGAAAAATCCCAACATTACTCCTGCAAATACCTTGTTTTTCTTATTCATTGATCACTCCTTAATATTGTCGTCGACCGTGACGATGCTCTAAGTGTAGAAGAACAATCATGAAGCGCCAGTTTTGTAGCGTTCTCTCGCGTGCGTATATGCAAAGTCAGGGACGTCATCGAAGGATGGGGGATTCCGGCGCGTTAGCAAGTGGTTGGGTGTGTCGAATCCGCCGTAAATTTTGGCAGCCAGGTTGTCACCAACGAGAATTTGGCGCAAGTTCCGCGGTGTCGTAACGTTTTACAGGGCGCTGTGACTGTGGGTCGTGTCGGAACAGACCCTCTTGTCTCCGGAACGATCTGTAAACCATGTGTCCGGTATGGACCCTGACTGTCTGGCGGAGAGGGCGGGATTGGGTCACTCGCTGCGCGAGCTCCCCGCTAATTTGCAGCTGCGCTGCTGCGTTGGTCGAACAGGGTTCGAACGCCCATGCCACACTCGGCCGGAAAAACAAAAAGCCCCCTTCGGGGGCATTTTGGTTTTTCTGGCGGTGCGGCGAGTCCTCTGCGGAGGATGCTCCGTAGCCAATTCGACCAATTTCCCTGTTCTCCGGGAAATTTACAGGGAAATTTCCCGGCGCAAAGCGTTCGTAGCTGTTGCAGTGTCGAAAAGTCTCAAGATTTCACGAACTTGTGGAAATCGGGCGGGAGGCGCTTCGATTTAGCAGGGAAAAACAGGGAACCCTTCGTAAACCTTAAGCCGTAATTCCTCGCGCCAGTCGATCCTTACTGTCCGCGACACATTCATCGAAATAGTCCTCCAGGCCCTTATTGACCCACGGTGTTGATTTGCACCGAAATTTGAACCAAAAAGGGCCGTTTCTTGCATCGAAAACTGACCCGTCTGCTGCTACCTAGGTCTTTGAAAATGTTGCTATTCGCCTGCATGAGACGGGTCATTTCCAGATTGCAAAAGCCGGGTCAATCCAGCGTGCAAATCGACACAAGGCGTTCCTAAACGGCCAGCCAATTCGCACCGATGCAGGACCGTTACTCAACGCCGTCAATCAACGATCGTGCAGCCAGCGTTTCGCAAATATCATTCTAATGAGCCACGTCAATAAGGACGGGATGCGCCGCCGCGACCCGCAGCTTGCTCTCAATGCCTGCCCACCGAGGGCGAGGACACCTGATAACTAGATCGTGATTCTCGGATCGATACAGTAGCCGTCCGCGAAATATACGTAGTAGTCGTATTCACCCGGTGGCGCACCCGTGGCGTCCAATGCAAAGCTGTTAGCGTCGGGATCGTTAGTACCGTTTAGCCAATCATGGGCTGGGTCATCCTCTATTTTCGGCTTTGTTGTGACAGATCCGAGCGGTCCGTTGGGAGGTTTTACGGTAAACTGAATTATTACTTCGCCTTGGGGCAAGCAATAATTAATCGGCGTCACGGCGTGTCCATTCCGATTAATCATGATCCCCCCAGGAGGGCTTGGGCACTTATCTCTTTCGATTGTCACTACGACACAGTCCTTAGGTATCGGTTGGTGCGGACCACACGCAACTAACAGCAGGCCTATTGGTACGGTAAAAGCGAGCAATTTGTTCATTTTAATTCTCCAGTTTGCCTCTCATCCAGCCGTGACCGGTCAATTCGACTCCGCGATCATGGCCTGGAATTCTTTGTTGAATCTCAACTCTCCTAATAACGGTTCTGCGATGAGCATTTTTGCCGGATATCCTTTTTCCAGCGCTGTTCGTAGTGAATCGAGGGCCCCGCGTTGGTCTCCAGATCGATTCTTAATTAATGCGTCATAATAAAAACTGTACGGGTCGTTCGGCGCATTCGGCAGCACCTTCGCAATCAATTGCAGCGCAACTTCCGTGTTGCCCAGCATATGTTCCGACCAGGCAAGCATTAATACCGACTCGGTATCCGACGGATTCGTTGCCAGACGCTTCCTGGAAATCGATGCCGCGCGCTGGAACGCTTGAGCAGATTCCTCGGCTTGCCCGGCAAAATATAGGGCATCACCCAGGTTCGTCCACATCGCTGCCAGCCCGGGGCCCAGCTCTACTGCCATTCGGTGCGTCGCCACCGATTTGTCAAACTCACCTAAATAATAGTAGATTACGCCGAGATTTGAATAGGAACGTTGCATCGGTTGGATTTCAATCGCTTCCGCAAAGACGATTTTTCCAGCTTCGAAATCCCCTGCCATCGTGAGCGCGCTGCCAAGACGGCTGCGTGATTCAAAATTTTCAGCGTCCATAAGAACCGCCTGCCGAAAGGTGTCTGCTGCTTCTTCATAACGTCCTTCGTTGAAATAAAAGGCGCCCAGGCTGTTGATGGTGCGCCAGTTTCCGGGTTGGGCGCCAATCGCTGTGTGCAGAATTTCCTCCGCAGCAGCGAATTTTTGTTGCTGCGTGTAGACTTCGGACAGTCCGATCATTGCCTGCGCATCCGTCGGGCTGATTGTCAGTGCTTGGCTATAGGCGGCTTCTGCTTCCCTGGTACGTCCTGTCTGTCGATACAGTTCACCGAGCGCCGTATGCACCATATGCAGCCGGGGATTCGTGCCGAGTGCTAATGCGCACCCTTTCTCGGCACTTTCAATATCTTCTGGCGAACCACTGAGTTTGAATTTTGCAACATAAGCGTCGCAGAGTCCGGCGTGGGCAGCCGTATACTGCGGATCGCGTTCCAGCGCCTGATTGTAGTAGGTAATACTTTCGGCAATCGATTCGAGGGTTCTTGGCCGCTCGTAGATTTCCTTACCGGTGCGATACAAAACGTAGGCATTTAAATCTGACTCTTCGTACTCTGCAGCGGACCACAGCTGTGTATCTGTCGGCAGCGCGATACGCACATTTGCAACAGTGAGTTCGGTAATTTCATCGCGCATATCGAAGTAACCTGCGAGTGGTCGATCGAATCTTTTTGACAGCACGTGAAATCCGGTTTCGGAGTCGATCATTTGCACGATGACTCGCATTTGATCACCAATGATCTCGACGCTGCCCTCGAGATAGAGCGCAACTCGCAAGCGTTCACGTACTTTCGATGACGCGGTGTTGGGATTCAGCGTGAATGAATCGCCACGTGACGACACCAGCAGCCCCGGTACGCGCGTCAGGCGTGTGATGACGTCGTCGGCCAGGCCGTTCGAGAAAACCTGCGTATCTTCACTGCCATCGAGATTCAAAAACGGAAGTACCGCGATCGAATTTTCCTCCACGGGCGGCAATTCCACTTTTTCCGCGATCGTCTGCGTTTTCGTAATTTCTGCTTGCGGCAGCCCAACACTCTGGTCGTACACAAATACCATCAATGCGGCGATCGCCAAGGCGCCGACTACTGATATGTAGGTGCGACTGAATCTTCGTCTTAGCGAGGCATTAGGAGACAGTTTGTGCAGCACGGCGCGACCATCGCGGAATTCCAAAAACCAGGAAAGAATTACTGCAATCGGCAATCCGGCGATTACCAGCACGGTCACAAATGTTCCGGTCCAGGCCGGCAACAACAACTGACTGAATACGATGTCCCCGATTTGAATAAGCAACCAACCCAGAATCAGGTAAGCGATCGTGGTTTCCAGTACACCGCGTCGTTTTAAGTTTTCGAACAGACCGATGTTTCCGGCGCCCTGGTGCGCTCCAATTGCAATTGAGTCGGTGTGTGCATTCGTTGGCGCGGCTGTGACGATCAATCGGTAGCCCCGTTTCGGCAGCGTCTGTATGTATTCAGGATTATCTGAATGGTCGTCCAGCGCATGGCGAATTTCACTGACCGCGCGGCTGAGTGCTTCCGCGCTACCGTGGCCGGCACCCCAGACTTCGTCGATCAATTCTTCTCGTGTGACAAGTGTTTCGGAATTTGAGGCAAGAACCAGCAGGGTTTCCATGGCTTTTGGCGGCAGGCGTACGGAGCCGTATGGACCGGTCACGTGCCCCTTGACCGGATCGACCAGCAAATCTCTCAGATAGAATCCATGCAAGAGATCAGAATTCACGTTAGCGCCCTAACTTGTCCCGTTGTATAAGGATAGCATCGGAAATGGTCGAATTTGGCCCAGTCGATGCCAATATTTCCCTTGGTTATTTGTAGGAATGTACGACCCTCTAGGACACTTCGTGTAATTTAGATCACACGGAGGGTTCAGAAACCCCTGAAAAGAAAAGGCATTCGACAGTCTCCGTATGGAGACTAATCGAATGCCTGACTTACTGGCGGAGAGGGCGGGATTGGGTCACTCGCTGCGCGAGCTCCCCGCTAACTTGCAGCTGCGCTGCTGCGTTGGTCGAACGGGGTTCGAACGCCCATGCCACACTCGGCCGGAAAAACAAAAAGCCCCCTTCGGAGGCATTTTGATTTTTCTGGCGGTGGAGCGAGTCCTGAGCGAACGATGCTCCGCTGAAGCCCTGACAATTTTCCATGGCGGACGGGAAGTCTTCTGGTAACTGGCAATTCCCTGGCAGACTTCGGTATTGGCCTCATTGCACAGAAATCGTGTTGCCTTGCGCCCAGGTGGAATTCTACCCGGTCTGCGCGGTCATAACCCTGAACCGGGGAAGATGCATGGACACAACGACAATAGCTACAGTTCCGGCATCGTTCAGTCACGCTTTGCGTACTGCTGCTGCAATCATGGCATGTGCGGTGCTGGCCGGCTGTGGTGGCGGCGGATCGGGAAGTGCCTCCACGCCGGGAAACGCCACTCCGACACCGCCACCCCCGACTGGCAACGTCCTTCCCGGGCCGCGGCCGGTGGCGGAGCCGCAGATCTTTGTCGCCTTCGAATCGGGTCAGGTCCGGCCACTCGCACTGTCTGCCGATGGACAGCGACTGTTTGCTGTCAACACACCGGATAATCGCCTCGAAATTTTTTCGAATAACGGCTCATTGCAGCCGATCGGCTCGGTCCCGGTCGGGCTTGAGCCTGTCTCCGTGGCGATCGACCCGGACGGCCGGGTCTGGGTCGTGAATCATTTGTCGGACAGCGTCAGCATCGTCGATGTCTCTGCACCGATTCCGCAGGTCGTGCAGACGCTGTGGGTCGGCGATGAGCCGCGCGACATCGTGTTCGCCGGGACGAATCGCGAGCGTGCTTTCATAACGACGGCCCATCGCGGCCAGAACAGTCCGGTCGACCCGGCCATGAATACGCCGAGCGTTGGACGTGCCGACGTGTGGGTGTTCGACAGCTCGACGCTGGATGAAACGCCCGGCGGCAATGCCGAAACGATCATCATATTGTTTGGCGACCGGCCCAGACCGCTCGCGGTATCGGCGGACGGGCTGCGCGTATTCGCCGGTATTTTCCTCTCCGGCAACCGGACGACAACGATTGCACCGAACAACTTCACGAAAAATCCGCCAACGGAGAGCTCTGATGGCGTCGCGCAGCCCGATACCGGATTGATACTGCAATTCAACGGCAACAGCTGGGTCGATGCAGATGGCAATGTTCGCAACAGCTTCGTGCCGTTCACGTTGCCCGATTACGATGTTTTTGAAATTGACGCAATTGCACTCACTGAAACGCGGCGTATCTCAGGCGTTGGCACAATATTGTTCAACATGATTGCCAATCCGGTCGATGACACACTCTACGTCTCGAACATCAGTTCCCGTAATCATGTTCGATTTTCGGGCGTTGCCTCGCGTGCCGGCTCCACCGTGCGTGGGCACCTCGTCGACCAGCAAATTACGGTGATAGGCCCGAACCAGGACGTTCGCATGCGGCCCGTCAACAAGCACATTGATTTCAGTGTGCCAACCGGATCGCAGGAAGAGCGCGATCGCAGCCTGTCGACCCTGCTCGGCATGGCCATCAGCCAGGACGGACAGACGCTGTATGCCACCGCGTTCGGATCGAGCAAGGTCGGCATATTCGACACGGCCGATCTCGGCGACGACAGTTTCGTGCCCGAAATGCAGAATCAGGCCGAACTGTCGGCCGGCGGTCCGAGCGGAATCGTACTGGACGAGGCCAATCGCCGCGCATTTGTACTAACGCGTTTCGACAACGGCATTTCGACAATCGACCTCGACACGCAGCAGGAGATCGCGCATGTCGCAATGTTCAATCCGGAGCCGGAGGCCATCACAGCCGGTCGAAGGTTTCTCTACGATGCAAGACTCACCTCCGGCAACGGCAACGATTCCTGCGCGAGCTGTCACATATTCGCTGACACCGATGGCCTGGCCTGGGACCTTGGTGACCCCGACGGCACCGTTAGCGCCATTCCCAACACATTCATCACGATCTCACCAGCTGGCGCACCGCAGCAGTTTCACCCGATGAAAGGACCGATGACGACGCAGTCCATGCGCGGATTGCGCGGTCACGGGCCCATGCACTGGCGCGGCGATCGCACCGGAACGAACCGCGTCGGCGGCGAGACGCTCGAAGAAGCGGCATTCAAGGAATTCAATGAAGCGTTTGACGCCTTCATGGCGCTCGGGGCCGAAATCAACGACAACGATATGCAGGCGTTTACCGATTTCGCGCTCCGTATTAACTACCCGCCCAACCCGATTCGTCACCTCGACAACAGTCTGACCGGCATCGAGCTTGACGGCGAACGCTTGTACAACAACGGCGTGGTGCGTGTGCAGACCGGCATTCGCGAGGTCTGTGCGCAATGCCACCCGATCGATCGCGCCGCCGTCACATTAGGCACGCGCGGCCTGAGTGCGGATAACTCACAGCCTGGCGAAAAGAATTTCAAGATCCCGCATTTTCGCGACCAGTATCAAAAAGTCGGCATGTTCGGCTGGGGCTTCCAGTCGCCCGCGGCTACGGGCCCGCAGGTGCGCGGGTTTTCCTTCAACCACAATGGCGCGACGAGTTCGAACTTCATCATCGCGGACCTGGGCATGCCACAGGCCGATCTGCTGGCATTGCGTGCGTTCTTGTATGCGTTTCCAACGGAGTCACCGCCAATTCTCGGCCAGCAGGTCACGCTGACTGACGGCAACCGCAGCGACGCAACGCCGCGTATCGACCTGCTGATTGCGCGGGGCCAGATCGACACGCCGATTCCCGAGTGCGATCTTGTGGTCAAAGGTATCGTCGCAGGTTCTGCGCGCGGCTGGACCATGAACCGCAATGCTCAGTTTCAGTCCGACCGGGCAGCCGAGCCAACCATCGGCAGAGCAGACCTGGAAGCGCTGGTCACGGCTCCGGGTCAGTACCTGACCTTCACCTGCACGCCTTGGGGTTCCGGCACTCGTATCGGCATCGATCGCGATCTCGATGCCGTGCTCGATGGCGATGAGTGAGGCGTCAGTCGGGCTGAGCTAACTAGCCCTTTCTTTTGCGTGGCGGTATGGCGAATCAGGGACGAGCCATGCTCGGCTGAACTCCGAGAGATTTTTCGTGTTCTTGGGGAATTTGCAGGGAATTGCGGTTTTCGCATTCTTTGTTTGTTATCAGCAGATGCGATTAAATCGTCGAACGTTCAGCCAGTAATTATTCTTGTGAGTTCATCTCGATATTTACGGCTCAACGGCAGGTCCTCGCCGCTACGAAGAAATATGCGTTGCTTCGCGTCAACGGACCGTATTTCCCTAATCTTGTCGATATTTACAATGAAGCTCCTGTGTGTCCGCGCAAAGGCACCCCCGCGTAACCTGCGCATTACATTGCTCATCGTGTCTCTGACGACATACTCGCGACCATCTGCATGGACCGCGATGTAATTTCGGGCCGCCTCCAGGTAATCGATTTGTTCAAACCGCAGCACGCTGTCACCGCCTCCGGTCTGCACGATGAGGCGATCAGCGCGCGATTGCGCCACCGCGGTTTTCGAGCGGCGATAATATTGATATGCAGCAATGACGATCACGAAGCCAATGTAAATCTTTATGTCTTTCTGATATTCGACAGTCAGGTTGGAGACGAAAGGCTCACGCCATATGTAGGTGCGCCCATTGAGGGCATACCACGGAATTCGCAGCATCACCATCAAGGTGAAATGTCCGAATGCGAAAATGATGCTCCCGGCCGTGTGCCCTATGACCGAACGCGGCCAGGCGTCAAGCCTGAGCGGGAACAACTTCACCCATTGGACCAGGAACAGGACCACCACGAGAACGGCGACAGCGCTGGTAACCTGCTCCGATACCAGGCGAAACGTATCCTTGCCTACTCCCGTTTGATCGCGTACTGAGAGTTTTGCAAGGAGATCGGTACCCCACAGAACGGCGACCAATATTATCCAGCCGGCGGCTTCCAACCACACGCGCAGACTGATTTTGTTTTCGATGTCGCTGCCCACGTCCGTCCCCTCGGCTCCGCTATTCGTCCCGCGCTCGTGCGTTTCGTCCCTGGCGCACACTCAGCACCGCCAGATTCGCCTAGATTCCCGTTCATCTCAACGACATAGAGGAACTGACGATGATCCGACGAAATCTTATCAACAACAGGCTGCTGGCGTTGGCCTGCATCATTTTTGTGTTACTTGTCCTGGCCGCGTGTGGCGGCAGTGGCGGCGGTGGACCCACAACGATCGCCGAGCCCGCAGGGGGCGGCTGCGGTCCGACGGCCGTCCTCGAGAATGGCGCCTGCCGGACATTTGCCACGCAGGAAGACCATCTGGCGCCCACTCCATTCACGGAGAATGGCCTGCCAGTCGGACTCGAGGTGGTGCTGTTCAAGCCCCTGGAGGAAGGCCGATATCCCACGATTGTGTTTCATCATGGCTCGACCGGGAATGGCTCCGACCCGTCACGATTTGGCCTCACGTTTACCAGCAAATCGGTCACCAGGTATTTCGTCGAAAGAGGCTGGATGGTGGCCTTTCCACAGCGCCGGGGCCGCGGCCGATCCGGCGGCCAATATGACGAGGGCTTTAAGCTGGACCGGAGTTCGTATTCCTGCCAGGAAGATCTGGCGCTTGGCGGAGCATCACACGCGCTCGAAGACCTGGATGTCATTACGGACTGGATTCGCAATCTAGCCGACGTCGACACTACCCGAATGCTCGTCGGTGGCTCTTCGCGAGGTGGAATACTGTCGATCGCCCATACGGCGCAAAGACCCGACGTGTATCTCGGTGCGATCAACTTCGTCGGCGGCTGGATATCCGAGGGCTGCGGCGATTATCGGTCGATCAATCGCACGCTGTTCGTGAATGGCGCCGCGTTCCCCGGGCCGTCTCTCTGGCTGTACGGTAAGAACGATTCCTTCTACAGCCTCTCGTACAGCCGGACGAACTTCGATGCATTCAGCACGGCCGGAGGGCTGGGCGCTATGATCGAATTAACCCGTTCACCAGGGCTCAACGGACATTTCATAGTCAACGATATGGATTTGTGGGAACCCGTCATGGACGAGTTTCTTGCTCAATATCGATAATCAAATTGGCCCGACGGGCCCCTGTTCCTTTTCTGGCGGAGAGGGCGGGATTGGGTCACTCGCTGCGCGAGCTCCCCGCTAACTTGCAGCTGCGCTGCTGCGTTGGTCGAACAGGGTCCGAACGCCCATGCCACACTCGGCCGGAAAAACAAAAAGCCCCCTTCGGGAGCATTTTGGTTTTTCTGGCGGAGAGGGCGGGATTCGAACCCGCG
>Ga0255052_10003680_pt1 | contig 10554 bp, 9 predicted proteins | sample JV7_2_21_MG_FD_188632 | JGI IMG/M metagenome (GOLD analysis project Ga0255052, IMG submission 188632) | Seawater microbial communities from Jervis Inlet, British Columbia, Canada - JV7_2_21 | ecosystem: Environmental > Aquatic > Marine > Inlet | place: Canada: British Columbia | collected...
AGAGACCGGTGAAGACGTAGGCTACGCCGAAGGCGGCTGTTACTACCTCGCCTCTACGGAAAAGGCAGTGGACCAGTACGAGCGCTGGCTTCCGACGGCCAGGGAGTTCGAACTGGATACTCGTGTCGTACACCGCGAGGAACTGGCGAATCACTTCGAGAACACATCGACGAGATGGCAGGGAGCGCTTTACACCCCGAGCGACGGGCGGGCGGAGCCTCACAAGGCAACGATGGCGATTGCCCGGGTCGCGAGTCGTCTCGGCGCGAGCATTTTGAGTGGTTGTGCCGTTCGCGGCATCGAGACCGAAGCCGGCAAGGTGTCCTCCGTCGTAACCGAGCACGGCACGATCAGGACTTCGAGCGTGCTTTGTGCAGCCGGCGCATGGTCCTCCATGTTCTGTCGCTCGCTTGGAATCGACCTGCCGCAACTAAAGGTCAAAGGAACCGTAGCGCGCACGGCACCCGGTCCGAAAATTCTGGAAGGACAGTGCTTCGATAAGCGAATTGCGATTCGCCGGCGCCAGGATGGCGGCTACACGGTTGGCCACGGCAACGGAGGCCTGCTGCACCCGATCACGCCATCCACATTCAGATTTGCGCGCAAGTTTCTACCGGCCCTGAAACAGGAAATCGGCACGATGTGGGTCACGATCAATGGAGATTTCTTCACAGAGTTCGCGACTCCGGTTCGCTGGGACCTGGACAGGCAATCTCCGTTCGAGAAAACGCGAGTTTTGAATCCGCCTCCGAGTCAGAGAACGCTCAGGCAAATCAGAAAAAATCTCAGCGAGGTTCACCCGGTTCTCGAGAATACCGAGATCGTGGAAACCTGGGCCGGCATGATCGAGACGACGCCCGATGTTGTTCCCATTATCTGCCCCGAGAAAAGCCTGCCCGGCTTTTTCATCGCAACGGGATTGAGCGGCCACGGCTTCGGAATAGGACCGGGTGCCGGAAAAGCTGCCGCCGCTATGCTGACAGGCAAAGACAGCGGCATCGATATCAGTCCATTTAAACTAAGCCGGTTTTTCGATGGGTCGCCAATTAGGCCGGGACCTTCACTGTAATCAGGGGTCATCATGATTAGAAACTTTCTCGCCGTAGTCGCGATCTGCACATTCTTCGGCCCATTGTCCTTTGCCGCACAACCGCAATCGATGCGAGTCGATTTCTACCACACCGGAAATCGAAACCTTGAAGTATTCAGCCTCGATCAGGTAGTCCTGGAGCCCCTGCCCTGGCCCGGCAATATGCAGCAGCCGATCGACTCGACGTTTCGTGGCAAGTACTCGTTCGCGGTCGTCGATCCGGACTCGGGTGAAGTCGCCTGGTCACGGAGTTTCAGCAGCATCTATGGCGAATGGGAAACGACCGGAGAGGCCAGGGAAATCAATCGTACCTTCCACGAGTCCCTGCGTTTTCCGGCACAGGAGAAGGCGTTTGATGTCATCGTCAGCAAACGCGATGATCAAAACGAATTTCAGGAAGTGTGGACGGCCCGAATCGATCCGAACGATTATCTCGTTCACCAGGAGTCCTCGGCGTATTCGGAACATGTTGTCATCATCGAACAGAACGGCGATCCGGCGACCAAGGTAGACCTGCTTATTCTCGGCGATGGCTATACGTCGGCCGAAAAGTCCAGGTTCGTCGCCAGAGCAAAAGAGATGACTGAGATCCTATTTGCAACATCGCCGTTCAAGGAACGCCGCGGCGACTTCAATGTATGGGCTCTAGCACCGCCCGCGGCACAGTCAGGTGTTTCGCGGCCATCCACCGGCATATATCGCGACACGCCGATCGGGGCGACCTATGACGCTTTTCGCAGCGAACGCTACGTTCTAACCACTGACAACAAGGCGTTTCGCAGAATCGCCTCGTCGGTACCTTACGATTTCGTCGAGATACTGACGAACAGCGAGACTTATGGCGGCGGAGGCATTTACGGTCTGTACGGGACGGTCGCCGCAGACAGCGAATGGGGGCCTTATGTTTTCGTACATGAATTCGGCCACCACTTCGCGGGGCTCGCCGACGAGTACTACACCAGTTCCGTCGCTTACGAAGCGCCGGAACAAATCGAAGAACCATACGAGCCCAACGTGACCGCCCTCAAGGACCCGGCGAAACTCAAATGGCGGGACCTGGTTGAAGAACAAACTCCGCTGCCGACACCGTGGCCGAAGGCAGATTACGAAGAGCACTCTCTGGCCTACCAGGCAAGACGGAAAAAGATGCGTGAAGCAAATGTTGCCGAATCGGAAATGAACGAGCTCTTCAGATCAAATCAGGATTTCGTCGAGAACCTCTTCTCGACGGCCGATCATCGAAATGACATCGGTGCATTCGAAGGTGCGAACTATCAGGTGGAAGGATTTTACCGTTCGGCTCTTAACTGCATTATGTTCACTCGTACCGAGGATTTTTGCGCGGTTTGCAGCGCGGCGATCGAAGCAGTAATCGACGAGTACACCAAAGCGGCTAAGTAACAAGATCTTTGCAGGCAGCGGCCAGCGATCGCGCGAACGAGCCGCGCCGCGAGACACGAACGGACTCGAGTCCCAGCCACGCGGAGAGGGTCGATAATTCCCTGGCTAGCTTCGCCACCGTTCTTTTTGTGTCGACGCCGGCTTCCTCGTGCGCGGCCAGAACCAGTAGTCGCTTGGTCTTGCGATCCGCCTTGAGATCGACGCGTGCAACGATGCGGTCATCCAGCAAATAAGGCAAAACGTAATAGCCCCACTTGCGCTTGCCTGCCGGGACATAGATTTCGATTCGATAATGAAAATCGAATAGCCGTTCGGCACGCGGCCGGAACCAGACGACCGGATCGAACGGTGACAGCAACGCCGATGCTTCGATTTTGCGAGGAATAGACGCGTCGCACGACAGCAAGCCCACTTCCTGCCAGCCTTCGACTCTGACTTCGCAAAGTGTTCCCTCCTCTATCAGTTCGTCGATGCGAGGTGAAGCGTCTTTGGGCGACATGCGGTAATAGTCGGCCAGGTCTCGTGCCGTGCCGATTCCGCAGGCCCTGGCGGCCCGTCGAATCAATTCGCGTTGAGCATCGTCTCGCGTTATTCGTTGCTCGAGATACTCGCTATGAATCAACCGTTCCGGCAGGTCATAGCTGCGCTGGAAATTGGGCAGGCGGTCTGCGACGGCGACAGAACCGAATCCAAAATGATATTCGAGCGCCCAGCGCGGCACTGAGCGGTGCCAGTCGCCCGGCTTACGCGGCGGGCCGGGCACCGGCGGCAAGTCCCTCGATGTAATGGGTCCCTGCTCTTCGACGACTTTGATAACTTTTTTCAGATACGCACTGCGGCCCGGCAGTTTCATGATCGGGCTGTTCGGATAGGGTTGAAACTCGTCCCGGCGATGCTGAAGTAGCGGCCAGGCATCGACAGGAACAATCGAGGCTTCGTGTGCCCATTGTTCGGTGAACTCCCTGCGGCCATAGACGACATCATTCAGTCGCTGGCAGGGATAAGCGCCGAGCCGCGAATAGATCACCAGATAATGGGCAGGAATCAGGACGTTGACGTAATCGAGCTGCAATACGCCAATTTGATTGATGACCCGGCGAATATGCCGGATGTCTCCGGCTGCAACGGGCCGCTGTCGATCAAACCCTTGCGCAGCTAGTGCAATCCGACCGGCCTCGGTCCGCGAGACCTTAACTCGCCGCATTACGCCTGGAATCCTTTGCCGATTTCGCCAGCACGAATAACAAGCGTCCTGTCCAGCCAGCTCTTGTAGTCACGACTCTTAATAGTGTCGATCAAATGCCACTCGCCAACGCATCGCTCATGAGACAGCGTGACACAAAGCCAACCGCGATGGTGTCCTTCCAGGTACTTGATATGCGTATTTTGCTCGAGCACACCGTCCCTGAGTGCATTAGGCGACTTTTCCGGCAGTACCTCGCTTATCGTCGGCGACGACACCGTGCCGGCCATCAGTTCGACGGCGACAGGCTTGTCCGAGTCCTTAAGGTAGAGCTCTGCGGCCAGATTGGTATGGAGGTCGCCGCTCAGGAACACCGGATTGACTGCGTACCTGTCCAGATCTGAGTACAGGTCTTCCCGAGCCATCGGATAACCATCCCAGGTGTCCAGGACGGATGGCGGGTTGTGCTTGCTGCGATCGATAATGCCTTGCACACGCTCCTTCGAGAGCACGCTGGGTTCATCCGGATCGACAATCGGTTCGAGGTCCGGGCTGATCATCTTTGATACGAGAACCTGTTGCCCCAACACCTGCCATCGGGCGTCGGCAGCACGCTTGAGGCGTTTTCTGAGCCAGCGTTCCTGTTTTGAACCCAGCATGCGCCGCTTCGGATCAACCATCGCAGCTTCAACTGACTCCTGAGTGACATCCTGGCCCACGTAAGGCTGCGCGTCCCGCCCATGGATACGCGTGTCGAGCATGATCAGGCTTGCCAGATCGCCGTAGCGAAATTCCCGGAATATGCGGGTCCTTCTGCCTCGTGGTTTGCCGCGTATCGGCATCCATTCGAAATAGGCCTGAATCGCCGCATCGCGCCGTGCTGCCCAGGCGCCTTCGTCCTTCGAGTGGCCCTCAGCACCGTCTCGCCAGGCGTCATTGGCCACCTCGTGATCGTCCCAGACTGCGATCAGCGGCAGCGAGGCCAGCATTGCCTGTGAATCAGGATCGCCCTTGTACTGTGCGTGACGCATGCGATAGTCCTGTAACGAGTACAGTTCGTTTACGGGCGACGGCACACGTCCCAGGGCTTCTGCGTCCTTCGATGCATAGCCACCCTGTCCGTACTCGTAAATGTAATCCCCGAGGTGCAGGACCGCGTCCAAATCGGATCGTCCGGCAATTTCCCGATAAACATTGAAAAAGCCATTCGGATAATTTGAACAGGAGACAACAGCGAATTTCGCGTTTTCGACGCGTCCGGAGGGTAATGTTTGCGTTCGACCTACAGGTGACAGCGAGTTGTTTGCCCGAAACTGATAAAACAAGGTCGAACCGGCAGGCAGGCCGTCTGCATCGACTTTTACGGTGAAATCCTTTGCAGAATCGGTCGTCGTCTGCCCGCTCGCGATGATCTGCGCCATCTGCGGGTCCTCCGCAAGCTGCCAACGCACGCTCACCGATTTCGCATCCGCGACGCTGACCCGGGTCCACAGAATGACGCTATGGTCTGTCGGATCGCCGCTGGCGATGCCATGGCGAAATACGGGCTGCACTTCTGCAAGTCCCAAACGGCTCCGAAGCCCACTGGCAATCAGGAGAACGCCGGCAAGGATGGCCTTTAAGAATTTTCGTCGCTGCACGGAAACCTCAAGTTAGAAAAATTCTAGAAAAATAGCAAAAATTATTGTTTATTAAGGAATTACCTATCAGAGATCGTCTAACACAGTCGCTCAGGTACAGAGAGCAAAACAGTATTCCGCAATTCCACGTCGCGTCATTTTGCCATGTTAGGGTAAGCTGCCTGCCAATTCTGCTGCAAATGATATATCAATGATGTTCGATCCAGCCGATCTCGAAACTCTCAGGAAGTCCCTGGTCACGCTCGAGAAAGGTTTCGCTGATCTTCCCGAATTCTCACCCAAGGTTGATCACGATGCCCTTACCGCCGTATTAGTCGAAACGGCGCATAAGATGCAGGACAACTATCCTTACCATCACCCGTTATATGCAGGCCAGATGCTTAAGCCACCGCATCCCGTTGCGCGCCTGGCTTATGCGATGTCCCTGTGGCTCAACCCGAACAATCACGCGATCGATGGCGGCATTGCCAGTTCGGCTATGGAAAAAGACTGCATTACCGAGCTGGGTTCGATGTTCGGCTGGGACACAGTGCTGGGCCATATTTGTGGCGGCGGCACGATGGCGAACCTCGAGGCGCTCTGGGTTGGCGGTCAACTGCATCCGGGCAAGAAAATTGTTGCCTCAGACCAGACCCACTACACCCATGGGCGGATCAGCCAGGTGCTGTCGCTGGCGTTCGACAACGTCGCCGTATCGGCAAACGGCAAAATGGATGTCGGCGCGCTTGAGCAATTGGTCTCGGAAGGTGATGTTGGAACCGTCGTCGTCACCATGGGCACGACGGGCGTGGGCGCGATCGACCCGCTGCCGGAGATTCTGAATCTGCGCGATAAGCACAACTTTCGCATTCATGTCGATGCTGCCTACGGCGGCTATTTTCACATTGCGAGCGAGCTTGGTGACGACGCCAGGCGCGCATTCGACAGAATTGATGAGGTCGATTCGATCGTCATCGATCCGCATAAGCACGGGCTGCAGCCTTACGGTTGCGGCTGCATACTTTTCCGCGATCCCGAAGTCGGCAAGTTATACAAGCACGACTCCCCCTATACCTACTTTACGTCCGGCGATCTGCACTTGGGCGAGATCGGTCTGGAATGCTCGCGCGCCGGCGCATCCGCCGTCGCACTTTGGGCCACTCAGAAGTTATTGCCGATGATTCCCGGAGGCGAGTTCGCGAAATCGTTGGATCGATGCTTGCTCGCCGCACGAGCGCTGTGGCAGCGGCTCGATGCGAGTGATCAATTCAAACCGCTGATGCGACCGGAACTCGATATCGTAGTCTACGCTGTAGATGCCGATGACGTTGAGGGTTCGAGCAAGAAGGCGCGGACCATATTTGATCGGGCAGCCGAACAGGACCTTCACCTCGCGTTAGTCGAATTACCGACGGAAATGGTCAGACATTATTGGCCGGAGCTGGATGGCAAAGAGCGGGCCATCACCTGCTTGCGTTCCTGTTTGATGAAACCCGAGCACATCGACTGGATCGATCAGATTTTTTCAATATTGAGTAAGTCGGCGAACTCGACGTGAGTCCTTAGCCTGTCTGCAATTGCATGATCGATCGCACGAGCATGACGCCGACATAGAAACACGCAAATCCGCCGAGCATGGTCGAGATCAGGTAAATGAACGCACCGGCAATCTCGTCCTGTTGCATCATCGTGTTCATTTCCATGACAAGCGCAGACAGCGTTGTGAAGCTTCCGCAAAAGCCCACTGCAACCAGCAAACGATATTGATCGGGAATGATGCCTGCGTCGTTGAACCATTGTGATCTGGCCACGAGTTGTGCCGCGATTCCCATTACGAAGCAGCCCAGCAGGTTTGCAGTGAGCGTACCCCAGGGCAAGGCGACGGCACCGCGTTGCAAAAGTACGTTCAGGCCGAATCTGGCCATGGCGCCAAGTGCGCCGCCGATGGCCACGAAGACGTAAGAGAGAAAGGCAGTGTGCATTCCGGTATCGGTCAGGCCGTGGGTGCAAAAACCGGGGGATGCTATCACAGACTGGACGTGATCGGCGTCACACTGGGTCTACAAACTGGCTGCTAAACTGATCGAAATTCCGCAAGGGCATTAAACATGGCCAAGTCAAAGAAGACTGATACCGGCAGGACGGACCCATCCCTCGAAACTATTCAGGCGATCGAAAAGACCGACCTGAAGGCATTGTCGTACATCCAGCTTCGACACCTGCATGTGACCGTAACGCAGACGATAACCGATCTTGATGAAGAGTTAAGATTGCGCGCGGAAGATGACGGCGCGGGTGACACGGTAAGAATTCCTGTCAAGGACGTAGCAGGATAAGAATCCTGAATCGCCCGATCACGTGAAATAAGTCCGGCCCGAGCGGGCAACACAATTTGGCCAAATCAGGTAATCAGTTCCCATGACTTGCCGGCAATTATCGCGCTTCGAATGTTGATCTAATCGTCTTCGGTTTTGATTGCACGTCTTGCACGCCAATTAATAATTGCCGTAACGATTATTGAAAGTAAAAGCGCGGGAATAAACAAATAAAATGCCCCGATTACCTGCCCGACATGAGAGGTTATTTTGTAACTGACCGGTTCAATTCGGTCCTGGTAGGCGCGATATATGGAAGTCGATGTTCTGGTGTTTGAATAATAGAACGCTACCAATTGCCACTCACCATGATCTTCCAGGATTTCAGCGTTATGGAGATCTCCAACATTGATAAATACCTCCCTCTCCGGCAGCAAAAATGTGAGATCGGTCAGATCCAGCTCCCTGGAATTAAGGTATTCGAGGTTCAAGACCCGATATGTTACGCCGTCAATTGAGTTGTCTGTCGTAAAGGCGGCAACCGTGAATTCCCAGGCGGTTCGTCCAGTAAAGTCTTTCGTTTGTTTGGGCGGAGTCCCGGCGATATAGATGGCAATCAAGCACAACCCGTAAATCACAGTGAAGGTCATACATCCTGGCCTGAGCCATTTCCCTTTTCGTTTCGCCGATTCGGCCACTTTCTTATCCATCACTCTGAGGCATCGCAAATCAGGCGAGCATGAAACTCGCTTCACAGTCGGCTACCAATGCATCATCGGCTGCAGTTCTTGCTTCGCCCTTCAACACGACGAGCCTGCGACGCTCCTGCTCTATCCAGCCGGTGAGATTAATTGTCTGGCCGACTTCGAGCGCCTTGCGATAGCGAATCTCGCATTTTGCGGTATGTGCTTTCATATCCTGTAGATAAAGCACATTTGCCATCACATCATCGAGTGCGGAATAAATTATTCCACCATGCACCGTATTCCGATATCCGACGTGAGTCTCGCCCGGAGTGAACGTTCCGCTGCATTTGCCATCTTCCAGATGAAACTTTATCTGCAGCCCGATGGGATTGTCAGGTCCGCACGCGAAACACATCGTTGCCGCTTCCGCCAAACTCTTGCTCGTCACGCTTGTCTCCAGTTAGCCCTCGACAAATTCCGGATATTCCGGTAACCAGCGGTACTCGTCAATGCGATTGCTCAAATCGTCCGAACTTATCTTCTCGGCGACGCCGTCATGGACCGCCTGATTCGCGACTGAAATAGCGACTTCGCCGCATACTTCCCACAGTCTGGACACTTCGGGCATCAGGCAGCCGTCCGTTAGCTCTTCGCCGGTCAGGCTATCGGCAAGCGCTGTTGCGGCGGCGGCGATCATGTTGTCCGTTACCTGTGAAGCAGCGCTGACAATCGTGCCAAGGCCGATGCCGGGAAATATGAAAACATTGTTGGCCTGACCAATGCGCCGCGGTCCTCCTCTCATCTGCACGTCATCGAACGGGCTACCCGTTGCAACGAGGGCGCGCCCTTCCGTCCAGCGCAGTACTTGCTCGGGTGTCGCTTCGCTGATCGAGGTCGGATTCGACATTGGCAGGATTATGGGAATGCCGCCGGCAGCAGACATTGCTCGCACGGCAGCTTCATCAAATGCGCCGGCCTGGCCCGAAGCGCCAATCAATGCGCTTGGCCGGTAACTCCGGATTACTTCAGGCAGTTCTCGCCGCGACTGCTCGTTCAGGTCCAGCTCCCGCACCAGCGCTGTCGGCCAGGCCAGCTCGTGCTTGTAGTCTTCCATTTGCTCGCGTTCGTCGCTAATGATCCCGTGGCTGTCCATAACCAGTACAGCGCGCCTCAACTCGCTGCCGTCAAGGCCATCAATCGCCAGCTGCTTGCGTAGTTGCCGTGCGATTCCAAGTCCTGCCGCACCTGCTCCATACATCAATATACGGCTGTCCTCGAAAGGCGCTCCCGATATCTTGCACGCGGCAAGAACGCAAGCGAGCGCCACAGCGCCCGTTCCCTGTATGTCATCGTTGAATGAAGGCAGTTGGTCCCGGTAGCGATCCAGAATGCGCAGCGCATTGTCTTTGCGAAAGTCTTCCCATTGAATGACGACTTGCGGGAATACATTTCGGGCCGCGGTAACAAACTCGTCGACAAGCGCGTCGTACTCGGCGCCGCGAAGTCGTTTTTCACGCCATCCGAGATAAAGCGGATCGTCCAGCAGGGATTGATTATCGGTTCCAACGTCGAGGCTGATCGGCAACGTGCGTGCCGGATGAATTCCTGCGCCCACGCAATAGAGTGAAAGCTTGCCGACGCTGATGGCCATGCCGCCCGCACCCTGATCGCCTATGCCAAGAATCGATTCGTTGTCTGTAACGACCATTAGCTGGACATCACTGAACGGTGCTGCGTTTCGTAAAATGTCTTCGACCCGCCCGTTGTGATCTGGCGTGATCCAGATGCCGCGGGCGCGGCGAAATACGCGACTGTAATATTGTGAGGCCTTGCTAACTGTCGGCGTGTAGACAATCGGCATCAGTTCATCGAGATGCAGGCTCAACACTTTGTAATAGAGATGCTCGTTTCTATCCTGCAGCGCGGCTAATCCAATATGTCGGCCTACGGGGTCCTCGTTGAAACAGATCGATTTGTAAACCCGATTTGCCTGCGTCTCCATATCGTTGTGTTGTGAAGGCAGCAGTCCGACAAGGTCGAAGCGCTCCCGTTCCTCGGGTGTGAATCCGGTTCCTTTGTTATACAGCGGAAATCTGAGCAGCGACGCACCGTGAAACGGAACCTTCAAGTGGTCGCCGTCAGCCATCCTTTTGAGGTCGAACTTCTCCATGCCGGCTCACTAAACGCCTGCATTAAAGCCCTGTCAAGCCGCCTTACTTGACCTCGCGGTCGATGACGATCGAGATTTCTCCAGTCTCCG
>Ga0255052_10003681_pt1 | contig 10554 bp, 5 predicted proteins | sample JV7_2_21_MG_FD_188632 | JGI IMG/M metagenome (GOLD analysis project Ga0255052, IMG submission 188632) | Seawater microbial communities from Jervis Inlet, British Columbia, Canada - JV7_2_21 | ecosystem: Environmental > Aquatic > Marine > Inlet | place: Canada: British Columbia | collected...
CACTGTTCAGAAATTCGCACCCGTCGCAGAGCACGCATCGGGCAGTTTTTCTTCCAGTGCGAAGTTTCGCGGTTTGCTCAGAAATGATATGTCACCCATCTACGAGAGCATCGAGGCTGAAGGTGTGCTGGACATCGTCAAAGCCGTTGTCGGAAATTTCGCTCCACTTTCGGCCATAGCCGGAGAACTCTCGATGGATCGTTTCAAGTCGATCACCGTCGAAAACCTCAGGCAGTCCTTCGCCATCAGGGATGGCAGATTACATATCAGAGAATTCGATTTCGATGTCGACGGAACAAACATGAAGATCTCCGGATCGAATGGCCTGGATCGCTCGCTGGATTACCTCATCAGGATGGCGATACCCCGGTCTGTCCTGGGTTCACGAGTGGACCAGTTTCTCGAAGGGCTCTTCAAGAAAGCGAAACAACAGGGACTCGACTACAGTCCCGGAGAAATAATCAAGTTCAACATCATTCTGAAGGGCACTATCGATCACCCGAAGATCAGTACCGATCTCAAGGACCAGGCCCGGGGGATCGCAGGGGAGGCACTGGACGCTGCCAGAAAGAAGCTCGAAGCAGAAGCACAGAAAGTCCTCGATGAGGCGCAGGCTCAGCTCGAGAAAAAAAAGGAAGAAGCCGGGAGGATCCTCGCTGAAGCTCGTAAGAAAGCCCAGATGGTGAAAGACCAGGCAAAAAGAGCTGCCGAGCAACTGAGGGAGGAAGGGTATGCGCGTGCGGCACAACTCGAGAGTGAAGCGGCTGATCCGGTATCGAAACAACTCACAAAATTGGCTGCAGACAAAATCAGGAATAAAACCGATAAAGAAGCTCGGCGAATTCTCGATGAGGCCGATAAGAGAGCCCAATCCCTTCTCGATATTGCAGAGGAGAGGGCAGCCAAACTGCTGGGGGGATGAGGACCGACCCCCTGCAATGTAACAAAAAGCTTGATTCTCGAGGACGAAAAGCCCATTTTTTAGTGATTAATGCGGTCGATACCGGGCACCTTGGATTTTAGGGCTGCACTTGGACAAGCGGGTTTTCTTTGACTCCGCTTGACGTCTTTTGCAAAATGTGATACACTTTTACTTGTTAATGCGATTGTCTGCGCCAATATCGCAGTTCGTTGATGTCGGCTTAACACTAAGATTCAAAGGAAGAGTGTGTGCATCGATTCATTGTTCTTCTAGCTTTTACTGCTGTATGCGCGGTCACTTCTCACATCGCTGCAGAAACGTATTATGCGACAATTCCCCAGACCAGTGACGACGGTACCGAAGCGAATGAATCTGTCTGGTACGAGGATGGCTTTATCTCAGCTGTCAACTTTTTAGGACAGGGCAGCGACAGTAAGCGGTACAGTGCAGGTTTGCGTTTCAGGCTGAATGACGCCTTCGAGGGGGACGAATTTGTTTTCGCCCGGTTGAGGTTTACCTCCAGCGGGAGCTACATGACATCATCTGTGAAATTATTGATAGAAGGTATCCTTCAGGAGAGTCCGGCAACTTTTTCAGATGACGACAGGCCATCCCAGAAACTTCCCAAAACCAGTACTAAATTGGAGTGGGAGATAGGGGAACAGTGGTTTTCCGGTCAGCAGATGACCGGGAAAAACAGCATCCCGATCCTGTACTCGTCTCCGGATATTTCATCCATCCTGAACGAAATACTTGCATTGCCCGGGTGGGGTTCAGGTTTCGATGGAAAAACACTTGTGATAACGATATCTGAATATGGATCCAGTGCTGGTGAAACGAACATCGTTGGTTTCCAAGATTACCTGGACGGTGGTGTTCTGAGGAGCCCCGTTACCCTGGAGGTTTACAAAACCATCGCAGACACGTTCGATGGAAAACAATTTCTAGGAAGGATCACCGACACCTCCGCTACACTGAGTCTACACTCATTGATAGCCACCGATATCCAGGTTGTATACGGAACGTCACCTGATGTCTTCACAGACACATCGCAAGTTTATTTCAATCAACCTGCCCGTGAGGCTCTTGAAATCGATCTCGAAGATCTCCTTCCTGACACCCGGTATTACTACCGTGTCCGATCCAGGAAAGCCGGGAGGGGTGTTTTTGTCTCGCAAATGGAAGCTGATTTTCATACCCAGAGGGCCGTGGGTGAGCCGTTTGTTTTCTGTGTCCAGGCCGACGAACATCTCAGCCGCATGTACGTTCTGCCTACTGACACCGCCAGGATGGATCTTTACAAACAGACGATTTTGAACATGTCGGCCGACAATCCCGATCTCCTCATTTCACTCGGGGATTTTGGGATAAGTGGTGATGGTTTCTCTTCCCACTTCGATCCCGGCGATGATTACAGGATCTTTTATGAAGAGGGCAAAGAACGATATCTTCGCCAGAGGCAATACCTTGGAACGATCGCCAAATCGTCCTCTTTTTATCTCGTCATCGGTAATCATGAAGGTGAACAGGCGTGGCTGTATAACGGTGACAGCACGTCGAGTGCCCTTCAGTTAGCCAAAGCGCGAAAAGAGGTGATCCCCAATCCTTTTCCGGACGAGTTCTACTCGGGAAACGACGACATTGTACCAGGCCTGGGTTTACGGGAAGATTACTACGCCTGGGAATGGGGAGATGCACTGTTTGTTGTAATAGACCCATTCAGCTACACCACAACAAAACCTCATAACTGGCACGGCCCAGGCAGCTTGGACGGATGGGACTGGACCCTGGGTAAAGAGCAGTATGACTGGCTTTACGAAACTCTCCATAACTCGGATGCCGTGTGGAAGTTTGTTTTCACCCATCATCTGACAAGCACGACCGTTCCGGTCTATTACGGTCGCGGCGGGATAGAGGTGGCGAAGTACAAGGTCGATGGAAATCCCTCTTTCGAATGGGGTGGGGAAAATAAATTCGGCAATTACGTTTTTGACCTGAAGCGGCCTGGATGGAATCATGGTGCAATACACGACATGCTGGCTGCGGAAGGTGTGACCATGGTTTTTCACGGACATGACCACTTCTTCGCCGCTCAGACACTCGATGGTATTGTCTACCAGGAATGTCCCGTTCCGGGGGATCCGGATTACTCAATGGGCTTCGCGGAAACTGGCGGCTACAAGTTTGGACGTTTGATGCCCAACTCGGGTCACGTCAGAGTGACCGTTGACCCTCTTCTCGTTCAGGTTGATTACATTCGGTCTTACCTGCCGGGAGATGGTGATAACGGTGAGATTGGATACCACTATGTGATACCTCGCCAGAACCGGCACAAAGATCGATCCCCCTAGAGTACCCATCAATTATTATCGCCATCAAACTGAATAACTTCGAAAGGTTGCTGAAGGCCTTGTGGGACGCTGTTTCACGAGACACTACCCGGCGTGGCATGGGTTGACAAAACTTGATCGACGGATTAACCTAAGAAAAACATTCCTCTTGCTGACCGGTAAGTGATGGCGATAGAGATCCGCGAAAGAGCGTCCGATTTTTTCACCGGACAGTCCCACAGGACTTCCCTTGTACAAGAATCTTTACCAATCACTGCCGTCCTCAGAAACCCCAAAAACATCCTTCTCGTCCCGGGGTCCCACATCGAAGATATCATTCTCATCGAACCGTTTATCGGTTCCTTGAAAAACAAGTATCCGGATTGCCGTCTGACCGTCGTGGTACGCGAGAGCCTTTCGACACTTGCAAATGAGATAGAGCTTGTTGATACGGTGGTTCCGACAATCTTGAGCGGCACGCGGGCAGGATCAGGTAAAGTCATGAGTTTTAGTCGAGAGCTTTCATCAGGTTCGTTCGATGTTGCGATGGCCGTTTCCCACGAGGCAGAACTAGCGACCGGGCTGATAGTCTCCCACTCGGGGGCCGGAGTCCGGATCGGTTTCGAATCCATGGTTCGGAAGGACGTGTCGCTCAATGTATTGTTCAGAGATAGTGGTGAGGCTGAACCGTTCTCAAGAAGGATACAAAACCTCTTTTCGCTTCTTGGGGTGGAAAGACCGCGGCAGTTCAGCTCGAATATAACGCGGGTAATACGAGGCAGGAAAAACGGACTGGACTTCCTCAGGGCAAGGCAGGGTGAGCAGTTTATAGGTTTTTTCTTCGACCAGGCCGATCCACTGGATCGTATGTCCCGGAGATCGGTGGTGGATGTGGTCAGGACAGTCGTGGACAGGCGAAATGAGAAATGTATCGCTGCCGGTTTCAATATGGCTGAACAGGATTTCAGGGTATTCACCGACACCGGCGTGAGAATACTGGGGGACAGAACACTTGTCGAACTGACGGGTGCCTACTCCGATTGTTCGTGGACGGTGACAAATTCACTGGGATTCGCTGCTTTGCTGGGGCAGAGTGGATCCAGAGTTATATATTTCGGGGACCCCTCGAGGTTGAGGAAGTTGTCCCTGAGCGGCATGAGTCATGTCGCCTTTCTCTCCACATCATTTGGAAACAGGTTCCACGACAGCCTTTTGAGGATTATGGAAGAAAAGTATCCCGGTGAATGAAGGGAGCTGGTAGATGAACCCGATCGATTTCTCGAGAAATTCTTCCTTAAGAGGGACCGATGGCGTGAAGTATCTTTGGGAGACGTTCCCTAATGTTCCTTTCTTCGAAGTACCGTTTCCAGTGGAACGGGACATGGGCTACAGGCTGCCGCTTCTGACAGAAACATCTGATCCGAAATTTCTTCACCCCTACATGAAGATATTCAAAGCCCTTTATTCTGCCGGTAATCTCAAACCAGGCAGCAGGGTATTGTTCCTCGGCCTTACACAGAATGGTGAGAGGGCACGGAGAGTTGCCCTCAACCTTTCAATTGTATTAGCGTTCGAAAAGATGAAGATAAATCTTGTCGATCTCGACCTCGATGCACCGGCCATGCATCGTCTCCTCGGTATGAAAAATCTCGCTGGTCTCCTGGATCATCTCTTTCTCGGTACCCCTGTGGGAGAGATCATCCGTGAAACCAACATCCCGGATCTGTCCCTGATAACCCCCGGTACTCAGATCGGTTTCGTCAAGGAGATGATGGACGAAATAGCCTGGATGAATGTTATCAGGGAACTCGTACCTCATCCCGGGCTGGCGATTGGTGTGACCACCGGTGAGAGCAACTTTGACGTGTTGAAAGTCGGTTCATGTTTTGATGGCGTGGTTCTGTTTTTCTCAGATCGTGATACGATCTCTTCGGAAACTAGAAAGTTAGTAAAAAAACTCAAGAAGGACGGTAGTGTATACGGCGTTATCTGGTCACAGGAAATTCTGATCGACTCGGTTTCGAGGGACCAAATGGAAAACCTCGTAACGGTTGATAATAAATTTACTTCCACCCGAGAAATATCTGGCTCACAAATGGCCCCTGCCGTGCCACCGGTGGCCCTGGTTGGTGTGGAACCAGTTGGAGGCAACATGACGGAAAAGGAAAACAAAGGGACAAACGAATCTCCCAAAGAAAGCCGGGATGAACAGGTGGTAATACCTGAAATGGGCAAGAAAGTAAAACTGCCCAGGGGGAAACAGAAGAAAGGGTTTGAGCTCCTCGGCCCCATCCTCGTGATCTTCGCACTGTTCGTGATCGTTCTGGCAGTATTGTTGTGGTGGAGCGGCTACTTTGATGGCAGCAGGGACGTTATTGTCCTACAGAACGGTAGTACGCAGGCGCCTGCTGGTGAGGTACAACAACCAGAAGGGGAACAGCCACAGGTCGAGCTCGAAACCCTGGCAGGTGAGGATGCAGGAATCACCGGTGGGAGTGGCGACACCGCAGCTGACGAGCCCCCCGAAGCTCCTGTCATTGTGATCCCGACGTATGAGCACTTCTTCACGATCAATGTAGCCTCTTACACGGATCAGAAGTGGGCTGGCATAGGGTTGAATGATCTTGTGAGTAAAGGCATCGATGCCTATCTTGTGCCTGTCGACATTACCGGTAAGGGCACCTGGATCAGGCTGATGATCGGGTCTTTCCGGAATAAGGCTCAGGCACAGAATGAGGTCGACCGGCTCATCGCGTCCGGCTTTTTGGCAGAGGGACTTGTTATCAGGACACCCTTTGCTTTCCTGGCGGGTGAATGGGACAACAGGGGAGCAGCCGGCAGCGCAATGAAACCCTTCATCGAAAAAGGTGTGTTTCCGTACATAGTTGCACACGAGGAAAAGGGTGTCGGACGATTCAGAGTTTATATAGGGGCATTTCAGGGGAGAGACCAGGCGACGTCCTATGAGAGAATTCTCGAGAATAATGGAATAACACTAAAACTGGTCGAGCGAGAGGCTTGATCCATTTGATCTGGAGGAGAATTGAAGCTACTGAGGCTTGAACTAACTGGTTTTAAATCATTCCCAAAGAAGACATCCCTGGAGTTTCACGAAGGTATCACTGCTATCGTGGGGCCGAACGGTTGCGGTAAGAGTAACTTCGTCGATGCGATCAGGTGGGTTCTCGGCGAGCAGAACCCGAGAATGCTCCGTGGCGAGAGGATGGATGATGCCATTTTCAAGGGTACTGCCACGCGAAAACCTCTCGGTCTTGCCGAAGTGACCATTACTCTCAGTAATGAAGACGGTGATCTTCCTATCCCTTATTCAGAGGTCTCGCTGACGAGGAGACTCCACAAATCCGGCGAGAGCCAGTACCTGATCAATAAAAATCAGGTGAGACTTAAAGACATCATTGATCTCACCTCCGGGACCGGTATCGGACTGATCGAGTATTCCCTGATCGATCAGAAGCTGGTTGATATGATACTGGATGAATCAACAAACAATAGAAGAGATCTCCTCGAGGAAGCAGCCGGAGTCGCCGGTTACAAGAGAAAGAGGCACCTTGCCAGAAAAAAACTCGAAGCCGTCCAGATGGATCTCAGCAGGCTGGGTGATATCATCTCTGAGGTCGAGAGGAACGTGGGGAGTCTCGGCAGGCACGTGAAGAAGGCAAAGAGGTATCAGACATATCGCCAGAGGCAGAGGGAGCTCGACATCGAACTCACCACCAGCAAGCTCTCACGTCTGTCCCTGGAACGCGATGACGTGACCCAGCGGCTCGATCACAGTGAGGAACAGGTGGGTGAACAAAAAGTGCTGGTTGAGCAGAGGTCAAGGCAGATCGCAGATACCAGGGAGATCGCAGAGAACCTCGAAGAAGAGACGAGGAAACGCAGGATCGAGATCGATACCTCACAGGCAAGGCGAAGTGAACTCGACGGTGATCAAAGGCTTGCACGCGAGAGGTTGAGGTTGAGCAGGGAACGGGTCAGCCGTCTGGGGTCGGAGCGAGAGGATCTCCGGGAAAAAAGAGCTTCTCTTGTTCGGGAGAAGAAGCTTGTCGAAGAAAAAGTGTCTGCTGTCCTGGCAGAGCTTGCCCTGGCAGAGGAGGGGCATGGTGAGCAGGAGAAGAAGACCGAACTGCTGACGCAGCAGCTCGAGGAAAAGAAATCGCTTTTATCCTCGGTTGTTCGGACTCTTGAAGAGGAATACCGTGAAAGTATGCGTGAAGAGGCCAGGCAGATCTCTCTCGGTGAAGAAATAGGCGGTTTGAAGAAACGGCAATTTGACCTGGAGCCTCTTCTGACGGGTGAGACGGGTGAGGTCGAAAGAATAGTCCTGGAAGAGGGCGGCCTCTCCAAAGAGATCGAACAACTCACCGAGATCGTCAGTAAAATGCAGGCGGAGCTCAGATCGACGGAAGAGAAACGTCACGAACTGCTTGTGAATCGGGATACATACTCACGGAAAGAGAGAGAAAACGAGCTCGCTCTCAATAATGTCAATGCCAGAATGGATGCGCTGAAGCACAAAGATCATGGACAAGCTGTGGACAGAGCCATTGAATATGCTCTTGATCTCGGGAGAGAGAGTGGAATACCCGTATGGAAAGTATCAGAAATACTCGAATTACGTGAAGGACACCTGGAAATACTCAACAACTTCAGGCTTGGCTTCGAGGATACAATAGTCACTAAGGATCTCGACACCGCCCTCGAAATGATCCATTCACTGAAGGACAATCAATTCGGGGCCGTTTCGATCGTCCCGCTCGAAGGCATTCTACCGACGACAGATGAAATACCGGAGGCCGTAGGTGCCGAACGTGCCTCCAACTTCGTGATGTGCAACGAGAGGTTCGTCTCACTCAAAGAGTACCTGTTGGGTAATATATTCTTCGTTCCGCACGATACTGACATTCGAGATTTGGTTTTGTTGTCCCGTGACGGCCGCACCTTTGTCGCCCGTGACAGTAGTTTCATGATTCGTCACGGTACGTTGACTATCGGGAAGGCTACCGGGAAGCAGCACGACAGCATAGAAGAGCTCGAAGTTCAGGGTGAAGAACTGATGCAGAAACTCAGCGAGGCACATACCGAACTCGACTCGGTCGAGGCTGTTTTACTCGACATTGATCGTGACAAGTCCCAGCTCGAGATCGACGTTCAGGGTCGGAAAAATTCTTTACAGGGGAAAGAAACCAGGGCGCATCAGATCTCCGTTGAAATATCGAGCAGGAAGAGTGCGGAGGTACGACTGAGGTTCGAGCAGAATACGGTAATATCTTTGCGCGAGGAAAAGGAAGCACTGCTCCGGACATTCGAAGAAAGTATTGGTGACAGGTCATCCAGGCTCGAGGGCCTAGAAAAGAACCGGGTGGACCTCACCGGGGAACTCGAGTTCATCAGCGAGTCTGAGAGGGCCGAAAGAGGTATCCTGAACAATCTCAAAGTTGATGTAGCCGCACTATCATCACGGTTGGGGGAGGTGCGGATCCTGGATGGTAATCTCGGCAGCCAGATAGAGGGAATAGACGGGGAGTTGAAGGCCAAAGATGATGACGAAACCTCACTTTTTGAAAAAATAGCATCTCTGGAAACAGGAATTGGAGATCTCGAAAACGGATTGGAGTTCGAGAAGGCGAAAATAGAGAACATGGCAGCTGATCTCGAAAAGATGGAAGAGGAGCTGAGGAGAAAGAGGCGGAGGGCCGAGGAAGTGGGGGAGGGTGTCGAAGAGATGAGGGACTCTCTCGAAAAGATTTATAACGAGCGTAACGATCTGTCGGTCCGCAAGAAAGAACTTGATATAACGATCGAATCCCTCGTGAACAGGATCAGGGACGAGTACAATGTCACTCTGGAACCTGACAGAACGGTTGCTGAGCCCGACGAAAAAAATCTCACCAAGGAGCAAGGGAACCTCGAGGAACTCGAGGCTGAGCTCGCCGATATAAAGAGGAAGATCCACTACATGGGATCAGTGAACATGGCGGCTCTCGAGGAGTACGAGAGTGAGAAGGAGAGGTACGACTTTCTCACCTCACAGAGGGATGATCTGGTTCGTTCAAAAGAAGATCTTGAAAAGACCATCCGCAAACTCAACCGGGTGGCCAGGGACCTGTTCCGTGACACCTTTACCGATGTACAGCGCAACTTCTCGCGTATTTTCTCGACTCTCTTCAGGGGCGGAGAAGCGGGATTGGAACTCTCTGATGAGACCGATCAGCTCGAAAGCGATATCAATATTTTTGCCAGACCGAAGGGAAAGAAAGAACAGGCAATCGAACTTCTGTCTGGCGGTGAAAGAGCCCTCTCCGCAATCGCGTTTCTTTTCAGTCTCTACCTGGTCAAATCAAGCCCCTTCTGCATCTTCGACGAGGTCGACGCACCCCTTGATGATCCGAACATTGTCAGGTTCACCTCGATGCTGAAAGAGTATAGTTCAAATACTCAGTTCGTGATCATTACTCACAATAAGAGGACCATGGAGGCTGCTGATTATATGTTTGGAGTCTCCATGGAAGAACCGGGCATCTCGAAGGTTGTCTCGATCAAACTGAATGGAAACGGCAGGAACAAAGAGGGTCAGGAGCCAGAGAGGATCAGGATAGTTGACCGGGTCGTTGTATAAGATATCCGTCAGATCGGGTTTTTCGAGTGCGCACAGCTTGAGAGGATATGACGGAGAATGTGAGCGGGTGCATGGTCACAACTGGCGGGTAAAAGTGGTGGTTTCACGTACTGAATTGAACGAACTTGGTATGGGCATTGATTTTACAGGTCTGTCCGTGATCCTCGACGAGGTGCTTTCCAAGCTGGATCACAGGGATATCAACACCCTGGAAGAGTTCAAGGAAAAGAATCCTACTGCAGAAAATCTGGCCGCCTTCATTTATCGGGGAACAAAAGAACAACTCCCCGGCGGAGTTTGTATCGAAGAGGTCGAGATCTTCGAGACTGACAGATACTCCGTCTCGTATTCCGAATAATATCATGAAAGTGAATGAAATATTCCTGAGCATCCAGGGGGAGTCGACCTGGCAGGGTATGCCGAGTGTCTTCGTCAGGCTGTCCGGATGCAATTTGAGATGCCGATACTGCGATACTGCCTATGCCTATGATAAAGGTGAGGAGCTCCCGGTCGAAGAGGTGGAGAGGCGCATCAGGCAGTACCCCTGTACCAGAGTGGAAATTACCGGGGGTGAACCGCTGCTGCAGGAAGACTGTTTCGATCTCGCATCGAAGCTTGTTGCGGCCGGATACGAGGTCCTGGTCGAGACCAACGGCACGGTG
>Ga0255052_10003682_pt1 | contig 10553 bp, 7 predicted proteins | sample JV7_2_21_MG_FD_188632 | JGI IMG/M metagenome (GOLD analysis project Ga0255052, IMG submission 188632) | Seawater microbial communities from Jervis Inlet, British Columbia, Canada - JV7_2_21 | ecosystem: Environmental > Aquatic > Marine > Inlet | place: Canada: British Columbia | collected...
TGCTATCGGCATCGCGTGGCTCGATCTGGCAGGGGGTCGTTTTCGGCTGACTGAGGTGCCAGATCTTGAAGCGGTACTCGGCGAGATCGAACGCTTGCGACCGGCCGAACTAATCGTCGACGAGGAGCAGAAATTCGACGACACATTTAGAGAGAGCATTCGTGTCACGCGCCGCCCACCCTGGCATTTCGAACTCGATAGCGCGACGCGTCTACTTTGCGCGCAATTTGCTACGCGCGACTTGAGCGGCTTCGGCTGCGATGGCTTTTCTCGCGGCGTTGCGGCAGCGGGTGCGTTACTGCAGTACGTCACAGACACACAGAAAGCAGCATTGCCGCACCTGCAATCCATCGCTGCCGAGCGCAGGGAAGACGCGGTCATCATGGACGGCCCGACGCGTCGCAATCTCGAACTCGAGGAATCACTCAGTGGTCATCACGAGCACACACTCGCCGGTGTGATGGACCACTGCCAGAGTCCAATGGGCTCACGTCTGCTGCGACGGTGGATCCAACGCCCGTTGCGCGACTCGGCTGTATTGCGAGGCCGCTACCAGGCTATTGAATCGCTGCTTGGTACTGCTGCAGTGTCTGGCCTGCAGAGTCAGGTCGACGGTATCGGAGACGTTGAACGTATTCTGTCGCGTGTTGCCCTGCGTTCCGCGCGTCCACGCGACCTGAGACAGCTCGCTGCAGCATTGTCGCGTTTACCCGAATTGCGGCGGCAACTCGCTGAGCTCGAATCGCCCCTTCTTGCGGACCTCAAAGAGCAGATCGGCGAGCACCGCCGGCAACACGAACTCCTGAGCGAAGCCATTATCGATAGCCCGCCAATGCTGATTCGCGACGGTGGGGTGATTGCCGATGGGTACGATAACGAGCTCGATGATCTGCGTGCAATCGCGTCGAACGCTGACCAATATCTGCTCGATCTCGAAGCACGTGAAAAAGAGCGTACGGGAATCGCGACGCTCAAGCTCGGTTACAACCGCGTGCACGGTTACTACATTGAGATCAGCAAAGGTCAGGCTGACAAAGCGCCGGTCGAGTATGTGCGCCGGCAAACGCTGAAAGGGGCTGAAAGATACATTACGCCGGAACTTAAAGAGTTCGAAGACAAGGTTCTCGGAGCACGCGAGCGAGCACTGGCGCGCGAAAAATATCTTTATGAGGAGCTTCTCAATCTGCTCCACGAAGTACTGGGCGAATTGCAACATACCGCGGCCGGACTTGCTGAGCTCGACGTGCTGAGCTGTTTCGCCGAACGCGCGGACGTACTGAATCTATCCAAACCGGAAATTGCCGAGGCACCTTGCATCGAGATCACGGCCGGTCGCCATCTTGTTGTCGAGCAGGTTATCGACGCGCCATTTATCGCCAATGACGTGTCACTCAATGCGTCGCAGCGACTGCTGGTGGTTACTGGTCCCAACATGGGCGGCAAGTCGACGTATATGCGGCAAACAGCTCTGATTGCCATCCTTGCGCACATCGGCAGCTTCGTGCCAGCCGAGAGCCTGCGAATTGGCCCTGTCGATCGGATATTCACACGCATCGGCGCATCGGATGATCTCGCCGGCGGTCGTTCGACATTTATGGTTGAGATGACCGAAACGGCAACGATCCTGCACAATGCCACCGAGCAAAGTCTCGTACTCATGGATGAAATCGGTCGCGGCACCAGCACGTTTGACGGTTTGTCACTGGCGTGGGCCGCCGCTCACTACATGGGTGAATCGGCGCACGCTTTTACCTTGTTCGCAACACACTATTTCGAGTTGACTGCGCTGGCGCAGGAGCTGCCCGCCTGTAGCAACGTGCATCTCGACGCAACCGAACACCGTGGAGAGCTGGTATTTCTACATGCGGTCAAACCGGGCCCGGCCAACCAGAGTTATGGCTTACAGGTTGCAGCGCTCGCCGGAGTGCCAAAGGAAGTTATCCGGCGTGCGAAAGCATATCTCAAGTCACTCGAGTCTCTGCAGACTACTCAGGTTGACAGCCCTCAAGCACAGCTTCCGCTTGAAGCACCATCTTCCGTCGATGAGCCGGATGCGCTGCGTGAGATACTCTGTAAAATCGAACCGGATTCGCTTTCCCCGCGCGAAGCTCTGGAGTTGATCTATCAACTTAAGTCCGAGGCCGACGATGAGTTCTGAAGAAATTAAGATGTTGTCGACGATTGTTCCTGTCTATAACGAAGAAGCCAATCTGCCAGAGTTCATCGACCGGCTGTTGCCGGTTCTCGAAAGCCTTGGTCACGAGTTCGAAGTCGTCTTCGTCAACGATGGTTCAACGGACGGCTCTGCAACGGTGCTCGACGAACTCGCGGAGGAATCGCCGCGCATTAAGGTGGTGCACTTTCGACGCAACTTTGGACAGACGGCAGCAATGATGGCCGGCCTTGATTACTCGACCGGCGATGTCATCGTACCCATCGATGCGGATTTGCAAAACGACCCACAAGATATTCCACGACTGCTGCAACGTTTGAACGAAGGTTACGACCTCGTTTCCGGTTGGCGCAAGGATCGCAAAGACGCGACGCTGACGCGCAATATCCCGAGCTGGCTCGCGAACCGCCTGATATCGAAAATTTCAGGCGTGCGATTGAATGACTATGGCTGCACGCTAAAAGCGTACAGGCGATCGATCGTTGAAGATGTCCGATTGTACGGGGAGATGCATCGCTTCCTGCCCATTTACGCATCCTGGGCCGGCGCCAGAACCACTGAACTTGCCGTGAACCACAATGCAAGAACACGAGGCGAGTCCAACTATGGATTGGATCGTGTAATCAAAGTCCCGCTGGACCTGATTGTGGTCAAATTCCTTAGCGACTACTCGCAAAAACCGATTTATGTATTCGGTGGCTTCGGCTTGCTAAGCCACGCACTCGCACTGCTCACGTTCGTCATAATGGTGTATTTCAAATTCTGGGGCGGGAAGTCGTTTATTGAGACTCCATTGCCAATGCTGGCGGCACTATTCGTGTTGATGGGCTTCATGTCGATGTTATTAGGACTCATCGCCGAGCTCGCGGTACGCACCTACCACGAGTCACAAGATAAGAGCACTTACCTTATTCGACGAACCACCAACATCGACGATGACGGAGACTAAATGCCGGCCAAGCTATCGACGAGCCCGATGATTGAATCGAAGCTCGAGCGCTGGTTTCTGCTTGCCTGGCTGCTGGTCTCGACATGGCTCCTCGCCAGCGCATTGCTTGTGCAGGGAGAGTACGGCGACGGGTATCAGACGATCGTCAATGCCCGTCACTTTTTTGGCGACAGTCCAAACTACTACGTGCAGCGTGGTCCGTTGGCAGCCTTCGTTTTGTGGCCAATCGAAGTCATCGTAGCAATGTTCGGACTGGACCCGCTCGATGTCCGGCCGTATCACGTTTTCAGTGGCCTTTTGCACAGCGCCTATCTCCTTGGCTGCTGGCTGTTCTTGCGGTACGCGCCGGGTAACACAGCCGCACGCTTGCTCGCGTTTCTCACCGCGATTCTCAGCGTTGTCTTCTATGCCTATGCACCTTATCTAAGCCACGATCTTCTGCCCGGATTACTATTTCTCGCGCTGATTTTTCTGTGTCATCGCTGGCTGGAGCGACAAAGCGCAGCAGACGCCCTGTTTGTCGTTTTGCTCGGCGCTGCTGTAACTCTGATCAAACAGACATTTGCAATATTCTGGGTCACCCTGGTTGTCTACGCTGTTGTCGCGTACCTGTTCAAATGGGATGGCGGCCGCGTTAGCGCACGCAAACTGGCCGTACTCGTGCTGCTGGCCGCGATGAGCGCGGCGCTCAGCTGGCTGGGCTACAGCTTGTTCATCGCCGAAGAACTCCCTGATGTGTCACTGCTTATGCGACCGCTAAGCTTGATGACAGCTGTATCAACACAATACCGCGAGGAGATTGCCGAACTGTTCGCCACCGATTTGTATTTGCGCAATCTTCACAACTACGGCATCGCCGCCATGCTCCTGGTAATTCCAGGGCTCGTAATGGCTTTTCGCAGCGACGACGCGCGCATGCGCCTGATTGCGGTGTGCTGGCTTCTCTCTGCTGCCATCCTGCAGCTCGTCAGTTTCCATGAAGTGCGCTACCTGGCATTTCTCGCCCCATTGACCGCGATGTTGATAGTTCCAGTCGCGCGAGTTCTGTTCACGCAAAAAATTTACGCTGTAGCCATCATTGCGCTCGTTCTGTTCGACCAGGTTCGCGGCCTTTCAGTCGGCGTGGAACAGATTACATCTGGTTCCCAAGCCAACGTTACGCGATTCATCAACGCGCCACGGAATGGCGGCAAGGTGTTTACGTCGAATGTGCTTAGCTTCATCTACGATAGTACGAGTCCCTTGTTGCGCGATCGTTACCACGGCATTTTTCATCTAACTCCGGACCTTTTGCGCGGCCTTTACGAAGGCCGTGTGGAGTTCGTAACCATCGATGATATGCGCGACCTCGGTCTCGTCGGTGTTGCGCCTGGCGATCGCGTCTACTACAGCAACTTCACGATGGTTCGGCGTCCGCCGTGGAATGAGGACAATCGCCCGGCCGATATCGAAAACTTCACGCAAGTCGCGGGTGACGCGACCAAACTGCGGCTAGTTCTGAAGGACGGCAAATTTGAGCGCGCTGATAACGACGGGAGTTACGTCCTGTTTGTCCCTGCAAGCACGGTCGGACAGGAAATGCCCGTAATCAGCAAGGGAGTGCTGCCGACGGAAGCTGCATTGGCGTTGTATGGCGACATTCAGGAGCGCGACGAGCTTGAAGTGACGGGCATAATCGTCAACGCAATGTGTCGAGCCGATAATTGCACTTATCGGTAGCTCCACAGGCGTATTCGACCTAAAACTGGTTGCGAAAAAACGCTGCCAGCATCATCAAGGACCACAGCGCCTTGCCGTGGTCCCGTTTACCGGCCACGTGCTGTGACCACCAATCGTTGACCGTTGCGAAGTCGACACACGCGTACATCTCGTTCGATGAATCGAGCAGCGTCGATTGGGCAAGATCACGCAGATCCGAACGCAGCAACGCTGACACCGGTAAGGCAAAACCGTGTTTCTTGCGCCTTACTGTCTGCTCTGGCAAATAGGATCGCGCAACCTCGCGAAGAATGCGCTTGCCGGTCATTCCTTTGTGCAAGGCCGACACTGGCAAAGACAGGGCGTACTCGGCGACGGCAGCGGACAGGTACGGGCTACGCACCTCAAGACTTACGTACATAGAGGCACGATCCATCTTCTGCAGAATGTCGTTCGCAAGGTAATAATTGATAAAGTGTTGCTGGCACTGCTCGAACAACGACCGCTCATTAGTATCCGAAAACTGTGTGTCCAGCGCCTTTGCGAGACTTGCCTCGACGTCCTCAGCATCACGCCATAAGGCCTTCTGCGATCGCGGTGGCACCGCGGACATCCAGTAGACGCTTTGCCGACTGGCAGGTTTGCCGACGCCGTAACTTAGCTGGCGCAGCAGGAAGGCGCGGTTCATGTATCCAGCCGAGGCCGACCGTGAATTGGCCACCCCCCGCATTATGCTACCGATGCCAGCAGGCATCATTGCCATCAAGCGCGCGGCCCGCAGCATCTTGAAATTCGGATAGCCAAGGAATAGCTCGTCAGCACCGTCACCGCCCAGGGCTACTGTGACGTACTGCTTCGTGGCCTGGCAAAGCAGGTAACTGGGCAACATCGACGAATCCGAAAAAGGTTGATCAACCTGCTTGAGCAAGTACTCGATGCCATCGACACAATTCTGCTCATTCAGCTCCACGGTCGTGTGACGGGTGCCAATACTTGCCGCCACTTCCGCCGCTTGTTTTGATTCATCGAAACTCGCGTACGGAAATTTCACGCTGAACGATGCGACGTCTTTACTGTGGCGCGTCGCAACTGCGGCGATCAGGGAAGAATCCAGCCCACCTGACAAGAAGATGCCAACCGGCACATCTGCGACAAGTTGCTGCTGCACGGCACCGTGCAGCAACTTATCGAGCGTGCGTGTCGCAGATGCACGATCATATCTCTCGCTGCGATCAACGTCGCTCGCAGCCCAGTAGCATTGCACGATGACGCGACCATCGCGATACGCGAGCAGGTGCCCGGGTGGAAGTTCACGAATTCCTGCTATGCCCGTAGCGGGCCCGGGAACGTATTCCATCATCAGGTACATGCGCAACGCATCGATGTCTGGCGCAGCGTTCGTGAGCGCAGGGTGCCGACGTAATGCTTTGATTTCCGACGCAAAAATTAACTCGCCGTCAGCCTCTGCATAAAACAATGGTTTTTGGCCAAAGCGGTCCCGGGCCAGGTAAAGCGTATCGTCACTCGCCCGGTACCAGGCGAACGCAAACATGCCGTCGATCATCGACAGCGTTTTTTCCACGCCATGCAGCTCGAGCAACCAAAAAAGTGTTTCCGTGTCGCAGTGATCCCTCAGCTCCACCCCTGCCGCCTGAAAATCGGCATCAAACGCTCGGTGCTTGTATATCTCTCCGTTGTAGATCAGCGTATTGCCGCTTTTTTCGTTTTTGCGCGGCTGCTGTCCGCCGGTCGGTTCCATGATCGTCAGACGATTGTGCCCGAGCGCGAATCGGCCGCACATCTCGATGTCTTGCTCGTCCGGCCCGCGATGCGAAATGCTTCGCAACATGTCGGCAGCAATCGCTCGAGGGTCCTGCGACGAATCGCTGTCTGCAGTAAAACCGACTATTCCGCACATACGTCAATCAGCTCGTTCGGTTTTGATGCCAATGACCGTCCATGACATTTCATTCACCCAGTGTGCTGTCACATCCTCAAGGCCGGCGCTTTCGAGCAATTCGATCGCCTCGTGTTTCTTGTAGTACTTTGCGATCTTGGGAATCATGTGGTCATAGACGATCGCACGCAAATGACGAAACGAGAATGTTCTTATCAGACGCATGTACTCCGTTCTGCCGATGCCCAGTCTGAGTAATAGCCAAAGCAACGCTGTAGCAGGCAATGACAATGCATATACCAACGATAACGGCATCTTGCTGAACAAGAAACGCCGCAATGGATCGAAAAAACGCACCAGCCATTCGTTGTTTTCATAGCCGTACAACCAAACCAGAACAGTGCCCCCCGGCCGAACCGCTTCTCGCATTTGTCGGACCGCCGCCAGTTGATCGTCCAGATGGTGAATTACACCTATGCTAAACGCGACATCGAAATTGCCGGACTCGTTGATCTCGTACGCGCTTCTGTTTTGGATAATCGCGTTATCGTATGCAGCAAGATTCTTGCGCGCGGCGTCCAATGTGCGTTCGTCGACATCGATACTCAAACAGGAGGCAGCACCATAGGTCAGCGGCCACCAGGAATTTCGACCGATGCCGCAGCCAACATCAAGAAAATGCTTGCCGATCCAGTCGGACTTGGTCATGCCACTGGTCCAGCGCAAAAATTGCTCTTCGTGCACCGGCAGAATTTCGCTGAATATGTTCCACGAATGCCCGAATCGTTCGGGCGACCCAAGCTGTATCTGCGTGCCGTCGCCCATATTGCCCTACTGCAAACTCGTCGGTGGCGACAGCGAGATAACGAACAGCCCCGCGGCGATTAAACCAATACCGACCCAACGCTGTGCTCCGATCGGTTCATCGAGAATGACGTTGGCGGCGATAATCACGAGCACGAACTGCAGCGCGAATATCGACTGTGCGAGATTCAGCGCCATTCGTTTTAACACCATCATGTAAAAAATCATGGCGAAACAAAATGACAATGCACCAAGCAAGGTCTGCATGTTTAGCAGACTAAGTGGCCACACGCCGCTGATACCGCGATGTTGCACGCCAGTTTTCAGCAATAGATTGCCGACTACTGTACAGCTCATTGCGGCAAGGACAAGAACTCCATTTACGAGCAGGTTATTGTTCATGAGATTCATTCACCAATGGTTTGCGAGCGGTACCGACGACTTGCAGCCCGGCCTTATTGAGCCATGACCGGCGTGTACACCAGTCATCAAAACGCGCAAAGGTGCGCGTAATTGGGCGAATGCCCGGAATAAATCGAAACAGACGGTTCACGAATAGCACGTCGCTGTTCATAAACAGGCAAAAACCGAAAAACCCACAGGTGCGCCAGCTGATTTCCACGAATCCTGCGTTTTCGAGGACGGGCACTGTTTCGCCGTACGTCAGTGGCCGCTCCGTCTCATGGTCAAGCATGGGCGACAACCGGTAAATAATCGCGCGCAGAAACTTCCACAGCCAGAAGTCGCTGACCGGCTCGCGAAAAACAAACACACCGCCCGGTTTCAATACCCGACATACCTGTTGAAACAGCGCCACTCGATCAGGCACATGATGAATGCCACCGAGCATAATGACGGAATCGAATGAATCGTCGGCAAGCGGCAGCAGGGTGGCATCACCCTGCACAAAACCAAGCTGCGAATTGCTGAACGACTGCTGCGCTTTTTCAAGCATATGCGAGGAAACATCGACACCTATTCCGCCCGCAATGGACTGTTCGAACAAAGTAAAAGCCTCGCCGGTTCCACAACACAACTCCGCGCATTCTCCCAAACCCTGCTCGCCAACTGCCTCGTGCAAAACACGATCAAGATAGTCCGTATATTCCTGTGTGTGCGGGTATTGCAGATTTGCGGCGTAAGCCTCGGCAATATCGTCATAGTGTTCTTGCTGTATCGCCGCTTCCGCGGAACAGAACTCTTCGGCGAACAACGGAATGCCGTTGTCCGCGATTCGATACTTATGAGTCCCGGAGTCGCTGACAAGAAACTGTCCGTCAACGTAGAGTGGTTGACCTGACTGCGGGCACCGCAGCATCGGCAAAATGCGATCAATGACAGAGGGCGGGGTTTGGGCAGTCACACATCACTACGCTGGCCGAAAATCGCTGCCATCATAATTTTATGTCTGGGCAATGTACACCGACTACCGCGTGCTTCAGCGAATTGGCGATTCGGGCGAAGCTCAAAGATCGTCTCTGAGAAACTCTCCGCGCTTTAAGAAAGCCGCAGCCTGATCGACTACATCGCTCGAGACCAGCATGCTCTTGTGACTGACGTTCATGCAAATGTGATCCCTGGCGCCATCGAGCTGCGTTTCAGACACCGCGACCGAGCCATCGTTCTCACCATCGAATTTCGTAACCAGGCGACCCGCCCCATAAGGAGAGGTGCCAGCGATGACGCCCACATCGCGCTGCACACAAACATGAGATGCCCATTCGTTCGCGGCCTTTTTCACAACACCGGCGGACAATGAGTGTCCGAGAAACGGCTCGGCCCAATCCTGCGTACTTAGAAAAGCTGCCGCTCGCGATCCGGTTAACGGAGACCCCACGCAAACAACTCGACCCGGCGCCGCATCATTATCGTTTGCCAGCATACGCAGGGCGATGACGCCTCCAAGGCTGTGTCCGATGATGTGCACACCATCGAGACCCTGATCGTCGATGAATTGAGATAACGAGTCCGCATTCTCATCCAGAGTTCCACGCACTGACGGATAACTGAACAACAGCACCTGGTAGCCGTATTCTTTTTCGAGGCGGCGCTTGATCAGATACATGCTGACACCATGCGACCAGATGCCGTGGATGCAGATGACCGTGCTGATTGAGTTCATTCAGTGCGTGGCGCGCGCAGCCGGATACCGGTCTCTTTGAGTTGCTCCGCGGAAACTTCACCCGGGGCATTGGTCAGCGGACAATGCGCTGACTGAGTCTTCGGAAACGCAATGACATCACGAATGCTCTCCGCGCCAGCCATCAGCATAACGATGCGGTCCAGACCGAAGGCAATGCCACCATGCGGTGGACAACCAAATTCGAGCGCACGCAGCAGGAAACCGAACTTTTCTTCGGCCTCTTCCTTGCTGATGGAGAGAAGGTCGAAAACAGCGGCCTGGATGGCTTGATCGTGAATACGAATTGAGCCGCCGCCAACCTCTGAGCCGTTCAGGACGATGTCATAGGCGCGTGACAGTGCGTTACCCGGATCGGCCCGCAAGGCATCAGCATCGCTATTTGCTGGCGCTGTAAAGGGGTGATGCAACGCGGTCCAGCGTTTGCCCTGTGCGTCTTTCTCGAACATCGGGAAATCGACCACCCACAGCGGCGACCAGCCATCTGCGACGAGACCGCGGTCTTCGCCGAGTTTCACCCGCAATGCACCGAGTGCGTCATTAACGATGCGCGCTTTGTCTGCACCAAAGAAAATCAGGTCGCCGGTTTTTGCGCCGGTTCGTTCGAGAATGCCAGCAACTGTTTCGTCTGGCAGGAACTTCATGATCGGCGACTGCAGGCCGTCTCGCCCTGCATCAACATCGTTAACTTTGATGTACGCAAGACCTCGTGCGCCAAAGCGTCCTACGTAGGCCGTGTATTCATCGATTTCCCTGCGCGTCAGTTCGTTTCCTGACGGCAGGCAAAGTGCAGCCACGCGCCCTTCAGGATCTGCCGCTGGTCCGGCGAACACCTTGAATTCGACCGCATCCATCAAGTCTGAGACTTCAATCAGTTCCAGGCCTATGCGCA
>Ga0255052_10003683_pt1 | contig 10552 bp, 10 predicted proteins | sample JV7_2_21_MG_FD_188632 | JGI IMG/M metagenome (GOLD analysis project Ga0255052, IMG submission 188632) | Seawater microbial communities from Jervis Inlet, British Columbia, Canada - JV7_2_21 | ecosystem: Environmental > Aquatic > Marine > Inlet | place: Canada: British Columbia | collected...
TCTATCCGCATGGCCAGATAAAGCTCCGCCAGTTTTAGCTCACTTTCTCCTGTGCTCTCGCACAGGCGTTTTCCTCCTATCGTTTTATCGATGTGCCAGATATCACCGCGTTTGATGAGTCCGGCTGATCTTATTCGTCCCATGGCTTTCTCCTTCGAGCCGCGGGACGCCCGTTGCGTGAGACATAGTCCTCCACCCAGGCGTCCAGTTCAAGCCGGTCAAAAGCAATGCCTTGCTTGCCGATAGGAATTCTTGTGAGATGCGGCCGGACCTCGCGATTGAAGCGGTTGCGGTCCATGCCGAGATACGCAGGTGCGTCGCGAAAACGTACGAGCCGCGGTAACAAAACAACGTTTGTACCTGTTGATTTCATCGGCCGAGATACACCGCTGCTATTTCAACCCGAGCGTGGCCAAGTTCGCTGCTGATGATGACTCGCGCTTTATGGTCAAGCGCTCGTTGTGCAGGATTAAGATCCTTCAATGGCAACCCACCCGCCACTGGACAAACCCGTTCGGTGAGCTCGAAATAACGTCGCTGAGCATAGCCGTGCCGCAAGCCGTGAAGCTGAGACAGCCCTGCTTTTGCAGTATGTTTCTCGTAACGGTGAAGCTGCTTCACATAGTTCAGGTGGGGCGGTATTAGTGCACCGCCCCTGGCCAACGCTTTAACCTCTGCAAGCAACCGACGTTGGTCTTCATTTGTAATTGGTACCGTTCTCGCTCGCCCTCCCTTGGTCCAACTCGGTTTGAGTTTGATGTGATCGTCCTGTACTGCGTAGGAAGGACTAAACTTGATCGCCTCTTCTCGTCTGAGACCGAAGGCCGCTTGTAAGCGAATACTCAGGCAGACGTACTGATCCGAGATTAACGATAGTTTTTCAATATCCAGTTCCTGTGCCTTGGATTCTTTGGCGATATACGTCCTCTTGCCAATGCCGTAGACGCTGTTGTCTTTGGCAATGATGCTCGGCTTGTTGATCTTCTTCGCCCACCAGCGAAGTGCCGACAAGCGGTTCTTCAACGTACCGACGCCGATGTCCTGTTCCTGCCAATGAGAAATCAATGCATTCACGTGTTTTGGTTTTAATGATCTCGGCTGCATGCGTCGAAATCCTATCTCCAATAATTGACTGGCGATCAGGTCCAATAGCCTCGACCGGGTCGCTTGTGTTGAAAAACTGCCGTCACGGTTATCACGGCACATTTCGCTTAACTGGTAGTTCAGGTCTTTCATGGTGCGTATTACCTCGTTGGTGAGTTTGGATGACCTGCTCGCAGCCGTTAGGCGCACGAGGTCCAATCAAAGATTGGAAGCGGTCACGGGACACCAGTCCCTTTAGGCCTGAAGCCTCAATCAGGTTCGCCGACGATCTCTTTTGAGTTCAGTCGGGGACCACCAGTTGGCCCAAAGGGCCAGTTCATAACGAGTAAACAATTACCTCCTTTTCAATAGGCTAGAAATGCGCCATAGGCGCTTATATGAAAATTCTGGACGGGACGTCCAAATGCGTTATAGATGCCTGGCCGAATGCCAAGCTATGCCGAACGTAGAAGTTCGGCTGATATCAAAGATGCCGGGCTTTTTAATCCCGACTCGGGTCGAACGGCATGCAGCGCAAGCCTTGACCCTATGCAGATATACCCCTGCCAGGTACCGCTTTGACGCAGCGGCTGCGTATAATACGAACCAAGTTACTCCGAATATGGGATCTTGTCCACAAATAAGGACAATTTGGTCGATTTTGGGGTTATTCGCATCAATCCACAGGCGTCCGCTCGTGTGCAGGGAGATTCGCTCGCATCATGGAAAAAGCATGTATTTGATTCCGCGTCACTCATCGAGAACTTGCAGAATCCCGCCAGAATGCACGTGATCACTGGTTCAGAGTACCGCGTCACTACAACCGCTTCGCTGCTGGTAGTGACGCGGCTATCGATCAAACTTCGGACCAGGTCCCGGCCGTTTACCGTGCAAACGGCCGGTCCTTGGAGCTAACCAATTCTCCGGCGGGTGGCCGACCGGACTTGGGATGGCCGAACATCCCCTATTACCGTTGCTCAGGGAATAGTCCCGGCATCCATCGGGAGGCCAGCTTGGCCGGGAAGGTGATGTGCAGCGGGGTTTTCGTCGACTTGGCCGTGACGACGCCATGCTCGACGAGCGCTGAGACGACACGCCGTGCCGTGCGCTCGCTTGTGCCCAGCAGCTCAGGGACGTCACCCCGCGGAAGTTCACCACGATAGAGAACGGCCTCGAGGACGGTCCCGGCCTGTTTGGGCAGGCTATCACTAGCGATTTCCTCATCGGCCCACAGCTTGATCCGCGTGCGCAGTTTTTCAGGCTGAACCAGCTCTTCCATAAACCGGACCTGATCGAGGCAGGTCTCCAGGAAGAACCGCGTGAATCTGGCAAGGGCTTCCTCGCTCAGATGCCCGCGCCCATCAAGATCGTTTCTCCGTGTTGCATCACAGGCAATGAGGTGCTGTTTATAGCTTTGTTCGTCTCGGGCGAGTCCCCTCGCGATGGACCAGACACCACCGGTATCCAGCATTTCCAAAAGCGTCGCGTAGGACATCAATCGTGCGACGCGACCATTGCCGTCCAAAAAAGGGTGAATCCAGAGGAGACGATGGTGCGCGGCGGCTGCGGCAAGAATTGTCTCCGATTTGCCGAGGCCGTTATAGACCTCTTCGAAGCGTTCCAAAAAGCGCGGAATTGCCCCGGGGCTCGGTGCGACGTGCCGACCCACCTCGACATCATGTTCGCGCAGGCCACCCGGCGTAACCGGCAGCTTTTCTTTCGTCTGAGGATGCTCGACCCAAAGCAGGTCATCCGGCAGGAGCTCGCAAAAGCGCCGGTGGACTTTAATGACGCTGTCGACCGAGGTGGCGCGACCAGGAAGCCCACCGCCATCAATCCACTCTTGGACGGCAATATGGGCCTTGGCCTCAAGCTGCAAATTGCGCTTCCTGGCGTCTGTGCTGTAATCCTCTTTGAGGGCACGCTCAATATCGACGGGATGCGTATCATGCCCTTCGATGAGATTGCTGTAATAGCAATTCATTGCCCGAACCAGCTCGGCCAGCGCCGTCATGACGCCATCCGGCAGGCTGCGGCGGAAGCCGCTAGACGCTTGCGCCAGCTCAAGGGCCAAATCACCCAGGGCGACGCGGTGGCTCGAGCCCTGCGAGAGCACAAGCGGCTCCAGCAGGCCGACGCTCTCGCCCCGGTCCTCTTTGGCCGCTATTTTGTCCGGTTTTTTGTCCGGTTTAGGATCACTCATAAATAGATATATAACATATAGTTATGCATTAAAGAAGCAAAAACTAGGCCGGAAAAACGGCCGCTTCATTGGCCGGGTGAGGATACGCTCGGACTCAGGCCGGATCAAGCATTTCCAAAGCCTCGTTGTAGGCGATCTCGACTCAATCTTCCCGGTTCAATCCTGCCGGGGCTGTCTGATCACCGCCCGGGCATTTAGTCCCGGGACATACGCGTGCAGGCGGCATGCACAATCGTGTCGGTACCCGTTCCCCAGATGTTGCCGGTCGGCGGCATGCCCCACAAACACCCGTTGTTCGTATCTGCGACCAAGTACTTGGCTAGTAACCCGATTGTCTGAAGAGCGCTATCCCGCAAAATTCACGCAGCGCAGTAGTCATTGCACTTATCTACTTACAGGACAACCTGGTGACGAGCTAGGTCGTTTTCAAAAGCGTACATCCGCCTTATATACTCGGCAGTACGATATGCAGTACTTTTGCAAAATAATCAGGAGTTAGGCGCCTGCCCACTGAGATCAATATACAACTATGGATATAAAGATACTCGCGACGGTCTTCGGTACGATCTTTCTGGCCGAATTAGGAGATAAAACCCAGCTTGCCACACTATTGTTCGCGGCACGTGAAGGATCTAGCCTGGCAACAATCTTTATTGCGGCGTCTTCGGCCCTGGTCGCCGCCACCGCGATCGGAGTAGTGGCGGGCGCTGTCGTTTCAAACTACATAGACCCGAGATATCTTTCGTATATTGCCGGTACCGGCTTTATTCTGGTCGGTGTGTGGACTATATGCCAGGCATAGACGCCCCGGCGCCTAACCCATCGCTGCACTGGCCAACTGGCTAAATACCGATTTCACGTCAATCGGAATTCATGGCGGCCGCGATGGTCTTCGCTAACTCAGACTTCACGTATGGCTTGCGTAGGATCGCAATATCATCGCCGTTGACAACGAAATCTACGATTTCCTTTTCGGGATAGCCTGATACGAACAGAGCTTTCAGGTTGGGATATTTCTCGCGAGCCTCATGTACGGTTTCCGGTCCGCTCATTCCGCCCGGCAAAACCATATCTGTGAAAAGGAGATCAATGTTCGGGGCCTCTTCAAGTATCGTCAATGCTGTTCGGCCATCCTCTGCCTCGATCACCTGGTAGCCGAGCGCGGTCAGTTGCACAGCTGCCAGTGCACGAACTTGGGGATCATCCTCCAATACCAGTATCGTGCCGCCAGTTTTCTTGGGCTCTTCGAATTCATCCGCTTCTTCGGGCGTATCGCGCTCTGGCTCCTCTGACCGAGGCAAATAGAGACGCATCGTTACTCCCTTTCCCACCTCGCTGTCGACCTCGACATGACCCCCCGATTGCTTGGCGAACCCGTAGACTGTGCTTAGGCCGAGTCCGGTACCCTTGCCTACGTCTTTTGTCGTGAAGAAGGGTTCGAAAGCGTGTTTTTTGACATCGGGCGTCATCCCGGTTCCGGTATCAATCACTTCAAGTGCGCAATAGTCGCCGGGAGGCAAGACATCACGTAAATGGGATATATCGCCATTGACTGTTCTGTTTGATGTGCGTATGGCGATTGTGCCGCCTTTCGGCATGGCGTCGCGGCCGTTAACGAGAAAAGTGAGCAGCGTAGCCTCAATCTGCCCGACATCGGTTAAGACCGGCCACAGATCCTCTTCAAGATCGGTCCTGATTGTGATCGTTTCTCCCAGCGTCTGTTGAAACAGCTTTTGCATGCCGAGAATGACTCCGTTCAAGTGGACGTTTCGATGTTCCAATGTCTGTTTGCGAGAAAACGCGACCAAGCTTTGCGTCAGATTCGCGCCGCGCCGGCTACCCCTCATCGCCCGAGACGTAAACTTCCTTAGAGGGTTGTGCTCTCCCAGCCCGTCTTCGATCATCTCAAGATTGCTGAATATGACCATCAAGAGGTTATTGAACTCGTGTGCAATACCACCGGTCAACCGACCAACCGATTCCAGTTTCTGTGCATGCTGAAGTTGCTTCTGGGCTAATTCGCGCCGCTTGAGTTCGGTAATCCTTTTTGCACTGAACAGGGCTACAGCCCAGATCGCAAGAATGGCGAGAGCACGATTGGTGAGCACAACCCAATGAACGCCGCCTTCGGGGGAGAGAAAATAACCAACGAGAGTCAAAACAGTTCCGGTAGCGGCCGTCAGATAGCTGCAGGCCGAGTGCTTTGCCCACAGGCAGAGCATCACGAGAGCTACGTACGGAACGCCACCCGCAACACCCAACGGTGTAAGAAGATCAAAGCCGAGTATTACGACCGCAAGCACAAATCCGGCGGCGAGTAATTTTCCGTCGGTAGTCAAGCAAGCACGGACCTCTGCAAGGAACCGTGTTGATTCCATGTATGCCCCTTGAACCGCCCCGATCCTGTATATCACGATTCCGAGGAAACATGAACCAACCCAACAACCTAAGGTTGGAAAGATCGGCGATGGGTTTGCAGCAATCCCTCGTAATGTCCGCTTCGGGTCGTTTTCTGCCCTTCACCATCGTATCAGCCCAACGGCTGTATTGGGTTGCGGAATCAACCGATCGACGCAACACATTGGCTAAATCGTTCGGCTGGTGCTTCATAGTCTAGCGTTTTTCTTGGTCGTTCGTTTAACCGTCTGGCTACTGCATTCAGTTTCGCTTGTGATACGTGCGAGAGGTCCATTCCCTTCGGGAAGTACTGCCTGAGCAAGCCGTTGGTATTCTCATTGGAACCACGTTGCCAGGGGTGCTGCGGATCGCAGAAGTACACCGTGATGTCTTGCGCCAAGGTGAAGCGTTTGTGGTCGGCCATCTCTTTGGCACGGTCCCAAGTCAGCGACTTGTACCTACGGGTTTTACGTATAACGGCCGTCGGTTTCTTTTGGTCTTGAAATCAAGAGACGGTCCGGTTCCTTGAAGACATAGGTATTCTCCGTGAGCGAATTAGGGGAAATGCCCCATGGTACTGAACCGCTTTGAGTACGACAGTGGCTTCAAGGAAAGGGGCAAATCTATGCATGAATCCCCGCTCGTTGTCCAGTCTATGTGCCCCGTTCGTGTCAATATAATCCGACGGGTATTCACCGCACCGGTGATCACCGGAATATCGGAAGCCTTTGTTTCAATAAAACACATCTGTGCCTCGCTCCTGAACCCATTCAATTGGACGCTTCCACTGGCCGGAATTCTCTTCTCGATGTTGGCCGTAGCATCGCAGGCTGGCGACGAAACCCAACATGAATTTCTACTTTTCCCAAGTGTGGAAATATATGACAACACGGGCGTTGACGACGAACTGTTTGATAGTGCCGGTTACATAGGAATCGCAGACTTCATGTACAGCTACTCCGGAAACCGCCTTCGATTCCTGGGCGAGTACGTCCTGTCAACCGAGGAAAATGAAGTGGAACGCCTCATGGCCGGATGGCTATTCGGCGAGCAGACAATGCTCTGGGTTGGGCGGTTCCACCAACCCAGCAAGTACTGGACCACAGAGCACCATCACGGCCAGTACCTGCAAACGAGTATCAGCCGACCTGGAATCGAGGAATGGGAGGACGAGGGCGGTGCTATTCCAACCCATATCACCGGTTTACTGTTCGAGACCGGTCAGATACGCAAGGATTCGTCAGGATATCAATTAGCAGTCTCTGCAGGGTTTGCCCCGGTACTGACCGAGAGCGGCCTTGAGCCATTTGAGCCGTGGGACCCGAGCTCGAATCATGGAGCCGCATATAACTTTCGACTCACATTTCTACCGGACTACTTTGATAGCAATCAATTCGGCATCCTCGGTGGTTGGAGTGATATTGAGATTGATAGCGATAATTTCGCGTCGCAAATTGGTACAGAGAGCGTCGAAGAATTACAGCTGGGTGTCTACTTCAACTGGAGTTGGGAGCAATTGCGAATCATATTCAAAGCAAATTATCTGGAAAATAAATATATACGTCCGGACGGTGATTTCACCGATGACTTCTGGTCCGGCTATATACAGGCTGAATACGCAATCCGTTCGCATTGGACAGTCTATGGTCGCCATGAAAATAGTTTTGGCGAAGAGGACACGGAATTTATCCGGCTGATTCCAAAGTTTGTCAGTCACAGAAACTTATTTGGCGTTCGATGGGATATCGCCATGAGCCATGCTCTAACCCTTGAAATCGCCGACACCGAAACATTAACCAGTGATTTCGGCCAATATCGCTTGCAGTGGAGCACGGTATTTCCGTGATATCCCGATTATTCGCAGCCTCGTTGACTCTGAGTCTGGTGCTCTGCTGGACGGCGGTGAGGGGAGTGGAGCAAGTTGTTCTCGTTGCCGGCGAAAACAGTCCGATCGAGAATTTGAGTCCGCTTGAGTTGCGAAAAGCTTATTTCGGAATCGTAGTCCGGTATGACAATCAGATTATCAGGCCATTTCGAAATTTGTCTGATTCACAGCTCAATCGAATATTCTTGCAATCTGTTGTAGCAATGTCGGAGCGTTCATACGAACGGCGCCTGATTTCGCTGACGCTCAAGTCCGGCAGACCCAGACCGGAGGATTTCACAGATCAGGATGTTCTTGTGCGTGCTCTTCGCGATCACCCGCACAGTATCTCGTATATGTGGAGACGCGATGCAGAGCGGTCTATAGGTATCAAGGTCATCAAGCTGTTATGGCAAGAAAACTGAGCACGCTACGGGCAAGATTGATAATGGTCGCATTGGCGGTACATGCCATGCTCTTGCCCGCCTTGTTCTTCGGTGTAACGTTTATCGTGGAAAATAGCCATCGAGAGGTATTTGTCAATGACGTTCGTACTCATAGCCGGTTTCTGGCCGATATACTCGGTTCCCAGCAGATCCTCGATTCATCTGAGGATCTCATTGCATGGTTGGATTGGTTGGATAGCGTATTTCTCGGCAGTAATGGCGTGTATGCAGAGGTTCTGAATGGAGAACAGAGATTTTTCAGCACGTTAATGGACGAAGCGTATTTCGATAAATTCCAGGAAGATTTCCGTTTTGGAGACCACGGAGACGATGTTTACTACTTGTCGATTCCGCTAAATGTATCGGGCCATCAGGCTATTCTACGCCTCGGATTCGACGAGAGCCTGACTGTCGAGGAAATTGGGCGGACGCGGACGCGGACTATCTACGCCTTATCAGCGTATCTGGTCATATCTTTGCTGCTTCTCGTGCTCCTTGCTGCAGGTCTGACGCGTCCACTCAAAACACTGCAGCGCGATTCTCGGGCTATTGCCTCAGGCGATTACGACACACGACTTAGCGTCGGCACGAGAGTCAGGGAGTTCCGTGAACTGGCGAAGGATCTCGATCTCATGCGAGACACCCTGGTCGGAATAAACGAACGCCTGCGGGCGGAGATCACGGAGCACCTGGCCACCGAGCAACAACGACAGACTCTTCAGGCGCAGCTCCATCATGCCCAGAGATTGGAAACGGTTGGAACACTGGCGGGCGGAATTGCCCATGAGTTCAGCAACATCCTGTTACCAATTATTCTGTATGCCGATCTTGCTCTCGAGGATCTGCCGCAAGACAGTCCGATTCGGGGCAATCTGGAACGAGTCAAGAAGTCGGCGAATCGGGCTAAAGAGGTCATTGGCCAAGTCCTCACATTCAGCCGTAAGTCTGTAGAATCACGGCAGGAGCCCACCGATGTCGTGTCCATTGTCAAGGAAACCTTGAGCCTTGTTCGCGCACTGATGCCCGCAACAATCGATATCCAGACAAATATTGACGAGAAGTGCGGGAAAGTACCAATTAACCCAATTGAGGTTCAGGAATTGGTAATGAATCTGTGCAGCAATGCTTTCCAGGCCATGTCTGAAAAAGGTGGGCGGCTGACAATAGACGTGTGTGACGTGGCGATCGATGAAGATTCCGACCACATCTCGATCAGACTTGAACCCGGCCACTATGTGCGGATCAGCATCGGCGATAGCGGAAAGGGGATCGATCTCGCCATCCGGGAGCGAATATTCGAGCCATTTTTTACAACAGGGGAAGTTGGTAAAGGCACCGGACTCGGACTCTCGGTCGTTCACGGCATAGTAGTAAGTCATGGTGGCGACATCTTGGTGGACAGCACCCCAGACCACGGATCAACCTTTCATGTCTACTTAGCGCAAGCCACTTTATCAACTGAGTTGCCTGCCGGCCGTAGCTAGATTGAAGCGCACGACTCGATGTTAAAAATATCAGAATAATGACCAATGTAAGAGGATGAAATTATGCCACGTGTGTTGATTATTGATGATGAAGAAGATATCCGCGATGTGCTTTTCGATGTATTGGACCACGCCGGATTCGAGGTCGACATTGCGTCAACCGGTGACGAAGGCATCGATAGACTTCGCAGTAAACCCGCGGACGTGATTGTTACCGATATCATTATGCCCGGAAAGGATGGCGTCGCGACCATCAGGGAGATTCGCAAGGAGTTTCCGGACGCCAAGATCATTGCCATATCGGGTGGAGGTAACTTCGGTTCTAATGCATATGAACCGAATGCGATAAAGACGTCGGCTTACCTGGCGGCCGCTGACGAAGCGGGGGCGGACGTAATATTACCGAAGCCCTTTGATCGCGAAGCTCTCATGGAGGCCATCAGGACGCTTACCGCGGGCTAAACGCAATCTGGAATTATTCAGCTCTAAATTTCTGTGATCGTTTCGAGTCTGAGGCTGGACACAACACGACGATTGCCAGCCCGTGGCCGGAACAACAATTTCTGTTATTGACTGATGATGTCGTTAGCGATGGCGTAGGCGGTTACGGCTGAAACGTTATGCAAGTCCAGTTTCTTCATCAGGTTCGTTCTGTGTCGTTCCACTGTCCTTGGACTTAAAGTAAGTTGCGCAGCGATATCCTTGGTCCGACATCCTTCTGCGACGAGCTTCATCACCTCTCGCTCGCGATTGGTCAGGATTTCCCAGGGCGGAGTTTCTGTGCTTCTATCCAGGTAGCCCACGATGACCCGCTCAAGAATGCTTGGGCTCAGATAGCGTCTATCAGTTACGGTGGTGCGCAGAGCCGCGAACAACTCTTCTCGGCTGTCATCTTTTAGGACATATGCATCGGCCCCCGCCTGCAGAGCTGCCCGGATGAATTTATCTTCCTTGTGAAACGTCAGTACGACGATCTTGATTTCGGGATGCTTCCGCTTCATCCGAGTAATAGCATCGGTTCCGCTCTCATGCCCCATCGATAAGTTCATGAGGACGAGATCGGGGTGCAGTGTAG
>Ga0255052_10003684_pt1 | contig 10552 bp, 11 predicted proteins | sample JV7_2_21_MG_FD_188632 | JGI IMG/M metagenome (GOLD analysis project Ga0255052, IMG submission 188632) | Seawater microbial communities from Jervis Inlet, British Columbia, Canada - JV7_2_21 | ecosystem: Environmental > Aquatic > Marine > Inlet | place: Canada: British Columbia | collected...
CGGCGTATGCCTGTGTAGTGGCTAACGTAAATGTGGCGAGAAGAAAAGCGCATAGCGCCCTGTGAGTTATTGTCTTGATCATTGGGTTGCCCTCCAGCGTGTCGAGTTATTGACTTTAGTATTCGGTTATCGTGAGTCGAATCTAAAGCCCCTTTCTTATTAGCCTGATGGAATCTACGGAAACACCAGTACCCTGTCAAGGCTGGTTAGTGGTCGGTGTTTAGTGCCGACTGAGCTGCTGCTTCGACTAATTTGCCGTTGTATTGCTATATCGCTCGGCCAGGTCAGGCAATTGGCGTGAACCTTCCCGCTTCCCAGTCATAGGCGCTGAGCTCGGGACCGGCAATGTCGACGTACCAGCCATGCAGCTGCAGCGCACCCGACTCGACTCGCTCGCGCACCCACGGAAAGGTGGTCAGGTTCTCAAGCGATACCAGTACCGCGTTTTGCTCGCAAGCCCGGGTGCAGGCTTCTTCCCCTGCCTTTGACATGGTTGCGAGCACCCGGCGGTGGGCGGCACCGAGCATTGATACCCAGGAGGGGACATACTTAAAGGCGCTGTCGTAGGGCTTGGGATCCATCATCAACTTGATACCACCGCAGTGCGCGTGGCCAAGCACTACCAGGTGTTTCACATCCAGTCCCAGTATCGCGAATTCCAGCGCAGCACTGGTGCCGTGATAGGTGCCCTCGAGCTCCATCGGAGGCACCAGGTTGGCGACATTTCGAACTACAAACAAATCTCCCGGATTCGCCTGAAACAGGATGGCCGGATCGACGCGCGAATCGGAACAGGCAATCACTGCCACTTGCGGATGCTGCCCGCGGGCGACCAGGCCCTCGATCAATGGGCGGCTTTGCTCGTAGGATCCGTCGCGATAGTCTCGGTAACCCTTTAATAATTTATCTACTGCGGTCATCAGTTGTTAAACCCTGGTATTAGCGATCCTGATTAAAAGGGCAGCGGTAGTTTGCTGGTCCTGCCACCGTCGATAACAATAACCTGGCCGGTGACAAACGTCGAATCGTCACTCGCGAGGTAAACGGCGAGCTTGCCGACATCTTCAGGTTCACCGATACGGCCGGCCGGGTGCATTTTATACAAATCCTCCCAGGCGGTTTCCGGGTCCTGCTGTGCGTTGATGTAATCGTCGCTCAATTCCGTGCGTATCCAGCCGGGAGCAATTGCATTGACGCGGATATTATCCTTGCCGAGGTCGATTGCCATGGCCCGGGTCAGCGCGTGTATACCCCCCTTGGAGGCGCAGTAGGCAGCGTGTTCGGGATTGGCGGCGAGACCTTCGATCGAACCGATGTTGATAATGCTGCCGCCCTTGTCGGCGCGCAGCAGCGGCAATAAATGCTTACTTAAAAATACGGGTGCGGTCAGGTTGACCGCGATCATGCGGTTCCATTCTTCGAGCTGCAAATCATCGAGCGGTTTTTCGAACATGAACCCGGCATTATTGATTAATACGTCGACCTTGCCGAAAGTTTGTTCTGCGGCGCTAGCAACTGCCGCATAACTGTCGGGGTTCGAAAGATCTGTTTCGACCCAGTGCACCCAGTCCTGGTTTGCCAGGTTTGATGGCAGCGGGGAGCGTTGTGCCACCAGCAGCGCGGCCCCGGCAGCAAGCATCGCCTGGCTGATGCCGAGGCCGATACCCTGGCCACCGCCGGTAATGACAATGACCTTGCCTTCGAGATTGGTCATCGCTTAACCGGTGACTGGTTTGGCGCCAGTGACTTCGACGGTTGCACCACAGACATAGCGCGCTTCACTTGATGCGAGAAACGCGATCACGTCGGCAATCTCCTCGGGTTCCGCGATATGTCCGAGCGGCACGGTCTTGCCAAGTTCCTCGACCGCATTAGTCGGGTCGATCCCGCGACGGATAAAACCGCTGCGCAACATCGGCGTATTGACCTCGTTGGGGCAGACCGCGTTGACGCGGATGCCGTCGGCGGCATGGTCCCGTCCCAGGTTCTTGGTTAGCGCGGCCACCGCCGCCTTGCTGGTACAGTAAGCGACATGATCGGGGCCCGGGTAAATGCCCCAGGTCGACGCGGTGTTTACGATCGCTCCGCCACCGGCCTGTTGCATATGCGGAATTGCGGCGCGGCACAGGAAGAAAACCGCGGTCAGGTTGACATCCAGCGCGCTAAACCACATATCGTCGTTGGTTTCGAGGATATTACCGCGCGGAATGATGCCCGCATTGTTGATCAGGATATCGACGCCACCCAGGTTTTCCACCGCGTGGCTTATCAGCGACTCGCAATAGGTCTTCTTGCGTAAATCGCCCGCCAGAAAACTTGTCTCCAGGCCTTTGCGGCGAAGTGTATTGGTGAGATCGCTACAATCTTCTTCGCTACGGTCGGAGAACAGCACCTGGCCACCTTCGCCAGCAAATAGCTCCACCAGCGCATGGCCGATGCCCCCGGTGCCACCGGTTATGACGACCTTCTTATCTTCAAATCGCATTGTCATAAAAATCTTCTCGGGCTGAACGGCGTTATATTGTGACTGGGTTCTTCACCGTTTGCCAGTTCAGCAATCAGCTTCCCGGTAATACCGGATAACGTCAATCCGAGATGATGATGTCCAAAGGCGTACAGGATGTACTCCGATGTCGTGCTGTAACCGATGACCGGCAACGCATCGGGGCAGCTGGGACGAAAGCCGAGCCATTCCTGGTCGGGTTGTTCTGGCAGCTCGAGCATTTCGTGCGCCTTGCGATTCAGGTAGTTGATAATCCGCGGGTTTTTTTCCTTGTGGATACCCGCAATCTCGACGGTGCCGGCGAAGCGCATGCCCTGGTTCATTGGCGTTGCGTAGAAACCGGCGTGATGCCAGCTGACCGGGCGTTTCAGCAAATGCTGCATATTGTTGAACTGCACGTGGTAGCCGCGCTCGGTATCGAGTTTCAGCAATTGCGTCGGAATACCATCGATGGATTTCGAGAATGCACCGGCGGCAACCACGACGCGTTCCGCGTCGACGGTTTCGCCGTTATCGAGCCTGATCTGTACCGCTCCCGTACTCTGGTTAACTTCGAGCGCGCGATGACGCAGCAGCTGTCCCTGGTTGCGCTTGAAACACTCCACGTAGCGCTGGCAGAGCATCAACGGATTCAACACGTGGCTGATGCTGTCGAACAGTAGTCCACGCTCGAACGGAATTTTCAGGTTGGGTTCGAGCTTGCGGATATCACCCCGGTCGAGCTCAACGAACGTCGAACCTTGCTCACGCCGTGCCTGGTTCGCTCGTTTCGCTGCGTCAAATTCCTGCTGGTTGACATAAACATGCATGAAACCCTGTTGTGTCAAAAGATCGCGTGCATCCGCCATCTCGAGTAGCGGATCGAGGCCGTCGTAGACCTTGGCCAGTAACTTGCCGAGCAAACGGATAATTCGGGCCACCTTTTTCTCGCGGCAATTCAACAGGAATTCGATCATCCACGCGGGATGCGACAACGCATAAGTGAGGTCCAGACTAAGGGGGCTTTCGTTGGAGAAAAGCAGTGAAGGCAAACGCCGGAACAGATCGGGACTGTTTACCGGCACGCAGCCGTACTCGGCAATGGTGCACGCGCTTCCAGACGAGGTGCCCGAACCCGGGTCCTCGGGGTCAATCAATGTTACCGCAAAGCCTTTCTTTTGCAGCCACAACGCGCAGCTGCAACCGACAATCCCGGCGCCGATCACGGCGATGCGAGTCTGGGTAGTCAAACGGGTTCTCGATTGGTTCGTTAACTCGGCCCGCTAGTGTATTGAAACTCGGTGTGAACCGAAACCGGTATTTTTTAACGCTTTACCAGCCGACTTTTTTTACAAATTGAGCGCCTTGCGCAGCATTTCTCCCAGTTTCACGCGGTTTGCCGGGTCCATCAAATTAAGAGCGGTCAGACCGGATAGTTTGTGCACCAGTGCAATTGCGGCCTCGGTGTTGGCCGCGCCGCCCGCCACCAGGTCTGGTGAGCGCTGGAAGGCATGCTGTACCCCGAGCACTGCATAGGGGTCCTGGGCGCAGAGTAGTTTAAATTTGACGCAATCCCTTATCATTTCCTTGGCAATCGTGCCGTTGTAAGGCTCGAGCGGCGAGGCGCCGGCCTCGGCGACTACGACATCGGGTTTGTCCCTGGCGATCAGGGATAACAGGTAGGGGAGGGCCTCGCGATAGAGACTTTCATCGACGGCCGACGACGGCAAGCCGGCATCAACAAAATCGTAGATAGCGCTGGCGCCGGCGTCTTTAAAGCTCAACATGTCGCGATAACGCGCGGCGCCGGTCAGCTTGGCACCAACCACATTGAGCCCCATTTGCGACAGCAGGTGCACGATTACCCGTCCCGACATGGTTTTACCAGCCGACATCGATGTGCCGACGATCAATATTACCGGCACCTCGAAATCGGTAATCTCGATTTCCGGCAGGCTGCCGCGCATGGTCACTTTTTCGTCGTTGCGCATGACATGCCCCTGGTACTTTAACGGCATCGGTGACGATATAAAGGGAGACAGCGACGTGTTCTTGCCGAACAATCCAGCGGCTGTCAGTGCATTCAACTCGCCCGAATCATCGATCGAGCGCCAGTCGCCGACAGCTTCCAGTGTCGCGACTCGCGTACCGAAGGCGCCAACCACGAGGTCCCCCTCCATGACTTCTATCATGCGCCCGGCCGGCAGCTCCAGTGCGCACAGGTGGCCTCGTGTGTCCTGCACCTGGCCGACCACATAGTCACCGGTATCCCAGTATTCGCGTGCCAGCGGCGTTGACGTGAAATTGGTTGGGGTAAGGTCTGAAATTCGGGTTACGGATGCAAGAAATGGATGAATCATCGGTCAGCTCCCATCAGCAGTTCAGTTATTAAGCGGCGGTGCCAACAGCAACAGCGTGAGTAATGCGCAACGCACCGGCAGTAAATCCACGTAAATATATTCATGGTGGGCGTGGGCGCCATCGCCGACCGCTCCCATGCCATCGATCGTGGCGGTAAACAGGCTCGTGGTATTGCCATCGGAACCGCCGCCCGCGGTACCCTGTTCGAGTGCAAGGTCGAGATCCTCGCCCAGTTCCTGTGCGATTCTCCACAGGCCCTGGTTTTGATCGGTGCGTTCCATCGGGGGGCGTCCGATATGGCCTTCGATCATTAGCGAAACCCCAGGGGTGACAGCCTCGATTCCGTGGATTGTGGCCACGACTTGCTCTGCGATGGCCTGGGTCTCAACCCGCACGTCGACCATGGCGCGACTTTCCGGTGCCACCATGTTGGGCCGTATCCCGCCATCGATAACGCCGACATTGACCGAGGTCCCATGTTCGGGATCGTTTAATTCAAACAGTTTCTGAATAACGTGGGACAGCTCGAGAATGGCACTCGCCCCCGCGCCCGGGTCAAGACCCGCGTGTGCAGCCTTACCCTGCACGGTGACCGTGAATCGGCCAACCCCTTTGCGCGCGGTTTTGATTTTTCCGCTGTGGCCGAGCGAGGGTTCCATCACTATGCAACGATCCACTCGCTGGGCCAGTGCGCGGATATAGCGTGTCGATTCGTGGCTGCCGATTTCCTCGTCCGAGTTGATAAAACACAGCGGTGCAACGCCTGGCGTCAGACCCAGCGACTCGATCGCCCGTAATGCGTACACCATTTCAACCAGGCCGGCTTTCATATCGTAAACGCCGGGTCCACGCAGGGTGTCGTCTTCCAGCACCAGCGGCATGGTTTGCAGGGTTCCGATTGGCCATACCGTGTCGCAATGACCGATCATCAACTGTGCCGGTTGTCGTTTACCCCGATTTTTCGGTGCTGCGTACACGTGTCCACCAGAGCTGCGCCCGGGAACCAGGTTGACGCGGTAATCGATTTCCTCGAATTCGGCTTTCAAGCGCTGGCGAATTTGCATCTGGCTGTCGCGATCGGTGGAAGGGGTCTCCATCAGGACCAGGTCTTTTAATAGCCCGGTCATGGACTCCTGCTGGTCACAAAGATACTTTAGTACTGCCTGGTGGTCGCTCATCCGGCTTACCTTTTGAAGCCGGCCGGGAACGGTAATTTTGTTGTGTTAGCGATTTCGGTAAAGCGTCCGGGGTAAAGATAGGCCAGTAGTGGAGAAGTGAAGATCAGGTCCTCGTCATCCTGATCGGAAGAACGCAGGGCATCCTCTGCAACTCTGGCCCCGATGATGCGGCCCAGGATGAGCGAGTTGTCGCCGAGATCGTCGATGATCTGCTGCAATTCACATTCGAGAAACAGGTAACCATCTTGAACAAATGACGCGTTCACTTTTTCGGCCGCAAAAGTGGGTAAGGCCTGGGTGATGGGTTTGCTGCCATCGTCGCAACGGGGGGTTGCGGCGAGACTCGCGAGTACTGTCTGCGACGGGCGCATATAGGTCACGCAGAACTCACCGTCTCGCTGAATATTCTGGTAGGTATTGTGGCGCGGCGTACAGACGAAGCCAAAATGGTTCTTCCAGCTCATCGGCATCGCCAGATGCTTGGGTGCGAGATCGTCGCTGCCATCAGCTTCGCGGGTGCCGATGACAACCAGCGGAAACACCGTAAAAAAGCTCTCCCAGATGGATTCACCCGTGTCGAGCTCGATCAGATTTTCTGAACCTTTATCGCCCATATCCCTATCCCATTGTTTTTCGGTTGAAAAAAGTTAACACTGTCGCCACCTGGTCATATTGACACGTATCAAATTAACAGGAGTCCTTGATGAATGTGCTAAAACCCCGTCAGCCAGTGCCCGCACTGGAAGTCGATACGCTCGACGGTCCCTGGTCGCTAGCCGATCAAAACCCTGAAAACTTCACCATGGTCGTGTTTTACCGCGGCCTGCACTGCCCAATCTGTAGCAAGTATGTGGGTGAACTCGACAAGCTAGCCGGTGATTTTGCCGAAATCGGTGTTTCGATCCTGGTCTTAAGCGGGGACGATCGGGAGCGGGCTGAACAGGCGCGCGAGGATTGGGGACTCGGTAATCTCGCGATCGGTTACGGCGTTAGCACGGAACAGGCCCGCGACTGGGGACTGCATCGTTCTGCGGGGCGTGGCTTGACCTCGATAGGAATCGAAGAAACCGCTGAATTCAGCGAGCCGGGTTTATTTATCGTGCGCCCGGACAACACGCTTTACTGGGCCCAGATCAGCACTATGCCGTTTGCGCGCCCGCATTTTCGCGAAATTATCGGTGCACTCAAGTTCGCGCTCGAAAAAGACTACCCGGCACGCGGCGAACTCAGCTAACGTCGTCAGGCATCACCCATCATGAATAATGCCAGTCGCGCGTAAGCGGCTGACACTGTTCGCATAAACGCAAGGCGTTTTGAGCAATCACCATACTTCGACTGCTATGTGGATTCGGAAACAGTTTTCGGCGTTGTCGCCGGTCGTTAATATTGGGGGCAGGAGTTGTATGTTTCGCGCACCGGCTGGACCGGTGAGCTAGGCTATGAAATATATTCCGATGGCGCAACGACCGATCATAAACGACTCTGGAATCACGTGATTGAAGCCGGCTCATCGCATGGCATGATATACGGCAGCATGACCTCAATGGGGATGCGCCGGATCGAAGCAGGCATTTTGGATAATATTTCAGATTTTGATGTCTCGATGTCACCTTTTCAGGCGGGACTGGGTCGATTCATAGACCCGGACAAAGAGGGTTTTATCGGCAGGGAGGCGTTGCTCGAAATGGACAGACGATCTTTGCTGCTTGGCCTCAAGTGTGGAACTGCAACGCCGGAGGAACGTGGCGAAATACGTGAAGGCTCTGTTGCTGTGGGCCATGTTACTGCCGCCTCCTGGTCGCCAACTCTGAACAGCGGAATTGGTTATGTCAGATTTTACGAGTCGAAGGATTGGATTGGGCGGACCCTTGCGTTAGCGACAGGGGTAAGTGAGATGGCCCCGTGCGAGATCGTTGAGTTGCCTTTCTACGATGCCGAGAAGCGTATTCCCAGAGGTATTGAAAAGCCTATCCCTTAATTCCAGGGCTCGAGCCGGTGTTTTTGCAGTTCGATTCCTCCCCTGGAAACATTTCGATCTGAATCAAGGAATTTTCCGAAAGCGGACGCTGAGAAAAGAGGTTTTAGGGTCGGCTTCCGACCCAACTGAGACTCTCATAAAAAAGCCACCTCGAAGGAGATGGCTTAGTTATTAACCGTATTGATTATGTGCTACTAGGTCTTTTTGCGTCTGGCGAATCCTATACCTAATAAACCCAATCCAAATAAACCAATGATGGCTGGCTCAGGGACCGGTTGATCTGCACCCCATAATTTTATATTCGACAACCCGCCACCACCACCAGAGAGTTTCGTATAAAACCAGACACCCGAGGTTTCCCCATCTCCGATTAACCATGCGAAATAATCTGGGGTGCCACCGCCATTACCAACATGAATTGAAATGACTGCCTGATCGTAAGAATCCCAGAATGAGGAATCAATACCCCAGTTCCCTGCTATATTTGATGAACCCCATGAACCAATCGACAGGCTAGCTGATAAAAATCCATTACTACCATCACCGGTTAATTCACCTTCACTGGACCAACCGGTAGTGCTGGCAAATCCTGTATTGATATCACTTATCCCTGGGTTGCCTGATCCCGTAACACAGTCGGTTGCCTCCCCCAAAGCCGCTACACGCTCGCTCGACCCACACAGTATTAGAGCGGCGTTAGACGTAGACGAGATGGCTAGCAATAAAACGAATGCAAATAAATTAGCTATTTTCATTAAAATTGGTCCGTGACTATTTAAGTAATGCATTAAAGTAATGCAATAATTATGCTATTTATTTTATAGGTTTATAAATCAGTAGTTTAGAAATTTTAAAATAAAATATATGGCTCAATTTGTAAAACTTTTTTACAACTTTGGAGTGTGACTGTAAAGAATCCTGACAGTGTCCGCTCCTGGCCGTTAGCGGAAGCTGTACTAGCTAATTTGAGTGTCTGTTTTTAGTACGCTTGTGTTGATAGCTCGATTCCACCCCCGTCTATTTTAAGTCCCACCGTAAAGCCAGGGACATCGAACTGTTAGAGCTCGACCTCGTGCGCGATGTAATCCTGCATTAAATGGCACAGGCAATCCTGGCGTATCACCAGCTTGTCGCGCGTCAGCATGGCCGGCATCAGGGTATTGTTGAGATAAATTTTCCCGTCTTCGACGCGTATGATGTCATCGGTAACGTCATGTCCGTCCGGGTCGGTGATTGATATCGGGCGCGCGATGCGGGTATAGCCAAACACCTGGTGTGGATCGACCAGGGTAAAGTTGCGGTCTTCGATGTCGTTCTCGAAGCGTAGGTCGGCATCGGCCTCCGGGTCAAACTCGAAACTGACGTGCTCTGGGATATTCAACGTCAGGTGTGATTCGACCAGGTGCAGCGCGTGGCGGGTCGGTTTGGTGTCTGGCAATTCGTCCAGGGTCAGCATGCCTTCGACGAAACGGCGGGCATGCTCGATGCCTTTGGGATCCCCGGGCAAGCCGCATTCCAGCGTAACTGCCGGACAGACATGATCAAACGCCATTGAGCACACACCCTTTTGCAGGAATATCATGGCCACCCGATTGAATCTTGCGGCCAGGTTCTGGTTTTTCAGGTTAGGGTCGGCAATACAGGCATAATGCGGATTCTTGCCGGTGTTATTGTGTATATCGATCGCCGCAAACAGGGGTAATCCGTGCGCAATCTCGACTACGCGCTGCATCATTTGAGATGTCGTATTGGGTTCCAGGTTGCTACCGGGCCAGCAGCGGTTGTAGTCCACCTGGTCGGGCAAATAGCGGAGGTTCGCCTCGGCTGCACGTACATTACCGATAAACAACAGAATCGAGCGCGGCAGGTCATGAGCGTGCTCCGCCAGCACCTGTTGCATGACCTTGAGCCCGGTATATTCGTTGCCGTGTAACAGGATCGAAATGAATAGAAAATTCGGATCCTTGCCATCCAGTTGAATCAGCGTCGGGTTGGGGAACAAGCTACGGATGTTTGCGGTGCTGATGTCGAAAAAGCCATCGGGTAGATCGTGCAAACGATCAAAATTTCCGATCATGTGCCGGGGTCCTGCCACAGGTGGACCGGTTGGTTGGTGCGTGCCTGTTCGATGTAATCGCATACCAGGCGCGCGCTGTCACCGAACTGTTTCCAGTGACGCAGTATCCAGCGCGAACCGGTGGCTTCACGTTCGACCCGGGCCTTGATCACATCGAGCCAGCGGTCGGTATCTTCGATTCCTGCCTCTGTGAAGTATGACCGTGTTAATGGCAGCGCGCGTTCGAGTAATGCCTGTTTCAAGGGAAGGACCTCACCATCGATCCAGTGCACCTCGGCACCAAGGCCCTTGCGCGCGGCGCGGTAAAAATCGGTTTCAAGGCTCTCGTAAGGTACCGCGGTAAGGGCATCACCCTGCGATTTCAAGCCTTCGGTCAAGCCCACATAAAACACGATGTTGGCGAGCGTATCGATCAAGGTTGGACCCGACGGCGCCACGCGCAGTTCGAGGCGCAGGTGATAATCACCAGCAGAGTC
>Ga0255052_10003685_pt1 | contig 10552 bp, 9 predicted proteins | sample JV7_2_21_MG_FD_188632 | JGI IMG/M metagenome (GOLD analysis project Ga0255052, IMG submission 188632) | Seawater microbial communities from Jervis Inlet, British Columbia, Canada - JV7_2_21 | ecosystem: Environmental > Aquatic > Marine > Inlet | place: Canada: British Columbia | collected...
GTTGATCAGGTTATCTTGCTGGGCGTTATTTGGATTTGCGACAGGCGCCAGCAGGTTGGTGAAATTCACCGTCAGGCAGGCACCCTCGACCGAACGCACGACGAGCGGACGGGGTCGTTTGTCGGGTCGCACTTCGACATTGCCGGCGGTCAGGTTGGTGCCCGGTATGTCACCCGTCGGTAGCCGTGTCACCGGATCCACAGCAATCACGTCGCGTTTCAGCGCATACGTTATCCAGTTCGGGTTCTGTGCGCCGAGGCGGTTGAACACGGTCGGGTTGTCGAGCACGACGACATTGGCCGTGATCGTCGGGTAGCAAGTCTGCGCCAGTGCGTTGGGTCCCGCTGCCAGCGTGGCGACAAAGAGGACCAACCAAAGGAGCCAATAGCCCAGGTTTGATAATGTGGGGTTCTTGCGACTGAAAACAGTCATCAGTTTTGTTGTGCTCACGAGACTCTCCTCCCTCTGCACGAGTACCTGATTTCCGAATGGAAACGAGTGCGCTCAGCGGGTTGCGGCATCGCGACTGGCCTTGCGGGCAGTGCGACGATAAAAGAAAAAATGAATTCCGAAAAAGTTATTTGATTGAAGACTTGCTGTCGGGAAACGTATTGAGCGACACGAAACAGGGTAGTAAGGAAGAACGACGCATAGCGGCGCCCGTGGGCTCCGGCTGCTGATAATGGAATACTGTGGTGTACCCCGTGTTGCATGTCGTTGTCCTTGTTTCCCTTGGCCGCGGCCCGTCGGCCGTGGCACGTCGCTTACGGTAGTGACCGAACGGCAGGTTCGGATCAGTTAAACCGTGTTGAGTCAGATTCTGATAGGTCCGGACCCCTGGGACTTCATGCATGCGGTCAGAAATCGCCCGTTCCGTTTACTAGATCTCAACTATCCTTTCGGACAGCAGGGGTAGTCGCTGCAAACCGCATTGGACCTCGATTAAGGACGGTGACGTGTCGGACAGCAGGTCACCGGAGGTAGGCAACCTGGATCTTGGAATACACGTCGTCACTGATGAATAAATCAGTCCTACAGAGTGTACTCAGCACCATGAAGGTGTTACGGACAAAGCACCAGATGGGCGAATGTAGCATTTTGATTCGATGAACTCGGCGGCGGGATCGTCGTCGACGAGGAGATGGTTGCTGCGTATCTCGAGCAGATCAAGGGCGAGTTCGATTCGTCGTAAGCGTTCCTGTTCAAGATCGAGAAAGGTGGATTTACAGAAACCAGCTACCGTGAGGACGTCAAACGCAAACTCTCCGTGCAGCGGATGATGGAGTAGGGCATTGCGCCCGGCTTGTCCGTCAATGACGATAAAGCCGCAAGTTTCTACACCGCAAACATCGATCAGATGTAGCAACTACTCGAAACGCACGCGCGGCATATCCTGATCCAACCCGAGTCCGCGGCAATAGAAGCACAGAAAGCAGCAAAAGACGAAATCGAGGATGTCCTGGCCGAGCTTCGTGCTGGTGCGGACTTTGCGAAGCTGGCAACGGAACGCTCGCAGGGGCCCAGCTCCACAGAGGGCGGTGATCTCGGCTTCCTCGGCCCCGGTCAGATGGTCCCCACATTCGAAAAGGCCGGATTCGAGCTGCAGCCAGGTGAGGTCTCAGACGTCGTACAGACACAGTTCGGCTATCACATCATTAAGGTCGAGGAGCGCCGAGGTGGCACGACAGCGCCGCTAGAGGAGTGGGCAAACAGTATCCGCGCGTATCTGAATCAGCAGAGACTGCAAGCCGAGGTCGAGACCCTAGTAGCGACATTACGTGATGAGGGCGATGTTGAAATTTTTCTGAATTTGTAACGCGCTTCACATGTGACGCCGATCACATCATATATCGTGCGCCGTTCACAATTCAGGTACGGATTTATGTTTTGGGTTATGTCAAAAATATGCAACAGCTTATCCCCGATCACGTTATACAAGGGAAAGCACAATCGGCGTATGACACTGTTTTACATAATAAAAAAACCTGTCCTATTGGTCAGAGGAATTCAGTCCCTTCGGCGGGCGCGGCAAGATCGGCTCTCCGATAACTTCTGTTTACTGACTAAGAAACCCTTTTCAGCGAAGCCACGGAACCACGCCGCGGATTTGCATCACCAGACTAAAAACGTGGCAAAAAACTCTGCGGAGGACATGAAAATGAAAATCCAAAAACTGGCGGCAACGCTGTTAAACGTAACAAGGCTGATCGCATTCGCCGGACTGCTGACGCTGATGACGGGTTCCGCGCTGGCGGGCCCGACCAAAACTTGCGCCGACGTGGTAACGTCTGGGTGGTGCGACACTGAACTCGTGGCCCTCTGCACGGCCACGGATGATGCCGGCTCCCTCAAGGACAGGGATGAAAACGGCCTGATCAGCAAGGTCGTCGGGGCCAGCATCAAGCTGGTACAAGGCAAGATCCCGGATGCGGACCAGAAGCTCGGCGACTACGAGGCCAAGCTGGATCAACTGGCCTCAACTTCGAACACCCCCAAGGCGAAGATCAGCGAGGAAGACGCGGATGATCTCAGCGACGCCCTCATTGAAGCCCAATTGTGCGTCGACGCTCTGCCCTAGCGAAGCGATCCTCCCGAAGGCCGAGCCCCGCATCGGCGGCTGCCACGGTCAAGACCAGAAAAGGGGTCGGAACCCTATCCACTGCTTTAGGGACTCCGACCTCCTTTTCCCTTTTCTCGGTTTCGGTCGCGTGCCCGCGCCGGTGGCAACGGGGACGGAAATCTGCATCTCTTGTGTGGCGCACTCATGGGCGCAGACTCTATTGAAAACGAAGACGACCAGCATGAGCTGCTTCAAAAATTCGAAGAAGTACTCCTAAAGCTTAAATACCACAAGCCCTGCGATGCGATCCAAAAACTCGGCTTGCCCGGGAGGACCGGCGAGCCCGAAAAAAGTATGCGACAAAAGCTCGTGGATTTTATTGAAGACTCAATCAAGCCGAAAGTTGCCTGGAATCTCGAAATCCCGATCTGACAGTTGACGCTAGCGATCGGGCCGGATGCGGCCTCTAAATCTGATTGACGCAGTCATGTGAAAGACATTGCCGACAATGGCGTCGCGAAATTGAGGGACGACTCCTTGAGCCAGCCTTAACAAGAAATCCGTCCTCCGATACCCGAGGGTCTCTTTTCCTCGAGGATCCCTTTTCTTCGGGAAGACACCGACTCGGAGACCTCTCTTCCACCATAGCCAGCACGGCGTGTTCCTGGAGTTCTGGAGGAGCACCAAAGAAATCCGGCGTCACGCCAGGTTGCCTGTCGGAGCTCAGACTCAATGAAAAGGAAGCTGGCAGCCAGTCCGCTTTTTCGGTGTCCGGATGATGCTTTCATGCGTGCCTCTGCGCAGGAACGGGTTCTTAACATAATGTTTAAAAACTGCTCAAAGGGTTAGTTTCAAACCGGCCATTCGGCGGATTCGCAGTTATCAGACTTTGGATAATCTTATTAACGCTCCTCAAAGGAGTTGATGATTATTTCACTTGCACCACGGGTCCACGCCGCGGACTGCATCAAAAACGAAAAACGTGGAAAAAAATCTGCGGAGGACAAAAAAATGAAAACGATGACAACGATGCTGATGGCAGGCTTTTTGATGCTGCCTTTTGCTACCCAGGCGGACGACGAGGACTGCAGCGTCTGGCCAGACCCCGTCGAAGAAGCGATCGATTATGCGAATTTCTTGGGGAAAAATGCTGATACCGATCGAAGTAACCTTTATACGAAGCTTTCCGCTGCAGAGGCGAAAGTCACTCTGGAAAAGTTCAGTGACGCCGTTGACAAGCTAATGGATATCTCTGATAAAGCTACCGCGTTGGCGGGGGCATCGAAGCCGAAAATTGAAGACGCTACCGCTATCAATAATGCGGTTGTGACTGCGATTTATTGCGTCAGTCACCTTGAATCAGTTGCATCGGCGACCGAGACACAAGTCAACAACGAGACTTGGGTTAACGAAAGAGTTCGTCGAAAAAGACAATACTCGGACAACTGATCGAGAGTGAGCATTGTCAGATGACCATTTTTACGTAACATTAGGTTGCTTGTTAAAGATTATGGCGCCAGTGGATCATTTGCAGGTTGGCATGGTGGAGGAATTGTGGTCGATGACACCACTTCCGGTCCTCCGCAGTTCCGGAGTTAGCGTCTACAAGCTTCTCTGCAAGCCAGCGGGTGCAAACCCGCTGGCGCCTCCTTCGAGGTTAGCCAGTCTATTTGCTTCAGCAGGATTGCTTCCGTCGATTGGCTCACATACTTGACGAAGCGATCGCGGTCGCGATAACCATTGACAAGACCGGCTGTCGGTACTGCCGCACTCCTTCGCAAATGGACGTCGGATTTTTTTACAAACGGTCACAGATTTCAGTGATATCCTCTTGATTTCTATAGTCAGATACCGGTCTTACAAGAACAAATAAGCTAGGACTTTCGAAACTGGTGCCTGCATCGTGCCTCGCTGAACAACTCCGCTGTCAGCCTACGCATTTTCCGGCGGTATCGCTGTATCCAGAAAAAAGCAGATAGTATAGGGTGGCCACAAAAATATGAGCATGATTACACGCTCACTATCTCTTAAGCTGCTTGTTACGGGCATTATCGGCTTTGGCGCAGTGTCCGTTGCTTTGGTCACCTATTCACAATGGCTGACTTCGCGTAACTTCGAGGAAAATGCCTCGCTGATTCGGCTCACTCAGACGGTCCAGCAGGAAATCGCGACGGCACACCTTTGGTTCGAAGAGGCGCTTGGTGGTGATGCCTCGATTGATGTGCAGGTCGACGTTCATGCACGCATCATCAGTGCGTTGCAGCTGATCGACACAGGTTTGCAGGGTAGTGAGACCTCGGCAGGACGTATCGATGCGCTTTCTCCTATGCGCGAGAATCTGCTGAAGCTCAAGGAGCAGGTCGCCCTTCTTGATCGGCTGGTCGATACGCGTTGGGCCGGGCGTGATTCCACCGGCGTCATCGGCGGTGAAGAAGACCAGGCCTTCGATGCCGTGTTCGCTGACATACTCCTGCAATCGCATGCGATCGCGAAAGATGTGGATAACCTCATCGCCGGTGATCAAAGCAAAATATTAGCCATCAATGCAGCTACTTTAATAATTCTTGCAACGTTAATTTCGGCGATGATTGCCCTGATTGTCTGGAATCGCCGCGCATTGGAAACGAGAGCATCCGAGCTCGAACATCTGGTGCAGCAACGAACAGCGACGCTCGCTGCCCGCGAAGCCGAAGCCAGACAGAGAAACAGGGAGCTTTCCCTGGCAAGAGACCAGGCGCGTGCCGCCAGCGAGGCCAAGAGCCAGTTCCTGGCGAACATGAGCCACGAGATTCGCACGCCGATGAACGGCGTCGTCGGCATGGCGAGCCTGCTGTCACGCACCGAGTTGTCCGAAGTTCAACGGGAATATGTCGATACCATGCACAGTTCGGGGCTGTCACTCCTGAAAATTATCAATGCGGTCCTGGATTATTCGAAAATCGAGGCCGGCAAGATCACCCTCGATGTTGCCGATTTTTCAGTAAAGACTGCGCTGGACGACGTGCTGCAGCTTTTCTCGGCGGAGGCGGCGCGAAAGGACCTCGTACTGACTTCGTCGATCGCATCGGATGTACCGGAAACCCTGCGCGGAGATTTCGGCCGTCTCGGTCAGATTATTTCGAATCTCGTAAGCAATTCGATAAAGTTTTCCGAAAATGGGGAGGTCACCATCACCTGCGGCTTGGGTGCACAGCAACCGGATCGCGCAAGTAAAATCGAGTTACTGATAGAGGTCAGTGACCCGGGCGTCGGAATACCGGAGAACCACCTCGACACACTCTTCGAACATTTCTCTCAGGTCGACGAATCTTCCACACGGCAGCACGGAGGCACCGGCCTGGGACTTGCAATATGCAAGGAACTGGTCATTCTGATGGGAGGGCAAATAGGCGTCAGGACCAAGACGGGGCAAGGCAGTACTTTCTGGTTCACGGCCCGGTTCGAGATCGGTGATCACGAAGCGGTCGACGACAGGTCACCGGACGACGTAGATGAGAAAGAGATCTTTGCAACCTACAGCCAACGAGTCGTCGTATCCCGGCGCTGGTCGAGTGTCGACAGAAAAGTCCTCGTGGTCGATGACAACGAGGTCAACCTGCTGGTTGCGCAACGCATGCTGGAGGAGCTCGGGTTCGAAGTTGATCTGGCAGTCAATGGCCAGGAAGCGATTGACGCCAGCGAAGGATACGACTACGCCGCAATACTCATCGACAGCCAGATGCCGGGTATGGACGGCAACGAAGCCACCAGTATCATTCGCCGAGCCGAGGGCGATGAGAAACACACGCCAATAATCGCGCTGACCGCCAACGCGATGGCGCCGGACCGGGAGAAGGCGTTTGCTGCCGGTGTCGACGATTATCTCAGCAAGCCGGTCTTTCTCGAGGACCTCGAGGTGGCACTGAGTCGCCTTCTCTCCAGCGACGAAGATACATCACAGGTCGAAGTGGTCTCGACAGATCTTCGGCCGACCAATGTCACCGCTCCTTCAGTTTTTGACACGAGCATCGTCGAGGAGCTGCAAAGTATCGGTGTGCCAGGAGAGCCGGACCTGTTCAGCGAACTGGCTGGCCAATTTCTTGACCAGATGCCGGCATGGTTGAATGACATCAGATCTGCAGCTTCGAATGGAGATACGGAGACTGTCAGGCGGCTCGCGCACAAGCTGCTCGGATTGTGCCGCCAGATCGGCGCAGAACGCATCGCGCGAGTTTGCGACGAACTGGAGTCCATTGACCTGGTATCGGAAGAATCGGACATGTTGCGCGGAGTAGAGCTCTTGTATGAGGAATACAATACCGCGCATCAGGAATTGCAAAATCGTTATTTGAGCTAGAAAGTTCTCAGCACGGCGATCGTCAAGCGGTTTCTGTCGTAGGCGAAAATGCTGTCACTCGAGTCGTTGTCCGCGTACAGGATTTCGGCCAGCACTTGCCAGTCCTCGTTCAGCATCCGCGTTATGGCGGCCCGCAGCGTCAGGAGGTCCTCGGAGCGCGACGGGTCGAGATCGTCGTAGTCACTGCTGCGGAACTCGGCGCCCGCCTCATAGCCAAAGCCCGATGCCGGCGCAAATCGATAGTCGAAGCCCAGGCTCATCCGGTCCGGCGACACGCCCGGGTCGGCCCGGTCGTTCGTCTCGATCCTGGCGTTTGCGACAAAGGACCGGGCTCCGGCATTCCACCGGTAGCGAATGTCGAAGCGCTGTCGTGAGCCGTCGATACCGTCGAATATGGATTCCGCCGCGCTGACGTCGTCGTAGCGGTAACGGACGCCGAGCGTTGAGGTTTCGCTGAGGCGACGATCGAGTCGCACGCTCAGGCTGCCGTTCTTGTCGAAACCGTCGCCGCCCAATGTGCCATACGACGCAAACACGCCGGCCCGGGCGCGCCATGCGCCGTAGCGGCGATCGTAAGTTGCGCCGACGCGAACGGAATTCTGATCGAATTCATCGATGTCTAAATAGCGAATGGCGTACAGGTCCCCGTGCAGCCAGAGGTGGCCGGAGTCGAGAAACGGAACATCCAGCGAGCCGTACAGATCGGCCATCGGGCTTTCCGATGTCGTGCCGGCCGGCAGGCCCAGATCGTCACGAAGTACCACGTTGTCGTCGAAGCCGGCACGAAATCCGACCGCGCCATACCAATCTGTCAGCGGCTCGGTTGCGGGCTCTGTCTCTGCGAACATGGTCGTCGATAGCACACGCAAGTTAGCGTTACCCTCGCTGTGTGCGTAGGAATCACGGAAGTGTTGCCGTGCCGCGTCGGCATCGCCGAGTTTCGTTGCAATGAGGCCGAGGTTGTACTCGGCCAGTCCGCGCATCTTAGGGTACTGATTGGCGATCAGCTCGAAGGTACGGCGGGAGTCGTGCAATTGTTCGAGCTTGTACTGGCATACGGCGATGTTGTAATGGACGGCCGGGCCGCGTTGGCCCTCGTCCCGCGCAGATTCGAAAAACACCAGCGCGCTCTCGTAGTCGTTCTCGTTGAATGCACGCAGACCCAGTTGCCAGGAATCATCCGACGCGAGCGCGGCGGCCGGCACCAGGAGTGCGACGAGCAAAATGCGTGTCAGTGGTGGCACGCGATCCATCATGCATCCGTCCTTTTACTATCGATGCCGCCTTATTATTGCTTTTGTGCTCCGCTGGCAATCGACCCCGTAGCAGAATTGCTGCTACGGGGCCTCGGATGCGTAATTATTTGATTTAGTTCCGGATACGGAGGTTAATTCTGGCCTGGCGGGCTCCCGGGCGGACCCGGCGGGTCGGGGCGATCCTCGGAGCGTCCGCGGGTCTCGCGATTGTCGTGCGCATCGCCGGCCAAGTCGGCCGCGTGCTCACGGGCTTCCGCCGCCCGGTCGAGCCCCTGTTCGCGTCTCTCCCTGTTCAGGTTCGCTGTCTCGTGTCCCTTGGCGCCACCGGTTTCCTCGTCCGCGATCGCGGGTGAGTCCGGATGCTTCTCAAGCAGCGAGTCCGGCAGCTTGATCTCCTTGGTCACGGCATCGGGCAACTCGGCCTCGGCGTTACCCATGAGACGCATCGTCGCCTCCATCCCGTCCGATTCATCGGTCTCCTGTGGCAGCACGATGCCCATGCTGAACATTAAAACCAAACCGAAAATCAGTACTGTAATACTGGTCTTCATGATCCTACTCCTGCCCTGGAGCGAAGTTGTCGGGAGTCCACATTCACTTGGACATCCCGCACTCCTTAAACAACACCCGATTACTCGGATAAAGAGGCCGGCGGCAACATTACTCTGGTCCTCCGCAGTTCCGGAGTTCGCGTCTACGCATTGCCACCGCCGGCGCTATCAATTCCCCTGTCATATAAACGCTCTGCGTTCGTTTTGGTTCCTGTTACTCGACATAATCAGCCGGTCGCTTTCAGGTCCACTCGAAAGATCCGCTCGGTGCCCTCGTGCTCGAGGCGGACGATCAAATGGCCACCGCTGCCGTCCACCGCGAGCAGGGGTAGCGCCAGGCGGTTGACCCCCTTCTCGAGATCGGTACTCCAGCTCAGTTCGCGCCGATCACCGAAACCGACGATTTCCACGCCGCCGGCCAGCACGACGTTTACAGTCGTACCCGGCAGATCTTTTTCAGCATCGATCGCGATACTCACATCCTGTGGCTCGCCGAGCGCCATCGTGACGACGGGTACCTCCGGCAGCGCTAGTTCCGGTGCCCGGAATATTCCCAGCGTCACGACTACGATGGCGATGCCCGCTGCCAACAGTCCACCAAATGCGGCACCGATCCAGAATTGGGAACTCCTCGTTCTTGAACCCGTGGCATGCGTTGTGTGAATCATGATTCTGTTGAACAGGCCGTCAGGCGCTGATCGAACCGGCTGTCTTTTGACGATGCGCAACGCATTGGCTGCCCGCACGGCATCCTGGCATGACTCGCAGTCACTCAGATGAGCGACAAGTTTGCTTTGCTCGAGAACACTCAGCGCGTCCTCTTCAGTCTCAACCAGTAGTTCGATTACGTCTTCGCAATTCATGGTCCGGTACCCACCAAAGTCAGTTGCGGGCGACCGGACAACTCGCGTTGCAACAGTCGCCCGAGTTTAATTCTCGTGCGGTGCAATCTGGATTTGATCGTGCCTTCCGGCGTGCCCGTCAGCGACTCGAGCTCGGCAAGGCTATATCCGTCAATATCGTGAAGTGCGAGTAGCGCGCATTGCTCCTTATCGAGGATTGACATTGCGGCCCAAAGAAGCTCGAGGCTGATCATCCGTTCTGTCAGCTCCTCCGGCTGCAGCCGCTTGTCGGCTGCCAGTTCGATTTCATCAACGGGCGCCGTGTCGGCAGCGATACTGACCGGAGAGCGCTGTCGTCGGCGTACGGAATCTATGAATAAGTTATAGAGCACGCGGAACAGCCATGCCCGCGGGTGTTGGATTGACTCCAGGTCCGACAATCTCAGATATGCCTTCATACATACTTCCTGTACTAAATCCTCTGCATCGGCATCAGAGGAGGCGAGGCGTCGTGCTGCGCCATAAAGTGAATCGAAGTGCGGCCGCATCAAGGTCGCGAATCGCTCGTGACTTGTCGTCCGCCCCGGAGTATCGATGATCCGGCTCATGACCGATTTCGATGCCGCAGCTTCATAGGATTAAAACGCCTGAAGGCAAACCAAGGTTTCAGGATTTTTACATAATCGGCCAATTGCCAATGTGATATCGCTCACTGATTGACCGATAGCCCTATGGAATTGTCCCGGCTCCGCAAGCGTGCCGAACTAAGAAGCCGGCAGTCACCGAGGAAGACAAGAGCGATAATAATAAATAAGCCAGTTCTGCTTTTCTAAAGTCGCCGCGTGATTGACCGCACGAGAACGAAACCGGGGCAGCACGCTGCCCCGGTTCCAATTTGCGACCTATGTTGATTCAGCGCTTTACGACGATAACGTCGATGCGGCCATCCGGGCCGATATACCAGGATGCGATGGTGCTCGTGATGCTGACTACGAGCGAGCCGAATA
>Ga0255052_10003686_pt1 | contig 10552 bp, 10 predicted proteins | sample JV7_2_21_MG_FD_188632 | JGI IMG/M metagenome (GOLD analysis project Ga0255052, IMG submission 188632) | Seawater microbial communities from Jervis Inlet, British Columbia, Canada - JV7_2_21 | ecosystem: Environmental > Aquatic > Marine > Inlet | place: Canada: British Columbia | collected...
AACTAAAGCGATCGCGATCGGCGAGCCACGTTTCGTTAATGCTTTCGTTCTCTCTCGGCACGATACGTTTTACGGTGCCTCGCAGCACATGTGCGTACATGTTCGAGCCAACGCAGTCGTGTGGTGAAACCGTTGACCGCTGCACCATTTCCCAGGCACGCGCACTGTAACGATACGGCTTGTTATTCAACGCACCAACCGGGCAAAGATCAATGATGTTAGCTGACAGCTCATGATCGATACTCATCTCGATATAGGTGCTAATCTTCATGTTCTCGCCGCGCTCGGTCGTGCCCAGTTGCGGCAACCCTGTAATTTCCTCACCGAAGCGAACGCAACGCGTGCAATGAATGCAACGTGTCATGTCACTGGAAATCAGCGGCCCGATATCCTTGTCCTTGACGACGCGTTTACCATCGTTGTAACGCGATACATCGCGGCCGTAGCCCATCGCGAGATCCTGCAGCTCACATTCGCCACCCTGATCGCAAATAGGGCAATCAAGCGGGTGGTTAATGAGCAGAAATTCCATCGTCGCCATTTGTGCCGCAATAGCTTTCGGCGATTTTGTAAATACCTTCATGCCTTCGCCAACCGGCGTCGCACAGGCCGGCAACGGTTTTGGTGCTTTTTCAACTTCAACAAGGCACATGCGGCAATTCGCCGCGATGCTCAACTTCTCGTGGTAACAGAACCGCGGTACATAAGCACCGATTGCGTCGGTTACTTCAATGATCATCTGGCCTTTGCGCGCCTCGACGGGTTTGCCATCGACCTCGATATTTACGATGTCATCACTCATGGCGCGCTACGCAGCAGCCTCCGTATTGCCATCGACGATGCTGCGACCGCGATTGCGAACCATGTATTCGAACTCATGCCGGAAGTGCGTAAGGAAACTCTGTACAGGCCACGCTGCCGCATCTCCCAACGCACAAATCGTGTGGCCCTCGATCTTGTTAGCAACATCAACCAATCTGTCGAGATCTTCTTCCTCACCTTCGCCTGCAACGATGCGAGTCAGCATCCGGTATAACCAACCCGTGCCCTCACGACAGGGCGTGCATTGCCCACAGGACTCGGCCATGTAAAAGCGCGAAATTCGACGCAGCACTTTGACCATGCAGGTAGTCTCGTCCATGACTATGACGGCACCCGTACCAAAACTTGATCCCGCTTGTTGCAGCGAGTTGTAGTCCATCGTGCAGTGCATGATGATCTCTGCGGGCATGACGCGACAGGAAGAACCACCGGGAATGACAGCTTTAAGCTTGCGGCCCTGCCAAACGCCACCGCAGATATCGAGCAGGTCTTTGAACGGGATGCCCATCGGCAACTCGTAGTTACCCGGTTTCTCGACATGTCCGGAAACCGAAAATAGTGCAGTGCCACCCGAACCTTCAGGACCAAGTCCCGCAAACCACGCTGCACCGTTGCGGATAATTGCAGGAACACTCGCAAGGCTTTGAGTGTTATTGATCGTTGTTGGCATGCCATACAAGCCGAAGTTTGCGGGGAATGGTGGCTTGAAGCGTGGCTTGCCCTGCTTGCCCTCGAGTGACTCGAGCAGCGCAGTTTCTTCTCCGCAGATATACGCACCCGCGCCTACGAAAGCATACAGGTCAAAGTCGATGCCGGTGCCCTGAATATTCTTGCCCAGCAGACCGGCGTCGTAAGCCTCTTTGACGGCTGCCTCGAACCGCGGTACAGGCTCATCGATGAATTCGCCCCGGATATAGTTATAAGCGACCGTCACACCCATTGCATAAGCTGCGATGGCCATACCTTCGACCAGAGAATGCGGGTTGGAACGCAATATCTCGCGGTCATGGCACGTTCCGGGTTCGCTCTCATCCGAATTGCAGACAAGGTACTTCTGAACATCAGCGTCGCGGGGCATGAAACTCCATTTCAGTCCCGTCGGGAATCCGGCGCCGCCTCGGCCTCGCAGCCCCGATGCCTTGAGTTCGCCAACAAGCTCTGCAGGCGTCAACTCGCCAGCCAGAACCTTGCGCCACGCCTTGTAACCATCGTTTTTTTCGTACGTGTCGAGTGAATACGACCGCTTCTGGCCCAAGGTGCTAAAACAAACAAGATTCTGCTCGTAGGCCATTAGTCGAGCCCGTCCAGAATGTCATCAACCTGTTCCGTCGTCAGGTTTTCGTGATACTTGTGGTCGACCATCATCATCGGCGCACCGCAGCAGGCGGCAAGACATTCCTCTTCCCGCTTGAGATAGATGCGTCCATCATCGGTACTTTCGCCTAGCTCAATACCCAGCTTTTTCTCAACATGCTCAACGAGGTCGTCGGCACCGCGCAACATGCAAGACACGTTGGTGCAAATTGCGACGTTGTGCCGGCCCACAGGCTTCGTCTGGAACATCGAATAGAAGGTCGCTACCTCGTATACCTGAATACTGGGTAATGCGAGGTATTCGGCAACTGCATTCATCAATTCGGCTGTCAGGTAGCCCTCGTTTTCATGTTGCACAGCGTGCAGGGCGCTGATTACGGCAGAACGCTGATTACCATCCGGGAAACGTGCCTTCCAGCGTTCAATTTCTTCCCTGACGTGCCCGGAGAGCAGACTCGATTCACTCATCGGTCGACCTCCCCAAATACGATGTCCTGTGTACCAATCACGGCAACGACATCTGCCAGCATGTGCCCCTCAACCATTTCCGACATCGCGGATATATGCGCAAAACCAGGCGCACGAATCTTGACGCGGTACGGCTTGTTCGCACCGTCGGATACCAGGTAAATGCCGAACTCACCTTTCGGGTGCTCCACAGCGGCGTAGGCCTCGCCCTTGGGGACGCAATAGCCTTCCGTAAATAACTTGAAGTGATGAATGAGCGACTCCATGCCGCCTTTCATCTCCACTCGCTTCGGCGCTACGATCTTTTGATCATCAACCATTACCGGGCCGGGATTCTCGCGCAGCCAATCGATGCACTGCTTGATGATCCGGTTTGACTGCCGCATCTCTTCAACGCGAACCAGGTAGCGGTCGTAACAGTCACCGTTTGTACCAACCGGGATATCGAAATCAACCTGGTCATACACTTCGTATGGCTGCTTCTTGCGCAGATCCCACTCGACACCCGAGCCGCGCAACATCGGGCCTGAGAATCCCAGTTGCATCGCACGTTCCGGGGACACGACAGCAATATTGACGGTGCGTTGTTTCCAGATACGGTTATCGGTCAGCAGTGTTTCGTACTCGTCGACACACCCCGGAAATTTCTCGGTGAACGCTGCAAGGAAATCGAGCAGAGATCCCTCGCGGATCGAATTGAGGCGGCCGATTTCCTTTTTGCTGCGGAATTTCGATTCCCGGTATTTCGGCATCGAGTCCGGCAAGTCGCGATAGACACCGCCTGGCCGGTAATAGGTCGCGTGCATGCGCGTACCTGACACGGCCTCGTAGCAGTCCATAAGGTCTTCACGTTCACGGAAACAGTACAAAAACACCGTCATGGCACCGATATCAAGACCGTGTCCGGCCAGCCATAAGAGGTGATTGAGTATCCTTGTGATTTCATCAAACATGACACGGATGTACTGCGCCCGGGCAGGCACAGTGACGCCGAGCATTTTCTCAATCGCCATGACATAGGCGTGCTCATTGCACATCATCGACACGTAGTCGAGGCGATCCATGTAACCGATGGTCTGGTTGAACGGCTTGGACTCGGCGAGTTTCTCAGTGGCCCGGTGCAAGAGTCCAACGTGTGGGTCCGCCCTTTGAATCACCTCGCCATCGAGTTCAAGTACGAGGCGCAGCACGCCGTGCGCAGCCGGATGTTGCGGACCGAAATTCATCGTGTAGGTCTGAATCTCAGCCATTGCTGTCGTCCTTCAGGTCGGCTGAGTAACGATTGTCGTCACGAATAACCCGCGGCACGAGCGTCCGCGGCTCGATACTGACCGGCTGATAGGCTACCCGCCCCTTCTCATGGTCGTAGCTCACTTCGACGTTTCCGATCAACGGGAAATCCTTGCGAAACGGATGCCCGATAAAACCGTAATCGGTCAGAATCCGGCGTAAATCGGGATGCCCCTCAAACAGGATGCCGAACATGTCGAACGTCTCACGCTCGAACCAGTTCGCTCCATTCCAGATATCGACGACTGACTTGATAATGGGTGGATTGGCAATCCCGGTGAAAACTCGCAGTCGCAAGCGAATATTATGGTGCAGTGAAAGCAGGTGGTAGACGACGGCAAAGCGCCTTGCATCAAACTCATCCGCTTCATCGAGAATGACAGGCTCGCGCTCCACACCGCGACTAAATCCTGTACCGCTGGCACTGGATGTCGTCCACTCATCGCTGCCATAGCTCAAGTAGTCGACACCACAGACGTCCATGAGCATTTCAAAGCCGAACTCGCCATCGTTCCTTAAGGCAGTTGCGACCTCGATCAGATCCTCTTTTGCGACCTCAAATGTCAGCTCGCCACAGTTCGACGCGACACGCGTCACCTGCTCGCCGAAGCGCTCGTCCATCCGAGCTGCCAATGTCTCGTGCCGATTAGTCATTTTTTTTGTTTATCTGGCAATCGTACTTGTGCGACGAATCTTGTTTTGCAGTTGCATTAGCCCGTAAATCAAGGCTTCCGCCGTTGGAGGACAACCCGGAACATACACATCGACGGGAACGATACGGTCACAGCCGCGCACTACGGAATAGGAATAGTGATAATAACCACCGCCGTTGGCGCATGAACCCATCGACACAACCCAACGCGGCTCGGGCATCTGGTCATAAACCTTGCGAAGTGCTGGCGCCATCTTGTTGGTCAGGGTGCCAGCGACGATCATGCAATCCGATTGTCTCGGGCTCGGCCGAAAAATAATGCCAAATCGATCGAGATCGTAACGCGCTGCACCAGCGTGCATCATCTCGACGGCACAACAGGCAAGCCCAAATGTCATCGGCCATAGCGAACCCGTCCGCGCCCAGTTCATCACCGAATCTACGCTCGTAACGACGAATCCCTTCTTCTGCAAACTGTCGCCTGCCGCCACTCCCGCATCGGCCGCATTAGCTAGTCCCACTCGAGTGCCCCTTTTTTCCATTCATAGACGAAGCCCACGACGAGTAATGCGAGAAACAGGGCCATGGAAATCAGGCCAAAACGGCCGACAGCGTCCAGTGATACGGCCCATGGAAACAGGAAGGCGATCTCGAGATCGAAAATAATGAACAGGATTGCGACGAGATAGTAGCGGACATCAAACTTCGTGCGCGAATCTTCGAATGCCTCGAAGCCGCACTCATAGGGCGAGAGTTTTTCGGCGTCTTTGGAGCCCTTGCCAATCAGAAAACCAAGACCAAGCAGCAGGAGACCGATGCCCGAAGCAACACCAAGAAAAATCAGAATAGGAACGTATTCTTGTAACATCTTTGCCTGAAGTCCGGTGCGACAATTCGCCCTTGAATTAGCGCGACATTGTATCAGTGTGACCCACTCTGAATACACCCTTGAAGGGTTACTCTTTGATACCTGGCGCTACAAAATCTGGTGCTCTGGGCGAGACTCGAACTCGCACGGCTTTCGCCACTGCCCCCTCAAGACAGCGTGTCTACCAATTCCACCACCAGAGCAATCGTAATCCGGTCCTTCGATACAGGGTTACTGGCCTTCTTCCTCGGCCGGATTGTCGTCCTCTAACACCGGCAAATCACCATCAGGGGCCGAGACCTGACCGGTGTCGTCAACCGGTTCGAGCGAGGGCATATCCATGATCGGCGTCTCCTCGTTCACGACTGGTGCCGTGTCGGCAGGTGTTTCAACGACAGGCGCATCCTCAAGCAAGCTCTCCGGCCCCGTTGACCGCTGGCTGCTCAAGTAGGCGAGCGTCAGACTGCTGGCGAAAAAGGCCGTTGCCAGGACCGCCGTTGCCCGGGAGAAAAAGCTGCCTGAACCCCGAGCGCCAAATACTGTGCCCGACGCACCAGCACCGAATGCCGCACCGGCGTCGGCACCCTTGCCGCGTTGCAACAGCACGAGCGCGATGATGCCCAGGGCAATCAGCGTGTGTGTAATCAATGCAATCTTTTGAATGGTATCCATTTAATCCTCAACCTTGAGCGGCCGCCTCCGCGATCGCCAAAAAATCAGCTGCTTTGAGCGACGCACCACCGATCAGTCCGCCATCAATATCTGGTTTAGCCAGCAATCCTGCCGCATTTTCACCTTTCATGCTGCCGCCGTACAGAATTTGTGTCGACTCAGCGATGCCGGCATCGTAGCCAGCCAATATACCGCGAATGTGGCTATGCACGTCCTGCGCCTGCTCGGGACTCGCGGTCATACCGGTGCCAATCGCCCAAACGGGTTCGTAAGCAATGACGGCAGTGGCCAGGGCCGCGATTCCAACTTTGTCGATGACAGCCCCGAGCTGCACATCGACAACCGATTCCGTGCCGCCGCTCTTGCGCTGTTCGAGCGTTTCGCCCACACACAATATCGGCTTCAGGCCAGCGTCCAGGACAGCTTTGAACTTCGCGGCAACCACAAAGCTGGTCTCGCCGTATAACGAGCGTCGTTCTGAGTGGCCTACGATCACGTACTCACAGCCGATATCGCGCAACATTGCCGGCGCAACTTCGCCCGTGAACGCACCTGATTCGTGCTCCGAGACATTCTGCGCACCAACCGAGACTGCGCTGCCCTCGACGGCTGCCGCAACCGTCGCGAGGTACGGAAACGGCGGACAAATAAGGAGATTGACGCGATCAGACTCCGGCGCGCCCGCAACGATACCCGCAACGAGCTCGGCATTGCTCGCGTTTTCGCCGTTCATCTTCCAATTGCCGGCAACCAGAAAGTTACGCATGGCCATGTTGTCCTTATTAGTCCTTACAGGTGATAGTGAAGGGTTACTGCTTTAAAAGGCGCGCAAGGATACCGAGGCTGACCCGGCAAATCAACGCGAATGGTGGATCTAATTTGCGGAATTTCGTTCAGATCGCGGCTTCGGCAACAACCTCAGCAAGCCGCTTGGCCACAGCAATGACCTGATCTTCGTCCTCGCCCTCGACCATCACCCGGATCACGGGTTCCGTGCCCGATGCACGCAGTACAACACGACCCGCGTCTGCAAGTTCTTCTTCGGCGGCCACAACTGCGGCCTTCACTGCAGAAGAGGCGTCTGGATCGAAACGTTTGTCAGTCCGAACATTGAGCATCGTCTGCGGGTACTTGGGCATCCCGGAGACAAGCTCAGACAGAGATTTGCCAGTCTGCTTCATCACCGCAAGTACCTGCAATGCACAAACCAGACCATCGCCCGTCGTCGTCTGATCCAGAACGATCATGTGCCCCGACGTTTCCCCGCCGATAATGCCACCGGTCTCTTTCAATTTTTCGAGAACATAGCGGTCCCCGACACTGACACGGCAAAAATCGATCTTGGCCTTGTTCAATGCACGCTCAAGCCCGAGGTTGCTCATCACGGTTCCTACGACTGGCCCTTTCAGCCTTCCATCACGCTGGCGGGCTGTGGCGAGGACATAAAGCATTTGATCACCGTCGATCAATTTGCCTTCCGCATCCACCATAACGACACGGTCGCCATCCCCATCGAGAGCCAGGCCGACGTCTGCCTTGACGGCCGGGACGGTCAGCTGCAGCAATTCCGGACATGTCGAACCACAACCGTCGTTGATGTTAAGACCGTTGGGCGAGCAGCCAATCGGAATCACTTCTGCGCCAAGGTTGGCCAAGGTTCTCGGCCCAACTTTGTAACCCGCTCCATTAGCGCCATCAAATACCAACTTGACGCCCTCGAGACTGAGACCTTCCGGGAACGTCGAAGCACAAAACTCCTGATAGCGAATTCTGGCTGTGTCGATTCGTTTTGCCTTACCGAGCTTCCTGGATTCACGCGTGATCGCTGGATATTTGAGTTGTGTTTCTATCTCGTGCTCGACGTCATCACTGAGTTTCGACCCTGATCGATCAAAAAACTTGATGCCATTGTCATCATAAGGATTGTGTGACGCAGATATGACGACCCCGAGATCTGCCTCAAACTGCTGTGTCAGTTGCGCAATTCCGGGTGTCGGCAGCGGGCCAATCAGCAGGACATCCGCTCCTGCCGCGACAAAGCCGGCCTCAAGCGCCGACTCGAACATATAGCCGGACAGGCGCGTATCTTTGCCGATGACGACCGTACCGCCTTCGGGTACCAGTACCTGCGCAGCCGCACTGGCGAGCCGCATCGCAAAATCGACCGTCATTGGGTCTGCGCCGACCGTGCCGCGCACACCATCTGTTCCGAATACCAGTTTGCTCATTCTTTGCTGCCCGATTCAATGACCGTACGTACGACGCGCATAGCGTCAACTGTGTCGGCGACATCATGGGCACGTACGATCTGTGCCCCCCGCTCCACAGCCAGTACCGCCGCCGTGATACTAGCCGATAACCGTCCGTCAACTTCACGACCGGTAATGACACCAAGGGTCGATTTTCGCGAAATACCGATCAACACAGGTCGACCTATGTCCAGCAATTGTCGCAGATTCGCGAGTAGCTCGATATTGTCTGCGGCGGTTTTGCCAAAACCGAATCCCGGGTCAATCACGATCAAGTCTTCGCGCAGCCCGGCCTGACGACATTGTGCCACGCGATCGCGCAAGAACTGTGTGACCGCACCCACAACGTCGTCATATTGCGGTTCCTGTTGCATCGTTCTCGGCTTGCCCAGCATGTGCATCAGGCAAACCGGTTGCTGCAGTTCAACAGCAGCCTCAAGGGCACCGTCCATTCTGAGTGCACGCACATCATTGATCATGGCTGCACCGGCCGCGACCACTGCGCGCATGACGCCGGGTTTGCTCGTGTCGACCGAGATCGGCACATCGACGGCGCCACGCACAGCCTCAATCACGGGCACCACCCGATCGATCTCTTCCTGCTCGCTGACCGCTTTGGCGCCCGGTCGGGTTGACTCCCCGCCGATATCGATGATCGCGGCCCCTTCAGTGGCCATTTGTTCTGCGTGCGCCTTCGCCGCGGTCGGCGCCGTGAAACGACCACCGTCCGAAAACGAATCCGGGGTAATGTTCAGAATGCCCATAACCGCCGGGCATTCCAGTTCAATGGAGCCTAGGCGTAGCATCGGGTGGCTGGGTTAACCTCGGAAGGCCGGTATTTTCTAGTGTTCGCTGGCTGGCCCGCCAATCGATCCCGTCGTCTCGGCTTTGGGAGTCGACGCATCCGGGTCAGGATCCGAATCCGGCGAATCGTCCCAGTCTTCGGGCGGCTGGGGCTCACGACCTTCCATGATGTCCTTGATCTGTGCTGTACCGATCGTTTCGTATTTGACGAGCGCTTTGGCCATTGCGTGCAGCTTGTCGACGTTGTTCGCGAGGAGTTCCTGCGCCCGCTTGTAGTTCGCATCGATAATGCTGCGTACCTCCTTGTCGATCGTATGCGCGGTTTCGTCAGATACGTGTTTATGCTGCGTAACAGAACGCCCAAGAAAAACCTCACCATCGTCTTCACTGTACGTCAGCGGACCGAGGCGGTCAGATAAGCCCCATTTGGTCACCATATTGCGAGCAATTTCTGTTGCCCGTTCGATGTCATTCGATGCACCTGTTGTGACTCCGCTAGATCCCAGAATCATGTCCTCTGCGATTCGCCCGCCGAAAAGGCTGGAGATTGAACTCTCGAGCCGTTGTTTCGATATGCTGTAGCGATCTTCCTCCGGCAGGTACATCGTCACACCGAGAGCGCGGCCGCGCGGAATGATTGTGACCTTGTAGACCGGATCATGCTCCGGCACAAGAAAGCCAACGATCGCGTGGCCTGCTTCGTGGTAAGCCGTATTCAGCTTTTCCTGCTCACTCATGACCAATGAGCGCCGCTCGGTGCCCATCATGATCTTGTCCTTGGCCTTCTCGAAGTGATCCATGCTGACGACGCGCAGGTTCGCTCGAGCCGCAAATAAGGCAGCCTCATTGACGAGGTTAGCCAGGTCCGCGCCAGAGAACCCCGGCGTGCCGCGTGCAATCAAGTTTGGCTTCACATCGTCATCCAGCGGGACCTTGCGCATGTGCACCTTGAGAATCTGCTCACGGCCACGTACGTCCGGCAAGGGCACAACCACCTGGCGATCAAAACGGCCCGGGCGCAGCAAAGCCGGGTCGAGCACATCAGGCCGGTTCGTGGCGGCAAGGACGATAATCCCCTCATTGCCTTCGAAACCGTCCATTTCGACGAGCATCTGGTTTAACGTCTGTTCGCGTTCATCGTGACCGCCACCGAGCCCCGCCCCACGGTGTCGACCAACGGCATCGAGTTCGTCAATGAAGATGATGCACGGCGCTTGTTTCTTTGCCTGTTCGAACATGTCGCGTACGCGAGATGCGCCGACACCAACAAACATCTCGACAAAGTCAGAACCCGAGATAGTGAAGAACGGCACTTTGGCTTCGCCGGCAATGGCCTTCGCCAGCAATGTCTTACCGGTTCCCGGTGGGCCGACCATCAATACGCCTTTGGGAATCTTGCCTCCAAGGCGTTGG
>Ga0255052_10003687_pt1 | contig 10551 bp, 8 predicted proteins | sample JV7_2_21_MG_FD_188632 | JGI IMG/M metagenome (GOLD analysis project Ga0255052, IMG submission 188632) | Seawater microbial communities from Jervis Inlet, British Columbia, Canada - JV7_2_21 | ecosystem: Environmental > Aquatic > Marine > Inlet | place: Canada: British Columbia | collected...
CGCCGATGATCTCACGTGCGTATTCGCGCATCAGGACGTCGTCACAGCTGATGTAAGGTTCGCACTCGACGCCATTTAGAATCAAATAATCGAGGTCGCAGGTGATGGCCTGCATTAGCTTCTGCCCGGTCGGAAAAACAGCGCCGCCCAAACCAACGATGCCACCGTGCAGAATCTTCGTTAGCAAGGCATCTGCGGGTAGCGTCTGGTAGTCCGGGAGAATCGCAGGTGTTTCGATGGCGCGATCCTCTCCATCGCAATCGATCACGATGCACGGAGCATTGTCACCATGACGGCGCGAAACCGGCCATGGCTCAATCGCTACGATCTTGCCCGAAGATGAAGCATGTACAGGTGCGCCAAGCGAGCCGTCAGCCTGCGCGATCAGCTGCCCTTTGAGCACATGCTCGCCAATAGCGACGACGGGTTGCGCCGGATCTCCGGCATGCTGTGTGATTGGCAGCACCAGTTGCGCTGGTACCGGAACCTTCTGAATCGGTTCCGCTGTCGAGACCTGCTTGTGCGCCTGCAGTCTCAGTCCGCCGTGAAGCTTGCCCAGATCGTAGGTAGGCGCGCTCATGTCAGGGCTTGCATACTTATACAGTCAACAGGGCAGGGCGCGACACAGAGTTCGCAGCCAGTGCATTCGGATGTGATGACGGTGTGCATTAGCTGATGTGAACCGACGATGGCATCCACGGGGCAGGCGCCGCGGCAATGCGTACAGCCGATGCAAAGCGCTTCATCGATAATGGCAGTTGCACGAACAAGTACAGGTTGCTCAGCCAGTGGCAGCGCTTTCTTGCCCAGCAAAGTGGCGAGGCGGCGAATGGTGTCATCGCCGCCCGGTGGGCACAGATTGAGTTCTGCCGCATCCTCGACGATAGCCCGGGCGTACGGTCGGCAACCCGGATAGCCACATTGTGCGCACTGCGTTTGTGGCAGCATTTCGTTGACTCGCTCAACGAGTTCCCCGGCATCGGATGGCAACGTGCGCGATGCGTAACTCAGCGAAATCCCGGCGAGAAGTGCAATTACAGCAATGGTCAGGATGGCAATCCACATACGCATTCGCAGCCGTCACGGACGGGCCATGCCCGAGAATCCCATAAACGCCAACGACATGATGCCTGCCGTCATCAGCGCGATCGCTGTGCCGCGAAATGGTGCCGGAATATCTGCGGCATCCAGGCGCTCGCGAATTGTCGCGAACATGACGAGTACCAGGGCAAAACCGGCAGAAGCACCGAAGCCGAAGAACACGGATTCCACAAAGCCTTTCGACTGCTGCACATTGAGCAGCGCGACCCCTAATACGGCGCAGTTCGTCGCGATCAAAGGAATGAATATGCCCAATACCTGGTTAAGCAGCGGGCTCAAACGACGCACCATGATTTCGGTGAACTGAACGCTTGCTGCAATCACGAGGATGAAACTGATTGTGCGCAGATACTCGAGGTCAAGCGGTACGAGAACGTATTGGTGCAAAAGGTAGGCGGTCGCCGACGACAAAGTAAGCACAAATGCCGTTGCGAGCGACATGCCGGCTGCAGCTTCGAGATTGCGCGACACACCCATGAACGGACACAGGCCCAAAAATCGTACGAGCACGAAATTGTTGACAAGTACGGTGCCAACAAGGATGACGATGAGTTCTGTCATGGTCTGTCCGGACTATTTGACGCGCATTCCCGGTTCAGCGCCATCGTCCGGCGACAACAGGAATATGTCTTTTCTGCCCGGGCCTGCCGCGAGTATCATGCCTTCCGAAATACCAAACCGCATCTTGCGCGGTGCGAGATTAGCGACGACGACCACATGGCGTCCGACGAGACTGTCGGCTTCATAGGCTTCTTTGATGCCCGCAAAAACGCTACGCGTGGAGTCACCGACGTTCAGTGTCAGCCGCAGCAGTTTGTCCGCTCCCTCGACAGCTTCGGCCTTGTCGATACGGGCTATGCGTAAATCTACTTTGCTGAAATCATCGATGCTAATCAGGTCATCATCGGCCACGGTCTCCGGTTCCTTGGTCGTCTCTTTCGACTGTTCAATCATGTCGTCAATTTGCTGTTGCTCGACGCGTGTCAAAAGTGGTTTGAATTTATTGATGGTCGTGCCAAGTAACGGCTCGGTAGCCGAATCCCAGCACCATTCATTTTCGCCAAGAAACTCACGCGCCCCCTCTGCGATGGCGGGAATGACAGGCGTCAAATAGACCATCAGGCTGCGGAACATGTTCAATCCCTGTGTGCAGACCGACTGTACCTCGTCGAGTTGTTGCTCGTTCTTGATCATGACCCAGGGCTTCTTCTCGTCGATGTAACGATTCGCTGCATCCGCAAGACTCATGACCAGGCGCATTGCCTTGGAATACTCGCGGCGATCGAAATGCTCGGCGATCTGATCCGCCGCATTGACAAACTCGGCAAACAGATCGGGTTCTGGTAATTCGTCCGTGAGTTTGCCGTTGAATCGCTTGCTTATGAAGCCTGCACAACGGCTGGCGATATTCACCAACTTACCAACGAGGTCAGAATTCACACGTGCCGTGAAGTCCTCCAGGTTGAGGTCAATGTCTTCGATGGTCGGACCGAGTTTCGCCGCGTAGTAGTAGCGCAGGTGCGAAGGGTCGAGGTTGTCAAGATAGGTGCGCGCCTTGATAAAGGTACCGCGCGACTTCGACATCTTCTGCCCGTTAACGGTCAGAAAGCCGTGAGCATAGACGCTCGTCGGTGTGCGAAATCCCGCACCCTGTAAAACGGCCGGCCAGAACAAGGTGTGAAAATACATGATGTCCTTGCCAATAAAGTGATACACCTCGGTGTCGTGTCCCGGACGCCAGTATTCGTCAAATTCGAGATCGTCGCGGCGCTCGCACAGGTGCTTGAAGCTCGCGGGGTAGCCGACGGGTGCGTCGAGCCACACATAGAAATACTTGTCTTCGGTGCCCGGAATGCGAAAGCCGAAATAAGGAGCATCACGCGAGATATCCCAGTCCTGCAAGCCAGCCTCGAACCATTCCTCGAGTTTGGCAAGCACGTTTTTGTCGAGCGTTGCCTCCTTCATCCAGTCGCGAAGGTGTTGCTCGTATTCGCTGAGCTTGAAGAAATAATGCTCTGACTCTCGTTTGACTGGCGACGTGTCGGACAAGACGGACACAGGGTCGATCAGATCGGCCGGTGAATAAGTCGCGCCACAAACTTCGCAAGCGTCGCCGTATTGGTCTTCGCTTTTGCAACGCGGGCAAGTTCCGCGGACGAAGCGGTCCGGAAGTAACATGCCTTCTTTCTCGTCGTACGCTTGCTCAATCGTCTTTGTGTAAATGTCCCCTGTTGCGCGCAATGCTTCGAACATTTCTACCGTGAGTGCCTCGTTCTCCGGCGAGTGCGTTGTGTGGTAGTTGTCGAAATCGACCCCAAATTCATCGAAAACGTCGACAAATTCTTTTGACACTGTGATCGTGAGTTCTTCTGGTGTGATCCCGAGCTCACGTGCCTTGAGCATGATCGGCGTGCCGTGAGCGTCGCTGGCGCAAACATAGGTGCAGGTATGACCGCGTAATTTCTGGAAACGGACCCAGATATCTGTCTGGATATACTCGACCATATGGCCCATATGAGGTGAGCCATTGACGTAGGGCAAAGCGCTCGTAACGAGGATTTTCCTGGGTTTATGGGCCATTTGTGGCGGTTGGAATCTACGCAGTCTTAAAGGCCGCGATTATGCCACGTGTCGCTCGGTACGACGCGAATTATCGCTGCTTCAGTTCTCGTTCCTGAGACGTTCGAATTTGGATTTTTGATTGGCCTGCTGATAAGCCTCGCGTCCGGACACGAACGCTTTCTCGACGAGGTCCATCAGGGCAGCGTCCATCGTTTGCATACCCATACCGCCGCCGGACTGCATCGCTGTTTCGAGTTGGTCGAGTTTGCCTTGCCGTATCAGATTGGCCACAGCCGTCGTGTTGATCAGCACTTCAAGTGCGGCGATACGGCCTGCCTTTTGCTTGGTCGGTAGCAATTGCTGCGACACGACGCCACGAAGCGAGGTCGAGATCATAGTGCGAATATGGCTCTGCTTGTCGGCCGGGAACGAGTTGATGATGCGGTCTACTGTCTGTGCTGCGCCATTTGTATGCAAGGTGCCCATAACAAGAATACCCATTTCGGCAGCCGTAACCGCGATACTGATGGTCTCCAGGTCACGCATTTCGCCGACAAGGATGACGTCCGGGTCTTCCCGCAGAGCCGAACGCAGGGCCTCGGCGAATGATCCGCTGTGCATGCCGATTTCGCGCTGGCTAATCAGGCTGTTCTTGGTCTTGTGCACGAATTCAATCGGATCTTCGATCGTCAGTATGTGGCCCTTCATGCTGTTGTTGATAGCATCGATCATCGCGGCCAGCGTGGTTGACTTGCCGGAGCCAGTCTTGCCCGTGACGAGAATCATGCCTGACGTTTGTTTGCAAAGATCGTGGATTACGGGCGGCATATCGAGTTGTTCGAGTGTCAATGCTGTGGATGGAATCGCACGAAAAATGCCGCCGATACCATTCAGATGACGGAAAGTGTTGACACGAAATCGTGAGACATCCGGAATATCGTAGGCGAAATCAGCCGCTTCTTCTTTTTCGAATGTGCGCTGCGTCGTGCCGTCCATGATCTCCAACATGGCTTCCTGAACGAAATCTATCGTCAGCTTTTCCTCCATGAGTATCTGCAATTCACCGTGTATTCGCGCTCGTACGGGGTCGCCGGACACGAAATGCAGATCGGAGGCATTCTTTTTCAATGCCGCTTGCAGATATTCGTCGATCTTATTCATCGAGCAGTTTCTCGTTGCCGCCTGTGTCAATGGCTGGAACTATTGCGGTGTCCGTCACGAAGCGCGTGAATTTTTTCTTGTCGATTGCGACCCGGTACGCGTCATCAGGATCGATTTGCTTGTGGTTAATCGCATCGAGTAATGCTGAATCCATAAGTTGCATGCCGAGGTCTCGACCAGTTTGTATCTGCGATGGAATCTGATGGGTTTGATCCGTTGTAATCAGCTTTGCAATAGCACGGTTGTTGATGAGGATTTCGAGCACAGCGCGACGGCCGCGGCCATCCGGTGTCTTGCACAGCACCTGCGTCACGACGGCCTTCAGGCTCATTGACAGAAAAGCCTTGGTTTGTTCGCGCAACTCACCGGGTAGTGCATCAATAATTCGATCGATCGTTTTGACGGCGCCAGTCGTATGCAGTGTGCCGAGAACAAGGTGTCCGGTCTCGGCCGCGGTCATGGCCATCGTTATGGTTTCGGCGTCGCGTAACTCACCAACGAGAATAACGTCAGGATCTTCGCGCATCGCAGAGCGTACGCCGTCAGCAAATGTCGTTAAATGTGTACCGAGTTCGCGTTGTATGACCTGACATTTTTTGCTCGGGTGCACGAACTCGATCGGGTCTTCGAGACTGATGATATTTAGATTGCGGGTCTCATTGATGTGATTGATCATCGCCGCAAGCGTCGTTGATTTGCCTGTACCGGTTGAGCCCGTGACGAGCACCATACCCTGATGATAGTCGCAGAAATCTGTAAGTACCGAGGGCACGTCGAGTTGTTCGAGCGTAGGAACGTCGTCGGGGATATACCGAAATACGGCGCCATAACCTGTGACTTTGCGGAACACGTTGACACGAAAACGGCCACCCTCTTCGGCGACATAAGAAAAGTCGAGATCGTGACCAGCTTCAAGAGTCTCTTGCTGGTTATTGGTCAGAATTTCGAGGACGTAGGTTTCGAGTTCGGTCTCCGAAAGCTCACGGAACTTAATCGGCATCAGGTCGCCGTTCATGCGCAGCATCGGAGGTACGCCCACCGAGAGGTGTACGTCAGAACAACCCTGTGCGAGACCGAGCTTCAGAAACGCGTCGATTCGAGCCATTTCGGCCTGAACTCCAGAAAATCAAGTAGTTGGGTCTATCCTAGGCGGAAATTATGTCGCATTCCAGAGCAATATCACAGTTTTGAAGTTTTGCGCAGGACTAGTTGGACAGTTGGTCGAGAGCCTCATTGAGCTCGTCCATCGACTGGTAGCGCTTGGTCTTGTCGACCGACATCGCTTTGGCGATGATCAATGCGTACTCGTCAGGAATGTCAGGGTTGATATCCTGGCATTGTTTGGCTTTGCCCTGTACGTGCTGATACATGACCGACATGTGATCGCCGCGACTGTAGGGTGGAACGCCTGTCGTCATTTCGTACATGATGACGCCTATACTGTAGACGTCGGCCGTCACGTCCACCTTCTTACCTAGAATCTGCTCAGGTGCCATATATTTTGGCGAGCCAATGACGTAACCCGTCTTCGTTAACTGGGTATCACCACTTGAGGCGGCAGCTGCGACACCGAAGTCCACGATTTTCAGCAGTCCCTCATCATTGACGAGTACGTTGGCCGGCTTGAGGTCACGATGGATAACGCCTGCCTGGTGCGCGACCGTCATGCCGGTGGCCATATCGCGCGAGTATTGCAGCGCCTTTTCCATGGACATCGGTTTGTTGTTCGGCATCTCGCCCGTCAAAGTGTGCGATGGAAAATATTCCATCGAGATCGCGTAGCTGCCCTGAAGATTCAGGAAGTCATAGATGCGAATGACATTGCGATGCGTGATTTTTCGCGAGTAGCGCAGTTCGTGCACGAAGCGTTTCATCATCTCTTCGTCCGACGACACATTTGGATTCAAGAACTTGAGAATCAGGCGTTCGTCAACGACCTCGTCCTGCATGAGCAGTACGGTCCCGAAGGCACCTTTGCCGATTTTCTCGATGTACTTGTAACGACCATCTATGACGTCGCCCGGGTTGAGTTTTGAGATGTCGAGACCCAGAGGTGCTGTGGGCGCGGCGGAAACGGAAACGGAAGCGGCTGCGGCTGGCGCCGCCGTTTCTGAGTCCAACATAGCAGCAGCGGTTTTGGCGTGTTCGTCGAGTAGCTTGGAGAGATCTTCGTCGTCGAGCAACAGGGTTTTCGTGTGCTCGCCAATCTTTTTGGCGCGCTCGTTCTCGGCAAGTACTGTCGAAGAGAATCGCGCATCCAGGTCTTTCAGTGCCTTGTCAGCACTGTTGATGATGGTTGGCTCCTCAGTCTGCTTGATTTTCAGCAATATGCCACGGACTGTTTCTGCGTGCGTTTCATCCGCAAGTGCCGAGATTGCTTTGATCGCTTCCACCTGAACATCGCGCTCCGAATGATTAATCAGCGGCACGATCTTGGTGATGTGTTCCTTATTGCCGATCTTACCGAGTGCGCGAACGACGACCGTATCTGTTCTTGGATCTTTGCCAAGCATCTCGAGAAGTTTGGGCAGAGCTTTGGGGCTGCCAATTTTTGACAATGCGTCGACCGATCGTTCGCGGACCCACCAGTCTGTATCGTCCGCGGCTGCAATCAGGTGATCAACCGCGCGCTCATCTTTTGTCACGTTCAGGATCTCGATAGCTGTGCGCCGAATCTCCTCGTCGTCATCCTTGATGAGGGAAACGACTGAGTCGACAACCTTGGGGCCGCCGATTTCGGCCAGCGCATCACCGGCTCTTGAACGGACCCACCAGTCATCGTCCTTGAGGACGTTGAAGAGCTCTTTGACCGAGTCCTTGCTGCCGATTTCATTGAGTACTTCGACTGCTGAGCGACGCGCATACTCCGATTCATCTTTGAGCGCCTCGGTCAGGTAGCGCACGGTTTCGGGATGTTTCAGCTGGACCATCATGTCGACGGCTTTGTTCTGTACGTCGATATCGGGATCCTGCAGCAGTTTACTCACAGCGGCGATATTGACTGCGTCGCCGCGTGTGGCGAGAGCGCTCAGTGCAGCGCTGCGCACCATCTTGTTGGTGTCTTTGAGCTGAATCTCGAGAGCCTGATTGATTTCCGGCCTTTTGAATCGGGTGATCAGGTTGATGATATGTACTTTGATGACCGGGTCGCGGCCACCCAGGCGCGATATCAGATCCGGCACCATTTCGGGCCGGATTGTGTCCTCGATGATCTTGAACAGAGCTGCGGATTCCTTCGGCTCCGATTCGTAGGCACGTTGCAACAGCGTGTGAACGCTCAAGTCCTGCCTGTGTACACGCAATACTTCAATCAGGGCGGGCTTGGATACTTCGTCGTTGTCGAACCAGTCGAGCAGATTATTCGCGTCGTAAGACGTGCTGCTCGACAGCGCCCAGGATGTGCCGGAAACGACACGTTCATTGCCGTCTGCAAGGCCTTCCTGGTAGAGCTCGAGTGTCTTGTCACTGACCAGACTGGACAGGATGTCGACGAAAACCATCGTATGAGACTTGTCTGACAGGGCCAGAGCGTCGATAGCTTTGGGGATAACTTTCGGGCCGACTTTCTTGATTCTGTTGATGAGCCGTTTCGCGGCGGGAGAATCCGGCTTTTGCTCTGCAACGAGCTGATTAACCAGTTGATCAGCGCGGAAACCGCCCAGCAGACTCATAGTTGCGCACCTGCGCTAGAGTTGCCCACGACTGGCATTCCTGCACATAAACGATTAGCGCGTAATCTGAAAAGAGTCAATCTTCGGTTCGCTATAGCCCAAGCGAAGCAAGATGCGGGCGAGCTTTCAGCACCTGCACAGCCTCTCAAATCCCCAATGCGGTGTTATACCACATCACCTTCGCGTCATTGCCTCGCAAGCCGTTGAAAACCAATGCTTGGTTCCCGCTGCAGCTTCGTTACAATGTGCGCCCACAGGCCCCCAAAAAGAGGGACCTGCAATCAATTTTACCTAATACCCGAGGCGGAAATGTGACGCCGTCAACAGAATCAGACGTGAATAAGTTCCTAAATTCAATCGAATTACCCGGAATCGGCCGGTCCATCGCCGAGGTCGGTCGAGTGCTGGCCGCGAATCAGCCAGATGGCCGAATCGAAGCGAAAATCGAGCTCGGATTTCCGGCCGCAAGCCGGCACGATGAATATCGTGCGCAAATTGCTGCCGCGGTAGGTGCGGAATTCGGGGCGGCCGAGGTCGAAATCGAGCTGTCGACCAGGATTGTTGCACACGGTGTGCAACGCAATCTGAAGCCATTGCCGAACGTGCGCAATGTCATCGCAGTTGCGTCCGGCAAGGGCGGCGTTGGCAAGTCAACCGTAGCGGTTAATATGGCGCTGGCACTCGCGGCCGATGGCGCCGCAGTCGGTCTGCTCGACGCTGATATTTACGGTCCCAGCCAGCCCCACATGGTCGGTCTGGCAGGAACCCAGCCACAGAGCGACGACGGCAAGACCATGCAACCTCTCGAAGCTCATGGCCTGCAAGTGATGTCGATCGGTTTTCTGATCGATGCGGATCAGCCAATGATCTGGCGCGGTCCGATGGTTACATCGGCGCTGCAACAGTTGCTGCAGCAGACGACCTGGCAGGATCTCGACTATCTGATTGTCGATATGCCACCGGGAACAGGCGACATACAACTCACCCTGTCGCAGCAAGTGCCGGTCAGCGGTGCCGTCATTGTGACGACACCGCAAAATATCGCGACCCTGGACGCTCGCAAGGGCCTCGCGATGTTTCGCAAGGTTTCGATACCAGTGCTCGGCGTCGTTGAGAACATGAGTACACATATTTGCTCTGAATGTGGCCATGAAGAGCCGATTTTCGGTGCCGGCGGCGGTGGACAGATGGCCACAGATTTCGATGTCGAGTTACTCGGTCAACTTCCTCTGGATGCGAAAATCCGTGAGCAGACTGATAGTGGCAAGCCAACCGTCGTTGCCGAGCCGCAGTCGCCCGCCGCAGAGGCTTATCGCAATGCGGCGCGGAAAATGGCTGCAGCACAGGCTGCCCAGGGCCGTGATTTCAGCAGCAAGTTTCCGAAGATCGTCGTTGAGGATAGTTGATGAGCATTAAATCGGACCGCTGGATTCGCCGCATGGCGGACGAGCACGGAATGATCGAGCCCTTTGAGCCCGGACAGGTCCGCACCAGTGGCGACAACAAGATCGTTTCGTATGGCACTTCCAGTTACGGCTACGATGTGCGTTGCTCAGACGAATTCAAGATTTTCACCAACATCAACTCTGCGATCGTGGATCCAAAGTCCTTCGATGCAACGAGTTTTGTCGACATGCAGAACGACGTCTGCGTTATTCCGCCAAATTCGTTCGCATTGGCACGGACTGTCGAGTACTTTCGAATCCCGAGAAATGTTCTGACGATTTGTCTGGGCAAGTCCACCTACGCGCGCTGCGGGATTATTGTCAACGTGACGCCACTCGAGCCGGAGTGGGAAGGGCACGTGACGCTCGAGTTTTCGAACACAACGCCATTGCCCGCCAAGATCTACGCCAACGAGGGTGTGGCGCAAATGCTGTTTCTCGAATCCGACGAAGAGTGCGAAACCTCGTACAAGGATCGCGGCGGCAAGTATCAGGGCCAGCGCGGAGTCACACTACCCAAGGCCTGACGATTTATCGTTCTTTGCCGGCCACTGCCGCAGTAAACACGACATCCGTAGAACTGTTCAACGCGGTTTCTGCCGAATCCTGCA
>Ga0255052_10003688_pt1 | contig 10550 bp, 7 predicted proteins | sample JV7_2_21_MG_FD_188632 | JGI IMG/M metagenome (GOLD analysis project Ga0255052, IMG submission 188632) | Seawater microbial communities from Jervis Inlet, British Columbia, Canada - JV7_2_21 | ecosystem: Environmental > Aquatic > Marine > Inlet | place: Canada: British Columbia | collected...
AGTCCCAAGCTCGGCTACCTTGCCAGCCCACGCAACCGCTCAAAAGTCCGTAACTGGTTTCGTCACCAGGACCGCGATCAGCATCAGCGTCAGGGCCGGGAAATCCTCGATCGTGAATTGTCGCGACTCAATGTGCGCGACGTCGCGACAGATGACATAGCCCGTCAGCTGAAACACAAGAACACCGACGCTCTGTGTGTCTCGCTTGGCGCAGGCGATCTTACCTCCGCCTCGATTGCGACGGCATTGCAAAACCTCCGCGGTACCGACCTCCCTGAGAAAATCCGCCCGCGGCGCACGACCAGGCGCAAGGACAAGAAAGCAGAGTCGATCGCAGTCAGTGGCGTCGGCGACCTGCTGTGCAATTTCGCCCGCTGTTGCCGGCCCGTACCACCCGAGCCAATTGTCGGTTACATCACACAAGGCAGAGGCGTCAGTATTCATCGGCAGGACTGCGGCAATGTCCTGGGGCTTAATCTGCACAATCCGGAACGAATTATCGAGGTCAACTGGGGACAATCGGACACGGCGACGTACCCGGTTGACCTGCGGCTGCGCGCGCACGACCGCACGGGCTTGATACGTGATATCAGTACGGTACTTGCCGATGAAAATGCCAGCGTGACCGATCTGTCGAGTCGCACGGACAAAAAGTCCATGCAAACCGTCATGGACATCAGTGTGGAGATTGGTGATCTGCCAACCCTGAGCACTGCCATTTCCCGCCTGGAGCAAATACCAAACGTGGTGTCGGTCAAACGCAAGGCCTGACCAGGCTAACTGCCGGCTTCTGCCCCGGTCTTGCTCTTGGCGATATCAGTTGCCAAAGCCATCATCGACGTCAGGTCGGCGAGGTTGGCCGGCACGACGTAGGTGTTGCCGGCTTTCGCCAGATTCCCGAATTCCCCTATGTACTGCTCGGCAATTCGCAACTGCATGGCCTCCGGACCACCTTGTGCAATTACAGCATTTGCCACCTTTGTCAGGCCCTCGGCCGTCGCAGTTGCAACCGCAAGAATAGCCTCGGCCTCACCTTGCGCCTCATTGATCTGCTGCATCTTCGCGGCTTCAGATTCCTTGATTACGCGTTGTTTCTCACCTTCGGCTTCGTTGATCTTGGCGTCACGAACACCCTCCGATGTCAGTATGACGGCTCGCTTTTCGCGTTCCGCGCGCATTTGTTTTTCCATCGCGTTCAGAACATCGTGCGGCGGATTGATGTTCTTGATTTCGTAGCGCAGGACTTTCACGCCCCAGGGGTCTGATGCTTTGTCGAGTTCTGAGACTACGTTCGCATTGATCGTGCCGCGCTCTTCAAACGTTCGGTCCAGATCAATCTTGCCGATTTCAGAACGAAGTGTCGTCTGCGCAAGCTGAGATATGGCGAACATGTAGTTGCCGATACCGTAGGACGCGCGTGCCGGATCGAGAACCTGCATGTACAGCACCCCGTCCACTCCGACCTGCACATTGTCGTTGGTGATACAGATCTGCTCGGCGATATCGACAGCCTGTTCCTTCAGCGTGTGCTTGTAGGCAATACGCTCCATAAAAGGAATGAGAATGTGAAACCCGGCATCAAGCTTGCGGCTGAACTTGCCGAGACGTTCAACAACAAATGCGTTCTGCTGCGGCACGATGACGGCCGTCTTGAACAGAACGAGAACGATTACAGCTACAACTACCAGTGAAACAATTAATGACATATCCATCGGACAATCCTTTTTAGCTAGTTACTCGGCCTTGACGTGCAGGGTCACGCCATCGGCTTCCACGACCTGCGCGAGACTTCCGCCGCTGATCGTAGCCTCGCCGACATTGCGAATGGTCCACTCGCTGCCACGATATTCGGCGCGCACTTCAGCGCCGGGAGCGAGGTCTTCGGCAACAGCGACCGAGCCACCTGCTATGGCGGTTTTATATCCCTCCCCACCGCCGCGCAACTTGTTGTACAACGCAGCGCGAAACGTGACGAAAAAAATCAGTGAGACGATGGCGAAAGAAAGCCATTGGCCCCACTCGGGCAACACGACACCAAATAGTATAGCCAGGCCTACAACTGCGGCAGAAACGCCGAGAAATACCATGTAAAACTGCGCATCAACCGCGAAGAGTTCGGCGCCCAGCAAGACCGCGCCCAAGATCATCCATGCCCACCACGTCATTGACTGACTCCTGTTCCAGTGTGCCGCCACTATAGCGCGTGCCGGTCGACTCAGGAAAGTCAGCATAACTCCCTACGCGGCCCTCCCACAGTGGTTTTCAGTTACTATCCACGGCGCCTACCCAAAACGACAGGAAAAGGAAGCTGCATGCAGGAAATTGTCGATCAAATTAATGGCTACGTCTGGAGCCCTGCGCTGGTCTATCTCTGCCTTGGCGCCGGACTTTTCTATACCTTGCTGACGCGTTTCGTCCAGATTCGTTTGTTTCGCGAGATGATCAGGCTGTTGTTGGCTAACAAGAGTTCAAAGGCCGGCATATCCTCATTCCAGGCTCTGTCTGTCTCACTGTCGGGACGCGTAGGTACCGGCAACATAGCGGGTGTTGCAGCTGCAATAGGCTTTGGTGGACCGGGCGCAATATTTTGGATGTGGGTTGTCGCATTTCTCGGCTCGGCTACCGCATACGTCGAGTCGGCGCTTGGCCAGATCTACAAAGAAGAAGACGAAGGTCAGTATCGCGGCGGGCCCGCTTTTTATATCGAAAAAGCCATGGGGCAAAAGTGGTATGCATGGCTATTTGCTGTAACCACGATTATCGCTACTGGTCTCTTACTGCCCGGCATTCAATCCAATGCCATCGGTAACGCGGCAGAACTCGCGTTTGGCGGATCCGGAATGTTGCAGACCGGCTTCGGAGACATCAGTTACACGAAGTTCGCGACCGCGATAATTGTCGTCGCGATTCTCGGCATCATCATTTTCGGCGGCGTCAAACGTATCGCGCACTTTACTCAGATCGTCGTTCCGGTTATGGCGGTCGGGTACATTATTACGGCTGTTGTCATTATCGGCATGAACATATCAGAACTACCGAACGTATTCGGTTTGATATTCCACGAGGCATTTACAGTCAATGCGCTTGGTGGTGGAGCGGTATTTTGGGGCGTCAAACGCGGTATCTTTTCAAATGAGGCCGGGCAAGGAACCGGCCCACATGCCGCGGCGGCCTCAGAAGTTGATCATCCGGCTCAACAAGGACTGGTACAGGCATTTTCCGTGTACATCGATACCTTGTTCGTGTGCACCGCTACCGCATTGATGATCCTCATTACGTTTTCTTATAACGTTCACGGCACCGATGGCAGCATGCTTGTTAGCAACGTGTTGACCAGCATTGATCCAAACACGCCAACCTACACGCAGCTTGCGGTTGAAACCGCTTTTCCGGGCGTTGGTAAGCCATTTGTGGCGGTTGCCTTGTTCTTCTTCGCATTTACGACATTGCTCGCCTACTACTATATCGCCGAAACGAACGTCGCCTACTTACGGCGTTTCTTCACTTTCCCGGGCGAGTTGGTTGTCCTCAAACTAGCTCTGATGGCGTCGGTATTCTATGGCGCTGTTCGAACGGCGAGCCTCGCATGGGGACTTGGTGAAATCGGCGTGGGGCTAATGGCCTGGCTCAACATCATCGCGATATTGATTTTGTTCTTCATGGGCAGACCTGCGCTAAAAGCACTCAAAGACTACGAGGCACAGCGCAAGGCAGGTGTGGAGAAGTACACGTTCGATCCCGAGGCCCTGGGCATTAAGAACGCGGATTTCTGGAAGAATTAGAGTAACAACAGTCTTATACCCTGAAGACTTAAAAACCGTCCGAGCAGCATTTCATTTCGGGTTTTTGACGTAATGGTGTTCGGGCGTATGATCTCTCGAGCGGCGAAAAGTCCATTATCGGCGACCGCACAATAAAAATGTCGCCACAAAAGAAGGACACGCTCCAACGGGAAGATGATCACTGCATCCTATCGAAACGATCTGAACAAGATCGTCATATTAAATCCCAAGGGCGGTTGTGGTAAGACCACACTGGCAACCAACCTGGCGAGCTACTTTGCGCTTCGTGGACCTCCACCAACGCTGATCGATACCGATCCCAATGGCTATACCACTCGCTGGCTGGAGAGGCGTCCGCGAAACAGCTGCAAAATACATGGCATCGCCAACACAACATTAGCAACGCGCAGCAAACTCTCCTGGCCGTTTCGCACGCCGGCGGATGCCGGGGCGGTCATCATCGACACGCCAGCTGCCCTCGATCGTCGAGAGATTTCTGAACTGACTTATCATGCCGACTGCATTTTGGTCCCTATCCTCCCGTCGGCGTTCGATATCCACGTTACAAACAATTTCATTGCCGAGCTCTTGCTCCTCACCGAGTTCGACCTGCCGATCGCCGTTATCGCGAACCGCACACGAAAAAACACCAAGAGCCTCGCAATGCTCTTGCGAGTCCTGACGAATTTCGAGACTCCAACCATTGCGGTTTTGCGCGACAGCCAGAATTTCGCGCGCGCCGCAGAACTCGGCGTGGGACTTTATGAAATGCCGCACCACAAAGTGAGACAAGAGATTGAACAGATGGATCTGATTATCGACTGGCTCGATCAACAGTTGCTGAGAACAATGGAACCTGGACTGGCATCTCGATTCAATCCGTTGCCAAAACTATTCGCGTCGTCCACTACGGGATATTCACTCCCGGACTGACTGACGAAAGCCGGATTTGAACACGGTCCGGTTTCGTCCTTATCGATTAATGTAATTCAGTGCGCGATTGTCGGCAGCTAATGCTGCTTCGTGTATTGACTCAGCCAGGCTCGGGTGAGCGTGTATCGTGCGCTGCAGATCTTCGGTGCTGGCCGAGAACTCCATCGCGAGCACGCCTTCAGCAATCAGCTCGCCGGCCATTGGTCCAACAATATGGATACCGAGTATCTCGTCGTCATCCGACGCAGCGATGACTTTAACCATGCCGCTCGTCTGTTCAAGCGCTTTGGCCCGGCCGTTGGCCGCGAACGGGAACGAGCCTGTCTTGTAAGGCCGACCGCTGGACTTGACCTCTTCCTCAGTTTGCCCAACCCACGCGATCTCGGGCGCGGTGTAGATTACCGAGGGAATAACTTTGTAGTTAACTTCAGCCAGTTCACCCGCAATGAGGTCGGCAGCCATGACGCCCTCTTCGGACGCCTTATGCGCGAGCATAGGCCCACGCACGCTGTCACCGATTGCGAACACGCCTTTGACCCGCGTCCTGCACTCTTCGTCAACGACTATGAAACCGCGATCGTCGAGCTGGATACCCGAATCATCCGCCAACAGACCATTGGTAAACGGACCGCGGCCAACAGCGACAATAAGTTTGTCGACGTCGATCGACTGCATCCCGTCTTTGCCTTCGTACTCGACAGTCACGCCGTTTTCGCCTGCTTTGGCTGCTGTCATCTTCGCGCCAAGCTTGATGTCGAGGCCCTGTTTTTTGAAATCCTTTGCCGCGACATTTGCGACGTCACGATCGGCCATGAAAAGGAAATCATCCATCGCTTCGACCATCGTGACTTTCGAACCCAGTCTTGCCCAAACGCTACCAAGCTCAAGGCCGATGACACCGGCACCAATCACGCCAAGAGTCTCGGGTACGGCGTCGAACTCGAGAGCACCCCAGGAATCGACGATTCTTTCACCATCAAACGGCGCCACACCGAGCTCTATCGGCGCGGATCCTGAAGCCAGAATCACGTTCTCCGCGGCAATGATTTCGACATCGCCATCGACAGGCGTGAACTCGACTTTCTTTCCGGCGAGTAGTTTTCCATGGCCAACCAGACCATCGATCTTGTTTGCCTTGAACAGCCCGGCAATGCCACCTGTCAGTTGTCGCACAATGCTCGCGCGGCGTTTCTGCATGGTTGCGACATCCATACCAACATCACCCGTCGTGATGCCGTGTTTCTTGAATTCGTGCTGCGCGCGATGCAGCAGTTCGGACGACTCAAGCAGTGCCTTTGACGGAATGCATCCAGCGTTCAGACAGGTACCGCCGAACGCGTTCTTCCCATCTGTGTTTTTCCATTCGTCGATACACGCAACGCTTAGGCCATGTTGTGCTGCGCGAATAGCCGCAATGTAACCGGCAGGGCCGGCACCGATGACGACAACGTCGTAGCTCTTACTCATAAATACCTCTAGATTTGTAACAACAGACGGCCCGGGTCCTCGAGCAACTCCTTGATCGCAACAAGAAATTGCACTGAGTCCTTACCGTCGACAATGCGGTGGTCGTAGGTCAGCGCAAGATACATCATCGGACGCACAACGACTTCATCATCGACGACCATTGGCCGCTTCTGGATCGCATGCATACCGAGTATCGCGCTTTGCGGCTGGTTCAAAATCGGCGTCGACATCATCGAGCCGAATACACCGCCGTTGGTAATTGTGAACGTTCCACCGGTCAGTTCTTCCATACCGATGGTGCCGGACTGAGCCTTTTTGGCGACATCACCAAGTTGCCGCTCAAACTCGGCAAAACTCATCTGATCGACGTCACGAATCACAGGCACCATCAGTCCGCGTTCGGTCGAGACAGCGACACCGATGTCGAAGTAGTTGTGATAAACAATGTCGGTGCCTTCGATCGAAGCATTAACAACCGGGAATCTCTTCAATGCTTCGGCGGTCGCCTTTGCAAAGAACGACATGAACCCGAGGCGTACACCGTGTTCTTTTTCGAATGATTCCCGATAACGGCTACGCAATGACATGACCTTCGTAAGATCCACTTCATTGAAGGTAGTGAGCATGGCCGCCGTTTGCTGCGCATCAATAAGACGCTCCGCGATGCGTGCGCGCAAACGCGTCATCGGCACCCGTTGCTCGTTACGCTCCAGTCCCACCGTTTCGCCGTCATCGACGATCACGGGAGCCGGATCTCCGGGCGTCACGTTACTGCTGTCGTCAGACTTCAAGAATCTAAGAACGTCAGCCTTGGTGATTCGACCGTCTTTACCGGTACCTATCACCATTGTCTCTTCGAGGTCGTGCTCGTCGAGCAAACGGCGTACGGCCGGGCTCGTTTTTGCCGATTTCCGTTCTTCGATTTCTTTGGGCGCCGGAGTTTTCGACTCTGCTTGCGCAGTCGGCGTACCGTCTGCCAAATCAGCCGAAGCGCCCTCTTCGAGGATGGCGAGCACATCGCCGGCCTCGACGATCGTCCCGTCCTGAACAGTGATTTCCTGTAGCACGCCTGACGCCGGTGCAGGAACCTCTAGAACCACCTTGTCGGTTTCCAGGTCCACCAGATTATCGTCACGTGCCACCTCTTCACCGACTTTTTTATGCCATGTGATGAGCGTAGCGTCACTGACAGATTCCGGCAAAGGCGGTACTTTAATTTCAATACTCATTTGGGCTTCCGATTCGCCTCTCTGGGTTTAGCCGATTTGCTAGCTTTGACCTCGATATCGAGCGCAGCTTCGACCAGTGCTTGTTGTTGTTGCAGGTGGATCTTGAAAACTCCGGACGCCGGCGCGGCAGCGCCAGGGCGGCCAGCGTAATAAAGTTGCTGGTGGTCTTTGAGCGGCTCTTGCAGGCGGTGCCGAATTTGGTACCACGCGCCCTGATTTTGCGGTTCTTCCTGGCACCAGACAACTTCATCAACGTGCTCGTACTGCTGCAAAATACTGGCGTACTCAGCGATCGGAAATGGATACAGCTGTTCTATCCGAATCAATGCGATGTCGTTAACTCCGTGAACCTGCCGCGCCTCGAGCAAATCGTAGTAAACCTTGCCACTGCAAAATACCAGTCTTCGCGATTGGCCGGGCGGGATGTTCTCCGCCTCGGAGATGATTAGCTGGAACTCCCCGGCAGATAACGATGTTATGGGTGACACCGCCATTTTGTGTCGCAACAAACTCTTCGGTGTCATGACGATCAGTGGTTTTCGATAGGAACGAACCATCTGCCGTCTGAGCATGTGAAACATCTGTGCTGGAGTAGATGGCACACAAACCTGCAAGTTATGTTCCGCGCAAAGCTGCAGGAATCGCTCGAGTCTTGCTGACGAATGTTCGGGTCCCTGGCCTTCGTAACCGTGGGGCAGGAACAAGGTAATGCCGCACAGACGACCCCACTTGGCATCGCCTGAGCTGATGAATTGATCGATTACTACCTGGGCGCCGTTAACGAAATCACCGAACTGTCCTTCCCAGATAACAAGCGTGTTGGGCTCTGTTGTTGCATAGCCATATTCAAATCCGACTACAGCTTCCTCGGAAAGCAGGGAGTCAATTACACGAAACGCGTCCGGTCTGTCGACCAGGTGTTTCAGGGGAATGTACTCGCGATTGTTCACCTGGTTGTGCAATACGGCATGCCGATGGAAGAAAGTGCCACGTCCGCTGTCCTGGCCAACCAGTCGACAGTCAAAACCGTCCTCGATCAATGACGCGTACGCCATGGTCTCGGCAAACCCCCAGTCCATGTCGACTTCGCCTGCTGCCATGCGCACTCGTTCATCTATGATGCGCTGCACACGACCGTGCAGTTTCATGTCTGGCGGCAAAACGGTTATCGCTTTGCTCAGTTTCGCCACCGTAGCCGGGCTGATTGTCGTATCGACAACATCGTCCCATTTCGCATTCGCAAACGGGCTCCAATCAACGGTGAACTCATTGCCAATCAGACCGAGCGATGACTTGGGTACAGGCTCACCGCGATCGAGGCGGTCGCGATACTCCATCTGCAGTGTCTCAACACCGGATTCGGAGATTATCTGTTTGTCGATGAGTTTTCGTGCATACAATTTCCGCGTCGTATCCTGCGCGCGGACCTTGCCGTACATCACTGGTTGCGTGGCGGCCGGTTCATCGGCCTCGTTGTGTCCGTGACGACGGTAGCAAACAAGATCGATTACGACGTCTTTGCGGAACTTCTGGCGGTACTTCAAAGCAAGCCGCGTTACAAACAGCGCCGCTTCCGGATCATCACCATTTACATGGAAAACGGGCGCCTCGATCATCTTCGCTACGTCACTGCAATACTCAGTCGAGCGCGAATCGGATGGCCTGCTCGTCGTAAATCCAATTTGGTTGTTAATGACGATATGAATCGTGCCGCCAGTTCGAAAACCATTGGTCTGCGACATCTGAAACGTCTCCGTCACCACTCCCTGACCTGAGAACGCGGCATCGCCATGCAGCAACACGGGTAGAACTTCCTGACGCTCAAGGTCTCCGCGACGTTGCTGGCGGGCTCGCACTGAGCCCTCAACGACCGGGTTAACGATCTCAAGATGAGACGGGTTAAATGCCAGGGCAATATGCACATTGCCGCCCAACGTCTTCATATCCGCCGAAAAACCTTTGTGGTATTTCACATCTCCCGAACCTTTCAAATCGTCGAGATCGTAGTTGCCCTCAAATTCCTCAAACAGTTCTTCGGGTGATTTGCCGAGAACATTGACCAGAACGTTGATGCGACCACGATGCGCCATTCCAATGACCATTTCGCGAATACCGGACGCGCCGCCCTGCTGAATCAGATCGTCGAGCATCGGAATCAGGCTTTCGCCACCCTCGAGTGAGAATCGCTTCTGCCCAACGTAGCGCGTGTGCAGATACCGTTCGATGCCCTCGGCACTGGTCAACTGTTCCAGAATCCAGAGTCGCTCTGCAGTCGACAAGGATTCGGTCGTTGCGCCTTGTTCGAATCGCTTGCGCAACCAGAGACGTTCACGGGCACGCGAAATGTGGGCGAACTCGGCGCCGACCTCCCCGCAATAAATCGACTTCAGCAGCGCGAGAATATCGCGCAACTTCATTCGTTCATCGCCAGTACCCGCCAGTCCACCAGTATGAAACTCGGTATCCATGTCGGCTTCAGTCAGCCCCAGGTAGTCGAGCTTCAGTACGCCCGGGATCGGTCTTTCCATCAGTCCCAGTGGATCTATGTTGGCGATCTGGTGGCCGCGCAGGCTGTAGACCTGGATCAGCCTCGCTACCGCCGCCTGCTTTTCTCCGGAAGAAGCGCGAGCACCCCTTCCCGACACCCGAATGCGCGCCTTGCGGCGCCCGCCATCGCGTGCGCCCTTGAGCAGCTCCGCACGGATCTCCGAGTGCGCGATCTCGGTCTCTGGCGTACCGAGCGAAGCGAAATAGTCCCGCCAGCCTGCCGGCACCGAAGCGGCATCCTGCAAATATCGTTCGTACAACGCTTCAACCGCAGCGGCATTGCCGCCAAACAACGGCGTCGAGTCGTACTGTTCCTTCAGGGAATCACTCATGTGGAGGCGAGTATATCGGGACCTTCAGGACCCGACCGTGGGCTAGCGAAAAAGGAGCGCTAGTTTAGCCCAAGCTACTGATATAGGAAACGGATAGAGACTTACATGTCCCTGATCAGGAACACGAATTCATAACAGACAAGACAGGCGTAAATGCTGAAAAACGCGGTCAGAAACAGGCCGGTTCGGAATCGATTGAGAAATCGTGCCTTGGCGAGAAAAACGAGGATCAGAACGCTCGTGCCAGTCATGAGCATCTT
>Ga0255052_10003689_pt1 | contig 10548 bp, 5 predicted proteins | sample JV7_2_21_MG_FD_188632 | JGI IMG/M metagenome (GOLD analysis project Ga0255052, IMG submission 188632) | Seawater microbial communities from Jervis Inlet, British Columbia, Canada - JV7_2_21 | ecosystem: Environmental > Aquatic > Marine > Inlet | place: Canada: British Columbia | collected...
CGATCGCCTGAAATAAGATCGGTGATAAATCGGGCAGACACTCTCGGCAAATTATCTTCCCCATGTGGGGACGTGTATTCGGCAATTGCATAGTGAGGGACCACAAGAATCAGCAAGCCGTCATCCGAGGGCGACCAGCTCAGAATGTTGTTTTCACCCAGCGACCAGTGCTGATGCAGACAGCCTTCGAGGTACACAAGATTACTGCGCTGCCGGAGCCCCATATTCTGTGCGACACCGGCCAGTTGATCCAGGTACGGAGAGAAATCGGCCAGTCGCCGAATGCCGGATTGCGAAAGTTCTTCAAGTTCCATGTTTGTACCCAATGCGACTTTCGTGCGACGGCAATCTCTGCCACAGTTCACAAACCAGCGCCGGTATCGATGTTGCCCAGAGACCGTCCATGGAAAGTAATTAACTCTTGTGTATTGCGCAAGTATTACCAAAGAAGTGCGCATATTCATTTTGTATGACGGAGATTACTCGAACCTGAGGATCAGCGCATTTAACATAAGGTAGGCGCGGGAAAGGAGGGACGTAGGCAGGTGAGTACAGGTCCAACGATTGCGGCGATCGGGATGTTGCGAGACTCCCTGGGAGACCAGATCGTTCGTACACCGATGCTGCGGTGCGCGGCGATTGAGGACTTTCTAGGTGGCGCAACCCAGGTTTTCGGCAAGCTCGAGTTTCTGCAGCGAACCGGCACTTTCAAGGCTCGCGGTGCGCTTGCTGTACTAAAAAGTCTCAATGATGCGCAACGCGCAGCCGGTGTGACCGCCGTCAGCGCCGGCAATCATGCAATAGCGACGGCCTTTGCGGCGCAGGCGGTGGGTGCGAGTGCAAAAATCGTCATGATCAGCACCGCAAATCCTGTTCGCATCGAGGCATGCCGAGCGTATGGCGCCGAGTTGATTTTGGTTGACGATGTGCACGAGGCATTTGCAGTAGCTGAAAAGATTCAGACTGAGGAAGGACGTTTTTTTGTTCACCCTTTCGAAGGCTCTGCCGTCGCTACTGGAACCGGCATGGTCGGAATGGAAATTTGCGAGCAGTGCGAGCAATTTGATGCCGTTGTCATACCGATCGGCGGAGGCGGACTGATCGGCGGCATGGCGAACGCGATCAAGCAACTGCGTCCCGACTGCGAGATAATCGGCGTGGAACCGGATGGGGCCGATTCGATGCACCTGAGCTTCGAGGCGAATGAACCACGGCCCATCGACAAAGTCCGGACGATTGCTGACAGTCTTGGTGCACCGTTTGCGATGCCGTATTCTTTTGCTCTGTGTAAGCAAAATGTTGACAGACTGGTTCGTGTTGATGACCTCGAACTGCGCAGGTCGATGGGCTTGCTGTATCGACTGATGAAATTTGCGATTGAACCGGCTTGTGCGGCAAGCACAGCGGCTCTGGTTGGGCCTTTACGGGACCGTATGAGAAACAGGACTGTTGTACTGGTTTTTTGCGGCAGCAACATTGATTGGGAGACGTTCGCCAATCAAGCTATTCTTGAGGATCTTGATGCTACTTGAAAACCTGCAAGCGATTGTCGGCGAAAAAGGCTGGTCGACCGACCCGGTGGTTCTGGAGCCACATCTGACAGAACGGCGAGGTCGGCTGCGTGGTGAAACCCTGATCATGGTTTCGCCAAATTCGACGGCTCAAGTAGCAGATGTTGTAAAGACCTGCGCCGCCGAAGGCGTCGGTGTGGTGCCACAGGGTGGCAATACTGGTCTTTGCGGCGGTGCGATTCCAGACGACTCGGGCACACAGGTTCTCTTGTCACTGTCACGACTGAATACGATTCGGACCATTGACGCAAGTGATTTTTCTATCGTCGCCGAGGCTGGTTGTGTTCTCGCCGATATTCAAGACGCTGCAAGGAGTGCGGGCCGATTCTTTCCGTTGAGCCTCACGGCTGAGGGCAGTTGCCAAATCGGCGGGAATCTCTCGACAAATGCCGGCGGCATCAACGTGATTCGCTACGGCAGTGCCCGGCAACAGGTACTTGGCCTGGAAGTCGTCTTGGCGGATGGGACCATTTGGAATGGGCTCCGTTCGCTGCGCAAGGATACGGCGGGCTACGATATGAAGCAGCTCTTTCTGGGTAGTGAGGGGACGCTCGGTATCATTACGGCAGCGACGCTCAAGCTCTACCCGGAACCCGGTGATACTGCGACCGTTTTTGCTGCGCTTGAATCGTCGCATGACGCGGTTCAGTTGCTGGGACGCATGCGAGAGCGACTGTCTGATCGAATTCAAGCGTTCGAATTGATATCTGATCGATGCCTGCGTTTTGTCGACCGACACATACCAGACACGCCTCCACCGTTTGATGGTACACACCCCTGGTTCGTGCTTTGTGAAATTGCAATTGGCGGGCAAACATCGATCGTCGAAGATGCGCTGGCTGACGCGATCGAGAAGGGCCTCATCAGCGATGCGATCATTGCGAAGAATTCGGCAGAATCTGCGCGGCTGTGGCGAATTCGACATTCAATTTCCGAGGCGCAGCGATTTGAGGGCGCAAATCTGAAACACGACATCTCGGTTCCCATCGGACGCATTGGTCAGTTCCTGACCGAGGGCGAAAAATTGGTCAAATCCATGATGCCTGCTGCCAGACTTGTCGCATTTGGGCATGTTGGAGATGGCAATCTGCATTACAACATTGCTCAGCCAGTTGGCGCAGATGGCGCCCGGTTTCTGCAAGAGGGCATCGCAGTAACCGAGGCTGTTTACGACCTTGTCGTTGAGCTTGGTGGCAGCATCAGTGCCGAACACGGTATCGGCGTGTTCAAAAAGGGCTTTCTGAAACACTATCGCAGCGCTACTGAGCTCGAGCTGATGCAGGTAATGAAAACCGCCATGGACCCACAGAATACACTCAACCCCGGGAAGGTAATTTGACGACCAGTTCCGCGTGAGGCCTTGGTTGAAGCGGTAGACTACGTCCAATTGCGCTTAATGCAAGAAGTCGCTCCAATAATTAAGGCGTCCACCAGTCACTATGATCGCAGAATCGGACAAAATTCGGGCAACGCTCGTTGATCAGCTGTCGAATTTCGAAGACAGGCTTGACGATAAGATTGATGATGTTGAGATGCTGGCCGATATCCAGGGCGGCATCGAGCGCTTGCTTGGTGACAATGGCGGAACGGAGGCTGAAATTCGGCGGGTGTTGCAGGAACGGTATGAGAATGGCGACCTGCGTAAGGAGACGTTCCAGCTGGTGAAATCGATGTTGGACCGATACGTAACGGAGCACATGGCGACCAGTCCGGGTGGCGACGGAACGCCGGGAAGAATCGAACCCAGAATGAATCTTGAACTGGACAGAAGCCCGGACCCACAAGACGATCCGATGAGTTCCACGGTGGTCATTCAGACATTGAAAACCACAGAGCCGGATTCTGCCGATGGGCGAGTCCAGGTTGGTTCCGTGTTACGCGATCGCTTCATGCTGCAGGAGCGAGTCACTGGCGGCAGCATGGGTGTCGTGTACAAAGCGATGGATCGGCGACTTGCTGAAGCAGGAACTGAATCGGCCTGGGTCGCGGTGAAGGTCCTCTCGCCAAAACTCTCACAAAACGGTTTGGCGTTACGTGCATTGCAACAGGAAGCCGCAAAAGGCCGCTGTCTCGTTCATCCGAATATCGTTCGCTTCATTGATCTCGATCGTGACGATGACCTGTATTTTATTGTGATGGAGTGGCTTGAGGGTAGAACACTCGCCGATATTCTCGATTCGCCCGGTTCAGGAAGTGTTGACACGGATCGTGCTTTCGATATCGTGCGCCAAATTGGTAAAGCACTGGACTACGCACATCGTTGCGGAATCGTCCACGCCGATGTCAAGCCCGGCAACATCATGATTTCTGCAAAAGGGGACGCGAAGCTGTTTGACTTTGGCGTAGCCCGCGTCCGCCAAAAACAACTGGACAACGATCCCGATTTCGATCCGGGTGTACTCGGTCTATTGACGCCGGCTTACTCGAGCATGCAGGTGCTGACGGGGGAAGAGCCGACACCAGCTGACGACGTATTTTCACTGGCGTGCCTGTTGTATCGATTGATAGCGGGCTACCGTGTGTTTGGGCCACGAAATGCCGCCGAGGCTGCGAAAGAGGGGATGAAGCCACAGCGTCTGGAGAAACTTAGCGACGCCAACTGGCGGGTACTGAAGAAGGCGCTATCGTATGCTCGCGTGACCCGATTCGGGTCTATGGCGGATTTCATTGAAGCGCTGGATGTCGAAGTTGCGGAGTCGATTACGGTTGATATTCCGGCGCCTGTCAGATTCAGCGAACCTGAGGAACCGAAAAGTCCAGGCCGTGTTGTCATCGGCCTGTTCGTCCTGCTCGCGCTTGCCGGTGTCGTCGCGAATCAACTGGGCTGGCTGGATCCACTCAAAGACCGGTTTACGGTTCAGGAGTCTCAACAAATTCTGCAAGAGCCCACCGTGATAGAAGCGGAACCTGTGGACATCATTCCGCAAGAACGGGAGGAAGTTACCATCGATGAGGTTCTTGAGGAGCCGGTCGTCGGGTCGGAAATGGAGGTGCAAGACGAGTATCTCGAACCCGCTGAGCCGATCGAAATATCAGAACCCGAGCTTGTTGTTGTTCCGCTGGTTGATTTTTCGAAACTACCGCGACCGACTGCTGAGCTTCACGTTTCTTCAATAGCCGGCCATGCTGAGTCCGTGACTGTTACGCTTCGCGAGGATGGCCGCGCCGCAACGGTCGATCTGCTGCGTAGCGATGTGGAATTTCCACTGACCCTGCGTCTGGAAGAGGTGGGTTTCAGTGGCAATCGTTCGCCGTGGGTTGCCGGGCAATATGAGTTTTCGGATAACGGCTTTATTGAGTTTCCTGTCGGTCAGGATCGTGCTCGCGTGACCTTGACCATGATGTCGGATTCGCGTCGCGAAGCCGACCAGCACTCCACTTTGCGTGTGCGAGAGACTGACACTGCGACATCAGAGCTGGCCGTTATCAACGTCGTGCTCGAAGATGACGATCAACGAACCTTCGAGTCGACTCTGCCAGTAAATACAGTCGCGTTCGCTTTGAGTCAGGTATCGGTGAAAGAACAGGACCCTGCTGTGCAACTCGATATCATCCGCTTCAATCCGGACAATACTCGAATCGTCGTTGCCTACGTTTTGCGAGACATCACCGCAACTCAGGGCGAGGACTATTTTGCACCTGGCGGAACCACGATCGAATTCGGGCCCGGGCAGCGAGCAACCCGGCTCCTCATTCCGTTGGTTCAGGATTCTGCGTACGAGGACAATGAAGCGTTCGCCGTTGAGTTGTTATTGTCGGATCCTGTTGCAGATACCGACGTATACCGCCGTGTCGCTGTCATGATCCGCGACGACGATCAGTAGGATTGTTAGACTGCTGCTCCTGACTTGATGTCAGGCAATTGAGACTCAGTAGCAGGACGATCACGATGGAAGAAAAAGAGCTGCGGCGCTATTCACGCGTCGTTGTCGATGGCGACGAACAGGCGCCAAGCAGGGCGATGTTGCGTGCGGTGGGGTTTTCCGACGACGACTTTCATCGACCGCAGATTGGCATCGCGTCCACCTGGGCGATGACGACGCCGTGCAACATGCATATCAATGATCTTGCAGCTGAAGCTGCCAGAGGTGCCGATGAAGCCGGTGGCAAAGCCGTCATTTTCAATACGATTACGATTTCCGACGGTATTTCGATGGGCACACCGGGCATGCGCTATTCGCTTGTGTCGAGGGAAATCATCGCAGACTCGATTGAAGCAGTAACGGCTGGTGAAGGTTTCGATGGCCTCGTGGCGATCGGCGGTTGTGACAAGAATATGCCGGGTTGCATCATGGCAATGGCACGGCTCAACCGGCCCTCCGTATTTGTCTATGGCGGCACCATAAAACCGGGTGAAAAACGCCGCGATATCATCTCCGTGTTCGAGGCTGTCGGTGCCAGGTCTGGCGGGACGATGACTGCCGATGAGCTGCTGGAAGTAGAACGAACAGCCATTCCGGGACCGGGAGCCTGCGGAGGAATGTACACGGCTAACACCATGGCCTCGGCGATCGAGGCTCTGGGCATGAGCCTGGCGAACAGCTCTGCTCAGGAGGCCGTGTCGGAGCAAAAGGTCGACGACTGCCACCGCGCGGGCGAAGCCGTTCTGAATCTTCTGAAAAACGACATCAAGCCGCTCGACATTATGACGCGTAAGGCATTTGAAAACGCGATCTCGGTCGTTATCGCTTTGGGTGGCTCCACGAACGCAGTCCTTCACTTGATCGCGATGGCGCGCGAGGCGGATGTGGATCTCACGATCGACGATTTCACGAGAATCGGCGCGAAGGTCCCATTGCTCGCCGACCTGAAACCCAGCGGCAAGTACCTGATGTCCGATCTCATCGAGATTGGCGGTATTCAGCCGTTGATGAAACGCATGCTCGATCACGGCCTGCTGCATGGAGACTGCCTGACAGTGACCGGAAAAACGCTGGCCGAGAACCTGGCTGGAGTTGACGACTATCCGGCCGGACAGGACATCGTGATGAGTTTCGACAAGCCGATAAAAGCAGATAGTCATCTGTCAATATTGTATGGAAATTTGGCGCCCGAAGGTGCAGTGGCCAAGATAACGGGCAAGGAAGGCCTGCGATTCGAAGGCCATGCCCGCGTTTTTCAATCTGAAGAAGCCGCGCTGCGGTCCATTCTGGATGGCGATATCAAGGCGGGTGATGTGGTCGTTATTCGCTATGAAGGACCGAAAGGTGGTCCCGGCATGCGCGAGATGTTGAGCCCGACCGGCGCTATCATGGGCAAAGGACTTGGTGCGGACGTCGCCTTGATCACTGACGGAAGATTCTCCGGCGGCAGTCATGGTTTTGTAGTCGGACACGTGTCGCCAGAAGCTGCTGTCGGCGGTCCGATAGCGCTGATCGAGGACGGTGATTCGATTGTCATCGACGCCGAGAGCCATCAAATCAACCTCGGCATAAGCTCGGACGAGCTGGCCGCAAGGCGGCAGGCTTGGCGGCGGCCGCCATCATCAGTAAAAAGCGGCGCTCTGGCCAAGTATCGCGCCGAAGTATCCTCAGCGTCCGAAGGAGCAGTGACGATTCCGCCTCCCTGGGACGACTAGAGACTTGACCTTTCTGACTCGATTCGCTCTACTGCGCCAATGAACCTTTCTGTCACCCACGTAATGTGCCAACACATCGAGTCGATTGATGTGAAAAAACACATAAAATATATGGCGCGCCAGAGGTGCGTGGGTGCGAATGGCAATAGTACCGGCTAGTAATAAAGTCTGGACATTGTCAACGAACCCGCGAGGTTACTCCTGGCGGGTTTTTTTTTGGCTGCGGTATTGAGTAATGGGCACGCAAATGGAAGACACACACAAAGAAGCGACTTTCAACTCAGGCGTTTCATTGGGTGCGCCAGACGACATTTCCAAATCACCGTGGGTGGTGATGAAGTTTGGTGGCACCAGCGTGTCGACTGCGGAGAACTGGTCGACCATCGCCGGGTTGATACGCAACCGTCTTGCAGATGGGCTGCAGCCGGTCATTGTTCATTCCGCGCTCAAGGGCGTATCAAATGATCTGGAGCAGCTCCTTCGGGATGCTGCGGCCGGTAAGACTTCAGACAGGTTTGCGGCAATTCGTGAGCAACACTACGTGCTGGCGTCATCCTTGGGTCTGGACGGGCCCGCATTGCTTGACCTTACTTTGCATGAGCTTGAGCAGTTGACTGCGGGCGTACGGCTCATTCGTGAAGTCAGCGTTCGAGTACGTGTGCGCATCATGGCCCTCGGTGAACTCATGGCGACCCGCCTTGGGGCGGAGTACTTGAAGAGTGCAGGTGTACCGGTTGAATGGGCCGATGCACGTGATTTTCTGACGAGCGTTAGCACCAGTGGCGGGCAACGCAGTCAGGACTACCTGGCCGCGACATGTGATGCATCTGCAGATGCAGGATTTCAACGCAAATTGGAATCAGTTGGGCAGGTAGTACTGACGCAGGGTTTCATTGCCAGAAATGAATGGGGTGAGACGGTGCTGCTCGGTAGGGGAGGATCCGATACCTCAGCGTCCTATTTCGCTACTCGTTTACAGGCGCGGCGCCTCGAAATCTGGACCGACGTGCCTGGAATGTTCACCGCTGATCCACGTGTCGTACCGTCCGCGCGTTTGTTACTTGCCCTGCATTTTGATGAGGCGCAGGAATTGGCGTCTGCCGGCAGTTCAGTACTTCACCCACGTTGTTTGTCGCCGCTACGACAGAATAACATTCCGCTGTTCATTCGTTGCACGACGGCGCCGGAGATCTCCGGCACGGTAGTGTCATCTGTCACCGATGAGGTTGAGCCACAGGTAAAGGGGATTTGCCTGCGCAACGGGCTTACGTTGATTTCGATGGATGGTGTCGGTATGTGGCACGAGGTTGGATTCCTGGCCAAAGCATTTGGAACTTTCAGTGAGCATGGCGTTTCAGTCGATCTGGTTTCGACGTCTGAAACCAACGTCACTGTTTCGATCGATACGGCTGACGGCATGCTCGACGAAGACACACATCGGGCTTTGCTTGGCGACCTGGAGCAACTCTGCCGTGTTCGTGCAATCAACGACTGTTCAGCGATCAGTCTTGTTGGACGAAAAATTCGCACGATATTGCCGCGTCTGGCACCTGCTCTTGCCGTATTTGAGGAAGAGAAGATCCACTTGATGTCGCAGGCGGCAAACGACCTGAATCTGAGTTTTGTTGTCGATCAGGGGCAAGGACCAAAGTTAGTTCGCAAGCTGCATGCATCAATAGTTCGCAAGACTGGCGGCAGTCCGGTGTTTGGTCAGAGCTGGGAAAGGCTGTTTCGCGGCGATCTGCCGGCGACACAGACCAACGATGCCTGGTGGATGCGCAAACGCGACCAATTGCTCAAGATGGCGGAAAAGCAACTGAATGCCTACGTTTACGACTGCGACAGCGTACGCCAGGCTGCACGCAGGCTATTGAGCTTGAATAGCGTGGATCGGGTCCTGTACGCCGTTAAGGCAAATTTCAACGCGGATCTCCTCAAGGTACTGGCGAACGAAGGTGTGGATTTCGAGTGCGTGTCACCCGGTGAGGTTGAATGGATCGAGGAGGTGATTCCGGACCTCGGGATCGATCGACTTCTTTTTACGCCGAATTTTGCTCCGCGTGACGAGTATGAATGGGCGATCGACAAGGGCCTGCAACTCACGTTGGACAATCTGTACCCGTTGGAAGCGTGGCCCGAATTATTTAGCGGCAAGGATTTGTTTATCCGTGTCGATCCCGGCCATGGCTGTGGTCATCATGAGAACGTCAAGACAGCCGGAATACACTCGAAATTCGGCATCCCGCGCTTCGAGATTGACGAGTTGAAACGGCTGGTAGATGCTGCCGGTGCCGATGTAATTGGTATTCACGCCCACAGCGGCAGTGGCATCCTGGATCCCGATAACTGGCGGTCCGTAGCGGTCGAACTCGTGCAGGTGGCAAAGAAATTCCCATCGGTGAAGTCTATTGATCTTGGCGGCGGGATCGGTGTCCCCGACAAGCCGGGCGAGAAACCGTTCGACCTGCAAAAGCTTGACAACACACTCAACGAAATTCGAGCATCGTATCCTCAGTATCAACTTTGGCTCGAACCAGGCCGCTATCTCGTTGCCGAGGCCGGCGTCCTGATCAGCCGTGTGACGCAGGTAAAAGGTAAAGGCGATATGCGCTACATTGGTATCGGTACTGGCATGAATTCGTTGATTCGTCCGGTGCTGTACGGCTCGTATCACGAAATCGTAAACCTGACGAAGGCGAACGAGGCGCCGACGGACACGGTGACGGTCGTCGGACCTATTTGTGAAACGGGGGATCGATTGGGCAGCGACCGCCTGCTACCGCGGTCTGAGGAAAACGACGTTATCCTGATCGCAAACACCGGCGCCTACGGCTACGTCATGAGTTCGCAGTACAATCGGCGAGAGGTCGCCAGGGAACTCATCATCTAGCGCATAAAGGAGAACGGTGTGAAATTATTTTGGTCGCCACAAACAAGATCGGCGCGCGCGGTCTGGTTGCTCGAAGAAGCCGGTGTCGATTACGAGATCGAAACTGTAGATATTCGCAGCGCCGATCGATCGGACAGTGCGGAATTCCGATCCGCAAGCCCGATGGGTAAGGTTCCAGCGCTTATCGACGGTGACGCATGCATGTCCGAGTCGGCGGCGATTGCGTTATACGTTGCTGATCGTTATTGCTCGGGCACCTTAGCGCCGGCCATAGACGACGCAGTGCGTGGCAAGTTTCTCTATTGGGTGATGTACACGCCTGCTGTCATCGAACCGGCAATGGCTGAGAAATTCAATAAGATCGAGCCGAACCGCGTGCGCAGCGGCTGGGGTGATTTCGATCTCATGATTGAAACCCTTGAAGGGGCGCTGCAAACCAATGACTGGCTACTCGGTAATCAGTTCACTGCGGCGGACGTAATGGTGGGATCGAGTATCGTATTCATGCG
>Ga0255052_10003690_pt1 | contig 10546 bp, 11 predicted proteins | sample JV7_2_21_MG_FD_188632 | JGI IMG/M metagenome (GOLD analysis project Ga0255052, IMG submission 188632) | Seawater microbial communities from Jervis Inlet, British Columbia, Canada - JV7_2_21 | ecosystem: Environmental > Aquatic > Marine > Inlet | place: Canada: British Columbia | collected...
CTTGATAATTTAAAAAATGACAGCCTAAACTCTGAGGAAGAGCTGGATAATATATTGAAATCTTATATTGAACACCCTGAACGATGGTCTGAAGTTGAGGGTTGAAAATTGTGATGTGTGGTTCCACCCCACACCTCGTTTTATTTGACAAAATATTAGTAGGTTTCCAACCCACACCCGGGTCGATTCGACCGAAGAAATTACTGAGGCGCTCCGCCCCCATACCCCCGGGGTACTTTCTTTTGTCGAAAAGAAAGTACCTAAAGAAACTTTCCCTGCGATTGTTTCTTCTCCGGGCTGTTTCGGTCGTGCTCAGTAAAATTATTCAAACTCCCCCCACCGCTTTGCTTCGCAAATCGAAGCAGTGGGGGTCAAACACGAATTATTTTTTAACCCTCGCACTCCCTCCGCAGCCCTAAAACAATCAATGGGTTTAAAAACTGATTACGAGCTACGGCGCTCACCTGCCAATGAATAGCGAGCGTTAAGTGAGCGAATGAGAATAATCCTTTTTCCAAACATTGAGGTTTCCGCAGGGAACATTAATCTCTGATGGGAACCAGAAAAAGAATGAACAACCGCGATTATTTATTTCTTCCTGTACTCTTGTTTTTATATGTTTCCCCAAAATACAACATTACTATCACAAATCCTTAGTGGTATTTGCGGAATAACACGAATTTAAAGTTCTTATAAGTCCTATAAATATTAATACCTTGACATATAATGCAAATAATAATGAAAATAAGATTTAAATTATCTGTAATACTTCTCCACTAATCTGATTTTAATTACAGATTAGATAAGTATTTCCCGATAAAGTCAAACCCTCTGAGAGGAAGGGACGGAAAGCGTAAGGAGGAAAAAACCATGAAAAACCGGTGTTATTCTACTATCTTTCGCCTTTGTATCATCCTTTTGGCCCTGATTCTTTCGTTGAGCTCGAAGGCCTGCACTGCCGGTGAGAAGGACTCGGAGCTCATAAAAGGGCACCCATGGATCGGAAAGAAGGCACCTCCAATCGAGCTGAATACATTAGAGGGCACGCGGGTGTCACTCGCCGATTACCACGGCAAAAAGTATGTCGTCCTTCACTTTGCAGCCAGTTGGTGACCGTTCTGTCGTGCGGAGGCTCCGCACCTCGAAGCCCTGTTCCAAGAACGGCATGACGACTTGGCCGTCTTTGTGGTGGATGTCAAGGAGGAGAAGGAAAATGCCGCCAAATGGGCGAAGAAGGTGGGGTACACGCTTCCCATCCTGCACGATACCGACGGGAAGGTGGCTGTCTCTTACGCGCCAAAAGAGGTTTTGCCCAAGATGCCCCGCGATGGGGTAATGGTGGCGGCCAACCTCATCATTGACAGAGAAGGTCTGATTCAGTTTTTCGATCTTCTCGACACCCGTAACTTCGACGCCAAACTGGTGCGCCTGAGGAAACGATTAGACGCGCTCCGGGCGGCAGAGTAAGAGACCTCCAAGGCGCCATGAACCGGGTTCAAAGCTGTCTTTTTTTCCTCGTGCTCATCCTCATGGGCGCCTGTGAAAAGGAAAAGTCATTAGTTATCGTAGATCCCCCGGCGAGAATCGATATTGCCCCGGGCGAGTCTGCCGAGGCTGTCGTGGCGATTACCATCGCGTCCGGATACTACGTGCAAGCCAATCCCGCCGCCGACGAACTCCTCGTGCCGCTGACGCTAAATCTCAACGGAGCTGGCGGGTTGGATGTCGGGAAACCTGTCTACCCGCCGCCGGAGCGAAGCCGCTTCGAGTGGAGTGATCTGGAGCTCCTCACCTACACAGGACGAGTCCTTATTCCGCTCCAGCTGCGTGTCTCCAAGTCGGCTGCGCCCGGGCCGCGGTTAATGAGCGGAAGTCTGCATTACCAGGCCTGCTCCCGGCATACCTGCTTGCCACCCGAAACGATGGACTTCCAAATCACGATCAGCATCCAAAGCTGATAATTGAAGAAAGGAGAACTTAATGGTGGAACCAATTTCAACCCCAAATGTTGACACAAAAAAACTGCGCTGTGCGATCAGCAAGGAATATGCAGAAGTCGCCGTCAATCCTGAGAAAGGTTTCCATTTTCATACCGGGAGGCCTCTTGCAAAAATGCTGGGGTATCCCGATGCCTGGGTTGATGCGCTCCCGGAGGGCGCTGTCGAATCCTTCGCGGGTACAGGCAATCCCTTCAGTTTGGGGGAAATCAAGGCGGGTGAGCATGTCGTGGATATTGGTTCCGGCGCCGGATTCGATAGTCTGATTGCAGCCCGTCTCGTCGGCCCTACCGGCCACGTGGTTGGTGTGGACATGACGCTAGAAATGCTGAGGAAAGCTCGTGATGCGGCTGCCGAATCCGGGCTGAGTCACATCGAGTTCCGGGAGGGGTATTGCGAGTCCCTGCCCGTCTCCGAAGGCTGGGCCGACATTGTTATTTCTAACGGCGTAGTGAACCTTTGCTCGGACAAGACCGCCGTCTTCCGGGAGATGTACCGCGTGCTCAAGCCGGGGGGAAGAATACAGATCGGCGATATTCTGGTCCAGAAAGCCGTCCCTGAAGCTGCAAAATGCAATATCGACCTGTGGACCGGTTGAATAGCCGGTGCTCCGCTGGAGGCGGAGCTTGAGGCGACAATAGTCAAAGCCGGTTTTCAGGATTTTGAGATTGCCTGGCGAGCGGATGTATTCAGCGGCGCACCACAGGAATCCCATGCGGCATCCTTCGGTACCTTGGGCATCAACTTCCACGCCCGCAAGCCGGTCTAGACCAGAATAAATCATCGGTGAGGCGGCGGATTGGGAGCCTCTCTCTGAACATAGCGGTGTAGTCCATGAGCCATTCTGAAATGCTCTCTTTCCATTGTTAATCCTCAATTTTTGAATTGACAAAAGCTGAGTGTTTGTAGGTGAAAGCAATAAACAAAGGCGCTGTCTATTTTTCCTTTTTACTCCCTGATTTTCAAAAACATATAACCTCCCGCTGTACAGAAGATAGCCGGCCCCAGCCAGGGAGCAAGCGCCGGGGGAAGTGTTCCGGTATTCCCCAGTGACAGACTCACTGAAAAAACTACCCAGTAAAAAACTATCACGATAAGACCCAGGCCGGCAGCCCTTATACCGCCCCCCCATCTGCTGTTTAAGGAAATGGCTATCCCAAAGAGAATCATTACAAAATTAACCAGCGGATGAGCGAGTTTCCCGTAAAGTTCCACAACATATCTGTTGTTTTTAAATCCCGCCCCTTCAAGCCTTTTATAGTATGCATAAAGTTCAAAAAAATTCATCTCCTCAGGTTTTTTCATTTCTTCTATAAATACCCTGGGTTCCTCGAGAGCAGAAAAAATAAAACTTTTATGTTTTTTTACAATGTTTTGACTGAAATCGAAAACGGTCACATTTTTAAGTTCCCATTTTCCATCAATCCATTCTGCTTCGTCAGCCTCTATCCTTCTTGTCAGTTTAAAAGAAGGACTAAAACTGAATATGCTCACCTTTAAAATCCTGTTCTTATCTTCCACAAAGTCCCTGATACGGATCAAGCTTCCATCAAGCCCTTTAAGCCAGAGAACACCCTCTCTGTAAGAAATTCTGGAACTCTTTTTCATAATTTTTATTTTTCTTACCCAGGAAGCCTTTTTTGTCGCCATAGGAACCAGGGTTTCACCGAGAATCAGGACAAGCATGCTGATAATAATCCCCAGCACAAGAAAAGATGAAAAGAGTCTTTTTGTACTTCCGCCGGATGCCATGATTGCCACTGTTTCTTTCCACTTGGAGGCCATTCCAATTGTAAACAGTATTGAAAGTAATGAGGCAATAGGAGACGCTAACAATATTGATCGGGGTATCTGCAATAAGAGGTACTGAAACACCAGATAAACCGGGGCTTTCTTAGCATAAAACTCATTTATTTTATCAAAAAACTCCGCAACTAACAAAATCGCTGACATGCACAAAAAACAAATAGTAAAGAACTTGAAAAACTCCTTAATATAATATCTTGATAAAATCTTCATAGTCCCTAGCCTCTGACTCCAAATCTTTTCTTTAATATAGGCCAGTCCTTATATGCCATGTAGAAAAAAAACACAGATAGGGCAAAGAAAAGTATATTCGGGATCCACCCCCCCCAGAACGGGGGCAGTTTTTCTGCCTTTGCAAGGCCTTCCCCTAAAATAAGCAAGGCATAATAAAGTATAAGAATGAATAAACTGAAAGAGAACCCGCCAAGACGTCCTGTTTTCCCAATTCTTGTGGAAAGTGCAGGGCCGAGAAAGCCGAATATCAGACATGCAAAAGGGATTGCCAGCCGCCTGTTTAGCTCTACCTTCCATCCCACTCCTCTTTCTCTGCCCTTCCAGAGTTCGATGATGCCTCTCTCACTCAGTTTTATCTTTTTCCGGGGCTCTATTTCTGACGTCAGCACAAAATCATACTTAAAAAATGAAGCTTCTGACGAGCTTTTTTCCCCAAAGGTATGTACTATACCGTTTCTCATGCTCAGATTTATAACTCCTTCTTCAGGGTTTGCATCAATTGAGCCCTCCTCTGCAACTATAAGGAGCGGCTCTTTAGTATCACCTTCTCTGTAAATAAATATACCCTTAAATGTATCATTGGACAGCATTTCTTTAATAAAAATGACCGTGCCTTTGAAAACCGTGGAGAATGTTTCCTCATCAATAGCCACAGAGGCTTTTTTTGCAATTGTCTCATATACGGTCTTTTTAAAAGAGTTCATACTTCTGGGCAAGAGGTAAGTACTGATAAAAAATAGTATTAAAAAACCTGTTACCGAGAGCATTATCGCCGGCTTTGACACAGACCAGAAACTCATACCGCATCCCTTCAAGACAACCATTTCGTTATCTGTTGACATCCTCCCATAGGTCAGAAACACCGCTATGAGAATTGCCATAGGGATTGCGAGAAGTAACATGGAAGGCTGAAGAAATAAAAAAACTTTTACAACATCTGTAAATTCCGCTCCCTTGCCAAAAATAAACATCGTAAGCCTGACAAATTTTTCCATAAAAAGCACAAAGGACAAAAACGCAACTATGACTAAAAAATTAAAAAAGAGTTCTTTTAGTATTGACCTGTGGATTAACATGATTTCCACCACATAATGGCTGCTCTTCTTAAGCCAAACGGAGCAGTTAAGGTATTACTTTGCCCGGTCATACCGGCACCCCGGGACCGATTCCGGGTGGAAATCAGTTTTTTCTTCAGAAAATCAGAGAGAATTTTCTCTTTCCTTTTCGTGAGTCTTGCTTTCAGCCTGTGCCGCCAGAAATCCATAGCATCGTCAAAATCCTTAAAAGGCTGATCCAGATAGAATTCAAATATCTTAGTATTTGCAAAAATCCCTTGCCCGTGCAAAAAAGAATATGTCTTCAAATAATCACCATCGTGAATATATTTCCTTCCAAGCAAAAGAGGATAAAGATCATCGTAATAAAACCTGTTCCACTCCCCTGCACCGTGGAGATAAACCACATATTTCCCCGATACCTTTGAAATGTAACTGAGAAAATTTACATTGCAGACAATATCAGGCGGGAGATTGGCACATAAAACCATATCATGAGGTTTTAGTTTTGATTTTAGTCCGCCTTTAACCCCGGTCTTAAGCCATCCTGAATTATAGGCTGTGATATTTTTAATACCCGCTTCCTTGGCACTTCTCAAAAGCAGGGCATACATCCACTTTGATGGTTCAGTGGCTGTAACCCTTTTAACCAGGCGGGCTATAGGAATCGATAAAGCACCGCAGCCTGCACCAATATCAATAACACTATCGCATTTTCTCAGCAGGGGGAGCAGGGTTTTAACCGCTCTCTCGGGATAATTACTCTGCTCAACAGCCCTATAGTACCATTCAGACCTCTGTTTATCCCATTTAGTAACCATAATATCCGGAAGGGTTCTATGTATCCCTTGAAACCGGGATGTATTTTGCCTGCCATTCCTGTGAGCACGCCTGCCTACCGGACAGGCAGGCGTACCGCATTACGATTATAGCCTGTTAAATATATTACTCAGGCATAAATTATAACAGCTAATCAGCCCAAAAATGAATAGTGAGCCTGCCTGCCGGTAGGCAGGCCTGTCTGCAGGCAGGGCATTCAGGCCAAAGACAAGCACGTATAATAATAAGCAGGTCCGTAAATTCGTATTTCCACAGGGAACGCTAAAGGCATGGGTCAGGAAGGTAATTATATTAAAGCTGATTAATACATTTGTTTGTTGACTCTATCTGAAAAGCGTTGATAGAATATCACCTGAACCAGGATATGGGTGACTGCAAGAGTCTATAAAAGTCATAATTCTTAAGACTTAAGATATGCTTGATATAAAACTGGTAAGGGAAAAAACCGATAGAGTTGTAGATGCCCTTAAAAAAAGGGGGGAAGATGCTCTGGTTCTTGATAAATTTCTTAAGCTAGAAAACGAAAAAAGGGCTCATCTTAAAATTGTCGAAGAGCAAAGAGAGCGTAGAAACAAAGTTTCTGAAGAAATCGGAAAAATCAAGAAACAAGGCAAGGATGTTTCTACCCTTCTGGATGATGCAAAGAAAATCTCAGATGAAATGGCTGAAAATGAACAGCTTCTGCGTGAGATAGAAAGCCGTGCCATACAGGAACTTTTATTGATACCTAATATACCGCATGAATCAGTTTCTATTGGAAAAGATGAAACAGAAAACGCTGAGATAAGGACTTCCGGCTCCCCTCCCGGGTTTTCCTTTAACCCTAAAAACCATTGGGAAATCGGCGAAGATTTAGGGATTCTTGATTTTGAAAGGGCAGGCAGGATTGCAGGGGCAAGATTCGTTTTATACAAAGGAAAAGGCGCAAGGCTTGAAAGGACGTTGATAAACTTTATGCTTGACCTCCACACAAATGAATTCAAATATACAGAGGTATTCCCTCCAATCCTTGTAAACAAAGAGTCCATGACAGGCACTGGCCAGCTTCCGAAATTTGAAGACGATCTTTTCAAGGTGGAAAACGAAAACAAGTGTTTTTATTTAATCCCGACAGCAGAGGTCCCTGTTACAAATATTCACAGGGAGGAAATTCTCAAAGAAGGCGACCTGCCGATTTATTATGCTGCTTACACCCCCTGTTTCAGGCGTGAAGCCGGCTCTTATGGTAAAGACACCAGAGGACTCATAAGGCAGCACCAGTTTAATAAAGTAGAGCTTGTGAAATTTGTAAAACCCGAAGATTCTTATCAGGAGCTTGAATCACTCACCAGTAATGCAGAAGAGGTCTTGAAAAGATTAGGGCTACCGTACCGCGTAGTATCCCTTTGCACCGGGGATTTAGGATTTGCTGCTGCAAAAACTTATGATATTGAGATCTGGTTCCCAGCGCAGGGGAAATACAGGGAGGTGTCCTCCTGTTCTAATTTTGAGGATTTCCAGGCAAGGAGGGCTGATATAAGATTTAAACGTACAGGCAAAAAAGGCACGGAGTTCGTACACACCTTAAACGGTTCCGGCCTTGCTATTGGACGTACATTCGCAGCAATCCTTGAAAATTATCAAAATCAGGACGGTTCTGTTGTAATACCTGAGGCCCTGAGACAGTATATGGGCGGCATTGAGAAGATAACGAGGAATCAATAATATACTGGTTTAAAATTCCAATATCCAAACCTTGCCTGCCAGCAGGCAGGTTCCAATATCCAAATAAGTTCCAATTACCAAATCATAAATTAAGCAGAACTTCAACTGGGTATACTGGCGGAGCCATGTACCGTATGGTACATGGCGGAGGGGGTAGGATTCGAACCCACGGTACCTTGCGGTACAACGGTTTTCAAGTCCTAAAATAGAATAAATTTGTAACCTACTTAAGCCCTTGATTATAAGGATTTATTCTTTATCTTCAAGGGCTTTCTCTTTTTCTTCAAATTGGCTGTAGTTGGTTGGAATTGGCTTCAAGAAAGAGCTGACAGTTACAAAATGGTTACAACATAAAAGCATGCTTACTGGCCTAATAGGGCTTCGGGAGTCCCCCCCCGGTATGCGTTTGCTATATCTGTCTCACACAAAATTTAAAAATTAAACGGAGGGATGCATATGAAGAAATTGACACACACAGAGGAATTATTTGTAATTGAATATCTAAGGAATGGTCAAAACGCTACACAAGCATATTTGACTGTCAGGCCTAATTCTTCAATAAAGTCTGCTAAGGTTTCAGCTTGTAGGTTATTGAAGAAGTCTTCAGTAATAGGGTCTATTAAGAATGAGGTTGAAAAGCGATATGATGAAAGCATAGCCAGCAGGGAATATTTGACAGAAGAAGCCCATATCATAGGAAGAGACGCATTTAAAAAAGGCAAACATGGCCCGGCTATAAAGGCAGTTGAATTAAAAGGGAAGCTGAATAAAATATTTGATGCCGACGAGCCTGAACTGAAGGGATGGCATGCCCTAATGCAGCAGATAGTCATAAATGTAAACAAGGATGGGGATATAGATGTTACTCCTAAAATAGAAGATAAAGATTAAGGACTTCTTCCTCAGTTTTAAATTTTGTCTCATATTACAAAGTTTCAATTGGTATTCTCCAGCGGTTTTTAGAGTAGTTTCTTTCATGAGATTGAAGCTTGGTTATTACAAGCCCTTTTTGTTTGTTTCAAATGGTTATCAATGATTTTCCAATCTTCTCAAGTCATTGAGTAGTAGGTGTACTTATCAAAAAGAGGAATCCGCTTGCTACTTCAACAAGTACTTCCTCTAACGATTGACAGTTTTCTCTTAAGATAGTAGATTACAATCAGCAATCATTAATATTATTTCAGGAATTTTTCTACTTTACAGGCTCAGTATGAAAGATGAAGATAAGACAAAAGAGCAACTCATAAAAGAATTGGTAGAAATACACCAACGAATCGCTAAATTGGAAACGGTAGAAAGCGAGCTTATGATGGTGGAAAAGGAGCTAAAGAAGTCGGAGGAGAGATACCGCAGACTTGTGGAGCAGACTACGGATGCCATTATGAGTTTAGACCTCGATACTAATATAGTGTCATGGAACAAAGGAGCGGAGGAGATGTTCGGATATCGGTCGGAGGAGATTATTGGAAAGTCTCAGACCTTACTGGTACCAAAGGGATTTAGGGCTTCTTGCCAAAAGAATTTTTGGAATGCCACGGTTGATGGATATGTGAAGGAAGCCAAGACTGCAAGGAGGACAAAGGATGACAGAGTCATCCCTGTGGAAATATCACTCGCTGCTATTAAAGATGACGAAGGAGAACATATTGGGTACGTCTCTATTTTAAGAGACATTACAGAGCGAAATAAGATGGAAAATGACCTAAGAACAAGGATAAAAGAGCTTGAAACATTTTACAATGTGGCAGTAGATAGAGAAATCAGAATGAAAGAATTAAAAGAGAAGATTGAAGAATTAAGGGCTAAACTTTCACAGTATGAAAAATAACCTGTAGAGATAATCATATGAATTTTGTAATTCGTGGAAAGCAACTCCCATCAAAATACTCACTTTCAATTGTAAAACTTAGTTTTTCAGAGTTGAATTCTGATAAATCATTAATGTTTAGAAGAAACAGCGAGTATTTTCTGAAATTGGAAAGTTGTATCTCAAAAACTCCTGTAATAATAGTAGAGTTCTATAATGGAAAAAAGAGCTTTTAAGAGAATACCTATTAGTTTAGAGGCAGAGCTTATGTTAGGTTATATAAGTTATGCAGCTATAGTAGAGGATATTTCAGAATGTGGTTTAAATATGATAATCACTCCTATGAAAAATGAAATAGATTTTGCCCCTAAGGCAAAACTTGAGTTGAAACTTCACATTACTTCGGGAGAAACACTACATCTAAATTGCAGGGGAATATGGTCATCTAAATTTTCACCTTATGGCTTAACAAAGAAGATGGGTATGGAAATTATAGACCCACCTACAAAATACAAAGAACTTTTAAACTCTCTGCAGTAAATCCTATCGTCTTCTCTTGACAGGCTTTGATATTCAAAACCTTTTTGTATGTTTCTACCAGTAATCATCAATTCTCAAGCCTTTATTTTCTGAAGATTAGTAGGTGTACTCATCAACCAGACATTGCCTGTTAAGTCCTGTTAACTATTGCTAACATCAGATAGGATGTTGATAGGGGATTTGTTAATGTGGGATGTATTAGCTAAAACACCCCTTCCATTTCTTGACTTCCCTCCCGGTTTTGATATATTTTGGTTAGGTACAAACCTGAAACAAGGCACCATGACTACCAGTCTTGCAAAACAAAGACCTGCCCTTTTCATACTTATAGTCATTATCATCTTGATGATTGTTAATCCTTTTATATCTTTTGCTGATGTTGGTGACAAGTATTTAAATGTTGAAGGACTTTTTAATCTTGGTCTTTCATACTGGAAATCCGGCAGTCATAAAGAGGCTATAGAGGCCTTTAAGCAGGCGATAAAGCGAGATCCTGACTTCGCCGAGGCACATTATAATCTTGGCCTTGTTTATGGGGAATCCGGCAGGTATGAAGAGGCAAG
>Ga0255052_10003692_pt1 | contig 10543 bp, 9 predicted proteins | sample JV7_2_21_MG_FD_188632 | JGI IMG/M metagenome (GOLD analysis project Ga0255052, IMG submission 188632) | Seawater microbial communities from Jervis Inlet, British Columbia, Canada - JV7_2_21 | ecosystem: Environmental > Aquatic > Marine > Inlet | place: Canada: British Columbia | collected...
TCAGAAAATATACAAAGATCATGGAGCAATATATCGAGAGGCGACGTCCACCTGCCCACATCAGGGATAAAGTTGATATCAGTTTCAGGATTAAGGGGCAAAGTATAGAAATCTTTGAAATCCGCCCCGCATGGAGAGAACCTGCTACGAAAATTGAGTCCGCTGTAGCAAAGACAACCTACGTAAAAACCCAAAAATGCTGGAAGGTATTCTGGATGCGAGCTGATCTCAAGTGGCATGGTTATGATCCGGGCAGGAAAGTGAGAACACTGGAGGATTTTCTGACCGTAGTCGACGATGACGAGTATGGCTGCTTTTGGGGTTAGGGTGTCAGAATATCCATCTTGATTTCACAGCGGCTTCATCATGATGTCATAATGCATACTCTGACACTGTATATATTGATTCATCCAACCAGATCACCTGCTGGGCCTATGAACAGGCTGAAAACGCTAAAGCGCATGTCTGGGTGCTGGATGACAAGGTTCAGCCTATTAGCACGTACTGGCGTAATCTGTGTTGGGAAGTAGCGACCATCGAGGAACTGGCTGCTGATAAGCCTGAGTAGTTTAATATTGCTTAGCAATTTTATTTAAGTTAACATAGGTTAACCACAATCGATAAAGCAAAATTATGTTAGTTTCCGTCTTTTGGGACCAGAGACGTGGGACCAGGGACGAGGGACACGGGACACTGGCCCTGGGCGGCAGGAGGGAAAGATGAGACCCATATTTTCACGTACTTTAATCATTATCATTTTCATGGTCCTGGCAGCTATTGCGCCTGTCCATGCAGGACCATTGGAGGACGGCGAAGCCGCACATAAACAGGGCAACTACAAAAAAGCGTTCCAGTTATTCAAGCCATTAGCCGATCAGGGCCATGCCCAGGCCCAGTTCAATCTTGGAACAATGTACGACAATGGTGAAGGTGTCAAAGAGGACAACGTTACAGCGGTCAAGTGGTATCGCAAAGCTGCCAACCAAAGCTTTGCTATTGCCCAAAACAATCTTGGGTTGATGTACGCTAGCGGTGAAGGCGTTCGGGAGGACGACGCTGCAGCGGTCGGGTGGTATCGCAAGGCCGCCGAGCAGGGTTTTGCACTTGGCCAGTACAATCTTGGGTTAATGTACGACAATGGCGAAGGTGTCCCGGAGAACAACGTTGCAGCAGTCAAATGGTATCGTAAGGCTGCCGATCAAAACCTTGCAGGTGCCCAGTACAATCTTGGGTTAATGTACGCTAATGGTGAAGGCGTTAGGGAGGACTACGCTGCAGCAGTCAAGTGGTACCGCAAGGCCGCCGACCAAAATTTTGCTCCGGCCCAGTACAATCTTGGATTAATGTACGACAATGGTGAGGGTGTTCCGAAAAACGGCGGTGCAGCGGTCAAGTGGTATCGTAAAGCCGCCGACCAGGGCCATTTCTTTGCCCAGAACAATCTTGGGTTAATGTACGACAATGGTGAAATTGTCCCGGAGAACGACGTTGTAGCGGCCAGGTGGTATCGCAAAGCCGCTGACAGGGGCTTTGCCCCGGCCCAGTACAATCTTGGGGTAATGTACGCTAATGGTGAAGGTGTACCTCAGGACCTGGTTCAAGCATGGATGTGGATGACTCTAGCAGCAGCCAAAGGACAAAAGAATGCAATTGAAGGAAGAAAGTACCTCGTCAACAAAATGAACTCCTCACAGATAGAAGAGGTTAAGAGGTTATCTCGTGAGTGGCGGGAGAAATATAACCAATAGGGGGTCGACCTGGGGTCGTATCTTGCCGGTCTGTTGCCCAAATCCCTGGTTTTAATGGGTTCAGGTTAGTCGATGTGGTAGTATAGGAGCAACTTATTTAAGGAGGAAGTTGCCTATGATGGGCCGTGAAGATCCGCCCCAACCTTCCCTGTTTTACACTTCATTCAATCTCGATAAACGTGTTCGTTCCAATCATCCATTACGCAAAGTAGCCAAGGTTATCGACTTGGGTTTTGTGTCCGATGAGGTTGAGCATCTTTATGGTATCAACGGCAATGTGTCTGTCCCCCCGCCAGTGATCCTGAAGCTGATGATCCTTTTGACGTTCTATAACGTTCGCAGCGAGCGTGAGTTAATGGATACTTTGCCGGAGCGTTTAGACTGGTTATGGTTCCTGGGTTATGACCTTGATTCCGAGGTTCCCCACCACAGTGTTTTGAGCAAGGCCCGGCATCGTTGGGGAGCCGGGTTGTTTCAGACCTTTTTCGAGCGGATCGTTCTTCAGTGTGTGGAGGCAGGGCTGGTGGAGGGCAAGAAGCTGTTTGTTGATGCCAGTTTGGTGGATGCTAATGCATCGAAGGACTCTATTGTTGATACTCATTCGTTGAAGAGGTATTTCAACCGGGCTTACCGCAAGCTGGAGGAGCGGTTGGATAGTCTTGAGGATAATGACGAAGATGATCCTTCCGGTGGCGGCAAGCCACCTCGCCAGAACGTTGCTAACAGCAGGCATGTGTCTACCACGGACCACGAGGCGTCTGTTATGCGCAAGGGCGCTGGCAAGGCCAGGCTTTCGTATCAGGCGCACCGCGCGGTAGATGCCGCTTACGGGGTGGTGACTCAGACCCTGTTGGGTCCAGGTGACGAGAACGAGGCTCATCGTCTCATGGAGCTGGTGGATGGTCATCATACGAACACTGGTCGAGATGCAAAAACTGTAGTTGCTGACAGGAAGTACGGGACGATCGCCAACTTCCTTGCCTGCGGCAAGAGGGGCCTGCGTGCTCACATACCTCCGCTTACGGATGCCCAGAGGAACAAGGGTCGCCGTGAGGGGATCTTTCCTTCATCGACTTTCATCTATCATCCGGAGACAGACACCTTAACCTGCCCCGCTGGACAGACCTTGACCCTTAGGCATCGGTGGGAGGATCGTCAAGCGTGTGAGTACATGGCAAAGAAGGATGACTGCCTGGCCTGTGATATGCGTTCCCAGTGTACCCGGTCCAAGACTGGTGGTCGTACAGTGAAGCGCAACTTCGAGCAAGACAAACTGGACGAGTTATACGCTGCTGCCAGGTCCCGACCCGCCCGTCGTGATATCCGCATTCGGCAACACTTCATGGAACGGTCCTTTGCCGAAGCAGGAAGATATGGCTTCAAACGGGCCAGGTGGCGTGGAAGGGAGCGGGTCCGGATTCAGGACTTACTCATAGCCGCAGTGCAGAACATTCGGCTACTTGTAACCCATGGAAAGCTAAAACCGGCGGCAGCGGGGATGGTCGGAATAATAAGACACAATAAAGGAAGGGCTCTTTTGTTTGTAGATGATTTACGAATAATAGCCCCCTTTTGTCGGTTACTGCTCAGGCAAACACACGGGATGTTGATATTAGCCAACCAATGACGTTTGAGCAACAACCCGGCAGGACCTGACCCCACTACTCCACAAATGGACAGGGACAAGCAGGAGGAACAAGACCGGCCATGTATTTTTAGTATGTCTTAATATATGTACGCCCATAGTTTTCATTCAAAATAAACACATGCGATCCAAACGGGTTATTGTTCAGTCTAACGGCAAGGGAATCAAGCGTCAATCCGGCGGTGCCTCTTTGCAATATGACCTTCTGGTGCTCTTTACACTTGCTGATTGGAATCAGTGATTATAGAGTCATTTCATATTGAATTTTAGATCCTGGAATTATTTCTAACGTTGGGCCTTGGACGTTGGGCCTTGGACCCTGGCCATCGGCCAAACAGACTCCCCGCATAGTCGGGGCAATGGAGCTTGAAGGAAATTGGGGAATAAAACTACATCAAGAACAAACATACAGGCTGATCTACTGCTCATAAGCACATCGGTGCTCTGGGGGTTCGCCTTCGTTGCCCAGCGGGTGGGGATGAAGTATATAGGTCCCTTCACCTTTAACGGCCTGCGCTTCGCCCTGGGAAGTCTGGTTCTTCTTCCTGTGATAGCGATCCTCAACAACGGAAACAAACCCAAGGCCGACAATGAACCCTCTATCTCAATTCGAACCGCATTCTGGGGATGCCTGCTTTCCGGGTTGATCCTCTTTTTTGGCGCCTCATTCCAACAAGTGGGGATTGTCTACACAACTGCCGGCAAATCAGGTTTTATCACCGGTCTTTACGTCATACTGATCCCCATCGTCGGTATCCCCTTGGGACAGAGGACATCTCCGGGCACCTGGATCGGGGCGGTCCTTGCCGTCACAGGTCTGTATCTATTGAGCGTCACGAAGGGATTTACCATAGGAAAGGGAGATCTGCTCACCCTTATAGGATCCTTCATGTGGGCTGCCCATGTTCTGGCTGTGGGGTGGCTATCGCCGCGCATGAACTCATTTATTCTTGCCTCTTCCCAGTATGCAGTCTGCTCCCTTCTCAGCCTTGCCGTCGCAATTTCCATGGAAAGCATTGTCTTAAGTTCTATTCTGCAGGCCACCATCCCCATTCTTTACGGCGGCGTGATATCTGTGGGTATAGCCTACACCATGCAAATAATGGCGCAGCGAGTAGCCCACCCCGCCCATACAGCCGTTATCCTGACTATGGAAGGAGTCTTTGCCGCCCTGGGGGGATGGCTCCTTTTGGGGGAAGTCCTCCCCTTAAGGGGACTTTTCGGCTGCGCATTGATGATGGCCGGCATGCTCCTTTCCCAACTTTGGGTTCATTTAAGGCGCTCCCCTGCCAGATAATTGATGCAATTCGTTGACACTGCAAAAAAAGCGGTGTTATATATAGACTTGTTCCTTGAGGAGGGACTGCATGCGAGACAAAGCAGAAGCCATCCAGGTAAAGTGTTCCAGGTGCGATCACACTGAGATCATCTACATCCCGAAGGAAGAGATGCCGCGTTGCCCGAACTGCGACGTGGAGATGAAAATCAGCGAACTGCTGGATGAAGGGAAATCCTACTGATAATTTAGCGGGATTTCCTTTTTGAGACTAACCTGTGGAAGGAGGAGTTATGAGACGTTTTATTCTTTGTCTGGCCCTGGTCGCTGCTGTGGCCATAGCTGGGACCCCTGTAATGGCGGCCAATATCGACCTTGCAAAAAGCTCTACTACAGAATCAATTCTCAAGGCCGGTAAGCTGAGAGTGGGGATGGAGGCTGGTTACATGCCCTTCGAGATGAGGAGCAAGAAGGGCACACTAGTCGGGTTCGATGTGGACATGGCCAAGGAGATGGCCAAGGCTATGGATGTTAAACTTGAGCTGGTAAACACCGCATGGGACGGAATTATCCCCTCCCTTATCACGAACAAGTTCGACATCATCATGAGCGGGATGACGATCACTCAGGGACGCAACCTCAAGGTGAATTTCGTTAATCCCTATATCGTTGTTGGGCAGACCATTCTCATCGCCAAGAAGCACGCGGGAAAGATCAAGAGTTACAAGGATCTTAACAATTCCAAGTACGTTGTAACTTCAAAGCTCGGAACTACAGGCGAGCAGGCGACAAAGCGCCTGATACCAAAGGCCAAGTACAAGAGCTTTGAAACAGAGCCAGAAGCAGCCATGGAGGTCATCAACGGCCGAGCGGATGCTTTTGTCTACGATCTGCCATTCTGCGTAGTCTTTTTCGCCGAGAAGGGCCAGGGTAAACTTGTTTTCCTGGACAAGCCATTCACTTTTGAACCCCTTGGATGGGCCATCAAAAAGGGTGACCCCGACTTCATGAACTGGCTGAACAACTTCCTGCGCCAGGTCAAAGGGGACGGAAGATACGACAGGATCTACAACAAGTGGATCACAGGGACCGATTGGATAAAGGAAGTCCAGTAAAATAAAGTCCTTTTTCAGATTTATCCCCGGGGGGCGCTTCAGCGTCCCCCGCATACATGTACCAACCAAAAAGGATTTCTTTCCCAAGCCATGAGAGACCTCTTTTACAACGTCAAGGTGCGCCACAGCCTGTCCTGGAGCATTCTGGTCCTCATCGTTATTGGGGTCTTCTTCGGTATCGGCAAAGCTACAGAGAAGATCGACTACATCTGGCAGTGGAACAGGATGCCCCGCTACATCCTGTTCAAGGACGATATAACGGTCACGACGGAAGAAGACGGCACCGTCAAAACCATCGAGGGGAAGGGTAACGTATTCTCCATAACAGTTAAAGCCCTCGATGGCGGCGAAGAAAACTATGCATTACCCGCCTCTGCCGATATCTCTGTGGAGGAGGGTGATGACCTATACGCAGGCGACACACTTGGCTCCTACAAGAAGTGGAGAGTGGGGATACTTCTCCTCGGCCTGTGGATGACACTCAAGCTTTCAGTTATTTCCGGGGTATTGGGCATTGTAATAGGTCTTGTCACAGGCCTTGCGAGGATCTCGTCAAGCCCCGCACCCAAGTGGCTCGCTATTTCATATATCGAGCTTATTCGGGGAACACCCCTGCTGGTTCAGATCTATATCTTCTATTTTTTCATAGGGCAGGTGTTCAACCTTTCCAGCCAGACCGCCGCGGTACTTGCCCTGTCATTTTTCGCGGGCGCTTATGTAGCAGAGATCGTCCGCGCGGGCATCCAGTCTATTCACCGGGGGCAGATGGAGGCGGCACGATCCCTGGGCATGAATTATCCCCTGGCCATGCGATATATCATCCTGCCGCAGGCTTTAAAGCGCATTATGCCCCCCCTGGCCGGGCAATTCATATCCCTGATCAAGGACTCATCTCTTGTATCCATCATCGCCATCACGGATCTCACAAAGGCCGGAAGGGAGATCTCAACCTCCACCTTCAGTCCCTTCGAGGCGTTCTTCACTGTTGCGGCCCTCTATCTCATCCTGACCTTCTCCCTGTCCATGTTCGTTCAGTACCTGGAAAGGAGGTACGCAGCCGGTGATTGACGTAACAGGCATATACAAGACCTTCTATACAACCCACAAGGTAGAAGCGCTGGTGGATGTATCAATGCACGTTGACAGGGGTGAGGTTGTTGTCATCATCGGGCCATCCGGATCCGGAAAGAGCACTCTTCTCAGGTGTCTTAACCATCTGGAAACCGCTGAAAAGGGCCAGATCGTGATTGACGGTATTGAATTGACTGATTACAGAACCAACATCAACAAGGTTAGGGCGGAAATCGGGATGGTTTTTCAGAGCTTTAACCTCTTTCCCCACATGACAGTTTTAGCAAACGTCACTATCGCCCAGACCAAGGTAAGGAGACGTTCCGGGTCTGAGGCGGAAAAAATAGCCATGGAGCTTTTAGAGAAGGTGGGCATTCCTGAAAAAGCGGGCGTGTATCCCTCTCAGCTTTCCGGTGGTCAACAGCAAAGGGTCGCCATTGCGCGAGCCCTTGCCATGCAGCCGAAGATCATGCTTTTTGACGAGGTTACATCGGCCCTTGACCCCGAGATGATACACGAAGTCCTTGAGGTGATGGAGACGCTGTGCAGGGAGGGAATGACCATGGTGGTCGTATCCCACGAAATGGGGTTCGCGAGGAAGGTTGCGGACCGTGTCATCTTCATGGACGAAGGAAGGATCGTTGAGGAAGGCACTCCTGACAAGATCTATGACCATCCGGAACAGGACAGGACAAAGGCGTTCCTGGCGCAAATTCTATAATACTAGTTCCATGTTCCAGGTTCCAGGTTCCAAGGATTGGTTTATAATTTGGGTTCATCTCCAATTTAGTTGGTGAAATTCAGGTAAATATATTCACAGGGCCGGGTTTTTGGTGTAATCACTCGGCTGCGCGTGGGGCTAGCTTCGCTTCGTGATTCACCAAAACCCCGGCTTGATGTAATTTGTCAATCTTGGGTTCCGGTAAAAGGTCCTGAAGCGAAGCGAGAAAGGCGTTGCGAAGGCGAAGGAGCTATTACCGGAACCCATTAATTATGTATTAACCACCAACTAATTTGGAGATGAACCATAATTTGATATGACTTGGAATGCTGAATTTGGAACCAGATCAATAAAACCCCGATAATAATTCTTTCAGCCAATGGTAATTCAAGACTTCTAAAACCCTTTTGACCAACCCCTCTTCAAGTTGCTTTCCTTGAAACAATGACAATGCTTCTATCAGACTGTTCTGAATCTTTGTGAAAGGTTATTTTTGTGATTATCCTTGGAACCTGGAACCTGGACCTTGGAACTCGCTTATCAGTCGCCCTTCATCCCCCGCGCCATTTCTACATCCTGCTCTCTTTTCTTGATCGTCTCACGCTTATCGTACAGCTTCTTGCCCCTCCCCACGCCCAGTTCAAGCTTGATCAAGCGGCCCTTGGTATGCAGCCTAAGGGGGACAAGGGTCAGCCCCTTTTCCATAACCTTGCCCGATAGCCTCTTTATTTCGTTTGCCTTAAGAAGCAGTTTGCGGTTCCGGATTGGGTCGTGGTTGAAGCGACCAGCCTGCTCATAGGGGCTTATGTGGGCACCTACCAGGAATACTTCACCGTCCCGGATATCGGCATAGCTTTCCTTAATATTCGCCTTGCCGTTGCGGATCGATTTCACTTCCGATCCCAGAAGAGATATTCCAGCATCCAGTTTCTCCAGGATCTCGTATTCGAACCGAGCCCTGCGGTTCGAAACTAGTGTGCGATCCTTTGCCACACACCACCTCCCGCAACTCCACCCATTTCATTCCGGAGTTGCTTCTTCATGTAATCGAGGCCGCCCTTCCTGGCGTAGGCCTGCCTGAAAAGATATGACCTCCTCTTGCCGATAGCCGGTTCTATCCCTGAACCTGGAAACAGGACCGGTCTCATGTAGGCGCCGGCCCTTGGATCGTCGATCCTGCATAGTACATCCACCGCTGTTTCGAATCCTGCCGCTGGCATGCGGCTCAGGTTTTCCAGGATCACAAGGGTGCCAACCGCACCAGATCTGATCAGCGGTTCTGTGACGGCTAACCTTAGCTGCTTATCATCTGTTGAGAGACATTCTACCAGTTTCGGTAAAAGTCCTGGATCTTCAATAAGAGATATCCCATCCAGGGCGTTGGCACGAACGAAACCGGTTTTTTGAGAGTGAGCAAGAAGGGTTTCCCAGGCCAACTCACCCATCTCAGCAAGGGCATGGGCAGCTACCCAGCCCACTTTTTCATCTCCAAGGAGCGCCCCCAACGTTTCGAGGCTATCTGGATTTCCCATCTCGCCAAGGAGCGCTATAGCATTCATCCTGCCGGCAACATCGCCGGAATTGGCTTTCTTATGCAGAACATCCAGAGCCTTTTCCCCCATCCTGAGCACAATAAGGTTTCGCGTGTAACAGAACTCCTCATCACCCATTGCGGATAGAAGCTCATCAGCTGCCTCAGAACCCAACTCCATGAAGGCGAAGGATACCAGCCACTGGATCTCCTTTTCCTTTTTGAGCCTTTCTATCATAGGCCCGATGGCACTCGGATCCTTGAACTGTATCAGAGCCGTAACGGCATACATGCGGACTGTACGATCCACATCGTCCAAGGCCTGCATGATAGGCCACAGCGCCCGTTTATCGCCAGTCTTCCTGAGAGCCGAGATGGAGTTTTTCCTGACCAGCGGATTGTCGGAGCCCAGTTCCTTGATAAGGACGGGAACTATATCCGGAGCTAACCTGGAAAGCGCCGTGCTGGCATATTCCTGCACGCTTCTGTCCGGATCATCAAGGGCCTCAAGAAGACCACTGGTGGCCCGCATATCTCGGAATTCTCCCAACGATCGCACAGCGCTGCTGCGAACCATCGGCGATGGGTCATCAAGAGATCTTTCAAGCATGGGTATCGTATCGGGTATTCGTATGCGCCCAAGGCCCATAGCCGCGCCTGCCCTTAGTTTATCGTTCCTTGACATGAGGGTGATCTCAAGCATTTTTACCGCTCTGATGCCAAACCTCTCAACAGCAAGAAAAACATATTCTGACAGCTCAACATCATCTTCCTCAAAAAGTTCCAGGAGCTTTGGCAATGATTCCTCACTCTTTATCCCGGCAAGCGCCTGGATCGCCTGGATCCTGACTTCCCTGGATGGATCCCTGAGGAGGCCGACCAAAGCTTCCGATGCATTGTCGTCAGCTGTTACACCCAAAATGTATGCCGCCCTGGCCCGGTAAGATGCCAGCTTGTGATTAAGCTTAGCCGTAAGAAATGGGGTTACGGCTGTCCCCAAATTGGCAAATATGGATTCACACATCCAATTGATCTCGGAGTCGCCAAGGCCTGCGAAGGCCGCCTCATACCCACCCACACCCCACTTCTGGATACTCGATACAGCTTCCATCCTGACCGTTACATCAGGGTATCTGAGTAGATTCACCGTGAATTCGAGTGCCTCGTCAGTCCCCAGTTCCCGAATACTATCCAGCATTACCGGTCTTTTTTCTTCCTCCGACATGTAGTAGCGCCGCTCGAGATCCTCGAGCCTGTTCGCAAGAGCAGGACCGGCGGCAGACAGGACCAGGACAATCAGGATACTTGAGATTATCAATATTTTGGGATATCGTCTTTTCAGTTTTATCATTGTTTGGGTCGTAAAAAGTCCATCCATGGCTTTTTACTCCGCGGAAAGAGAAAAATGTCATTTTCTCTTTCCTCACAAATCGATG
>Ga0255052_10003693_pt1 | contig 10542 bp, 9 predicted proteins | sample JV7_2_21_MG_FD_188632 | JGI IMG/M metagenome (GOLD analysis project Ga0255052, IMG submission 188632) | Seawater microbial communities from Jervis Inlet, British Columbia, Canada - JV7_2_21 | ecosystem: Environmental > Aquatic > Marine > Inlet | place: Canada: British Columbia | collected...
TTCATTATGTGACGAAGTTCCATATCTCCCAGCATAATATCTGCGATACTTCTGACCGCATCTTCCAACTTTGCTGTCCCTGTTATGACCTCGTTTAATCCAGGTTCTTTTCTTAAACCAAAACTCTTAGCTAGGGCAGGGCGTCTGAGGTCGGAAGAGACTAACAGAGTCTTCACACCCTTTTGTGCTACTGCCAAACCCAAATTTATCAAAACTGTAGTCTTGCCTTCACGGGGTCCTGCGCTGGTAATGAGAAAAAGCCCTTGGGACTGATGAAGTTTGAGGTTTGTGCGAAGATGACGATAGGCCTCAGCCATGGTAGATTTGGGTTTATGATGAACGATCATACGTGTATAAGCCTCTTGAATTTTAGTCTTTCTGATACGGTAAATTCTTTTCTTAAACCTTGCTGAAATACTCTTTCCTTGTTCGGGGTTGCTTGGGACAGAAGGTATAACTCCCAAGACAGGTAATTTCACTGAATTTTCCACATCTTCTATGGTTCCGATAGAGGTATCCATGGTTTCAAACAGGATAGCGAGGATAAAACCTAACATCAGTCCGGCCATTCCACCTATAAGCACGCTTAAATGTTTCTGCGCAGATACAGCCGAACGCGGCATAACCGCCGGGTCGACTATGGAAGCATCACCTACCTTCTCGGCTTCGGTAATACGCGTTTCTTCGAGTTTCTCCTTAAACATACTATAGAGCTTCTTGTTGACCTCAACCTCGCGAGCAAATCTTGAATATTCCAGCTCATCGCCGGAGAAGTTCGCCATTTGCCCCTCCAAGTCCTTAATTTGTTCTTTAAGCTGCATTACATGAGGATGCTTATCAGTATATTTTTTCAAAAGGCCGACCAGTTGAAACTCCAACTCAACCATTTTGCTTTGAGTTGATCCAGTTACTCCAACGCCACTTACTCCATGGCCTAATTCCCTCAGACGTTCTTCCCCCCCTCTTAATCTTTCTTCTAATTGAAGCAATTGTTCTTCAATAAAGCGCCGTGCGCTGCTGGCTTGCTTCTTCTTCTCCAATAGATTGTCTTCTACATAAACCTGGGCAACTGCACTAGCCAGTTCGGTCGCCGTTTTTGGGCTGCTTGTAGTGGCAGTAATTCTAATTATGTTCGTCCGGCTAATTGTCTCGGCGACTATCTTACCTTGTAAACCTACTACCACGTTGTGGACTTCTGGAATGGGGGTGCTATCATCTATCAAACCAAGACGCAGGGCTACCTTTTTCATAATCGGGTACCCTTCTATTATCTTGGTCTGCGATTCCATTACATCCGCCGGGCTATAAACAATCCATTCCGTAAGCAGGCCTGCTATACTCTGCCGTTCCAGTATCTTAACTGTAGTGGATGTCTTGTATATGGGCAGTTGCGTAGAAAGATGAACCACTGTACCTATGGTTACGGCAAGAGAGCTCGCAGCTATCACAAGCTTTCTCTTGTGGAAAATTCGTAAGAAATCCCTTAGATTTAGATCATATTGTGCCAAGATTCCGTCCTTCTTATAGCTAATACCTATAACTATCCCTATCCCAATATTCAATGCTTCTGGCGGTATAGATGCCCTTAGATACAGGCCCAAGAATCTGAGTTAAGGCATAGCTCGCGTCAGCGATAAATGTTCTGGGAACATAAATAATATCCTCGGCATGTAACACGATGTTTTGGCTCGCATCAGCTTTCTTAAGGGCAGGAGTCAGGTCAATCTTTCTTCCCACGGGATTTCGCAGTCCTCCGCTGATGAGTATCGTACTGGAAGTGACAGCGTCCCGTGTTAAACCACCTGCCAGAGCAATCGCCTCCCATATGGTGTTATTCCCTGTAACCGAATAGACTCCAGGACTGTTTACTTGCCCTAAAACAATGACCTTTCTGCCTCCCAGACTCTTTAGAGAGATAGTAACTACGGGGTAGTTAATATGTTCTTCAAGCCTTTGGGTAAGTTCCTCTTTCAATTGGTCAAAGGTCAAGCCTGCTGCGAAAACATCTCCGGCCAGGGGAAAAGATATCTTTCCGCCGGGCCGAACAATCACTTCCTGAGTTAAGGTTTCCTCCAAGGCAATAACTTTCTCACCCCTTGATTCCTTCAGGTAGACAGAAACCACGGGTTCGTTAATATATCCTTCAAGTCTTTGGGTGAGTTCTTCTTTGAGTTGGTCAAAGGTCAAGCCTACTGCGAGAACATCCCCGGCTAACGGGAAAGATATTCTTCCATCTGGTCGAACAGTTATTTCATGGTTTAAGGTCTTCTCCAAAACGGCGACTTTCTTGGTTCTCGCTTTCCTTAGAGAAATAGTAACTGTGGGGTATCTAACATACTCTTTGAGTCTCAGGGTAAGTTCCTCTTTCAACTCGCTAAAGGTCAAGCCTCTTGTGAAAACGTCCCCGGCCAGTGGGAAAGATACTTTGCCGTCAGGTCGGACAGTTACTTCCTGTTTTAGGCCCTCCTCTCCCCAGATGTCTATATACAGCACATCTCCCTCGTCAATAGTGTATTCTGAAGTCTCGGGGGCTTCCATCTCTTGTTTGTGGACAAGGACTAATGTTGCAGAAGTTGACGGCATTGACTTCATTACTCTTTGCCAAACGTCTATATGCAGCACGTCACCAGCGTCAACAGCGTATTCCAAGGAGTGATGTAGAGATTCTAACGATGAAAGTTCTTCTTCATGAGCTAAGTAGTTTCCTATTTTCTTAGTCTGTGTTCGACGAGTTGGTGCTAACTCTTTACCTGGCTGTATGACCTTTTGCCAGACATGTATACCCAACACGTCAGCTTCACCGATACGGTGCTCAAGAATTTCCGGGGGGAGTTCTGCATTGGGAGTCGTTGTCTGCGCCTCCTCTTCTATTCCTTCTTGAGCCTGCGGGATATATATATCCTTTGTCTGTGCCTTAGGACCATCAACGGTACAGGCGGTGCTGCTGAGAAATACAAGAAAGACAGCCCCTATTAGAGATTTTGTTCTAATCCTGTTGAGCATATTCCGAAATGCTTCTTTTCTAAAATGCTTCTTTTCTAAAATCCAAGAATCCATCATACATATTTCCTCTTGCCCCCCTTAGGCTTTTTGCAATTCCTTTTGAATCAGATGTAGCGGATAACCTTTGTCCCTCAGTTTCATTATCCTTGCCAGTTTTTCTTCAACCTGTGCCTCATCGTACAACCTCACGTTCCTCCTTCGGGCTTCGACAGTCAATAGCCCGATAATTGTATAGTGATTAACTGTAGAATATGGGAGGCCATATTTTTCCACAATGTCTTTCGTAGAAATCACATTCTTCTCCGTATCAATATTACCCTCAGCATGATTAATTAATAGTCCATCTTAGACAATGTTGTACTTAGAGTATTTACTGTAAGTTTAGTATCGACTTTAAGATGCATTTATATTGAGAGTTTTGGCAGGTTTTTTTCCTTTTTCGAAAGCGAGAAGAGACAAAGACCTGGGCGCGGTGACCGGCTATGGTTCTTTTAGTCTGATCAAACAGACTGACTTTAAGGTGTTTTGCCTTAAGGCGTTCACAGACAAGAGGTTACAATCGCGTCTCACAATTGGCGTCATTTTGTTTGTTCGAAACAAAACTCAAATTTCTCATATCGTGCTTAATCCAACAGCTAGGCGGATTGTTATCGGTAGTTACCTACGAAGACGGTTAGTGTGAGTGGGCTAACAATGGCAAAACGGACAAAAACCTGATGCCCAACAAAAGTAGTAATTATCCGCCGGGAGCTTTTCTCCAAAAGCAGCCCGAGGATTCCGCTTATCGGTTGCAATGGGTTTTTATTTGATATAGAATCATTACAGAAGAAAAACACTCTAGAGTAGGTATTATAATGTTATTTCACACATTGCGGTTTCTCTGTTTTTTCTTAATCGTATATATCCTCTATCGTATACTCTCTCATAAGGGCCAGAACCGCATGCTGCTTCTGGCCAGCTATGTCTTTTACGCCGGCTGGGATTGGCGCTTTCTCGCACTTATATGGATCAGCACTACAGTGGATTATTTCTGCGGCATCAAGATCCACAGCTCTTCAGGCGCAAAGCAAAGAAGGGGATTCCTGGCCTTAAGTTTGGTTACAAATCTTTCTCTTCTTGGATTTTTCAAATATTTCAACTTTTTCACTTCAAATTTCAAGGATTTAGTCTCGCTTCTTGGCTGGCATCCAGACATAGTGTATTTGAAGGTGATCTTACCGGTGGGTATTTCGTTTTATACCTTTCAAACTTTAAGCTACACCATCGATATCTATAGGAATAAGATAGAACCGGAGAGGGATTTTCTCGATTTCGCTTTGTTTGTGGCGTTTTTTCCCCAGTTGGTAGCCGGCCCGATAGAGAGGGCAAAAAACCTGCTGCCCCAGTTTAAGATGCCCCGGGCCATAACAAAGAGTATGGTTAAAGAGGGGATCTGGCTGATACTGTACGGCCTTTTCCTTAAGATATTTGTTGCTGATAACATGGCGAGGGTCGCCGATAGTGTTTTTTCTGCAGCGCCGGCTTCATTGAGCGGCGGTGAGTCATTGATGGGCATATATGCCTTCGCATTTCAAATCTTCGGCGATTTTGCGGGGTATTCCAGCATGGCCATAGGAATAGCCAAGCTGTTCGGTATAAACCTTATGACTAATTTCCTTTATCCGTATCTTGTCACAAACCCCCGGGATTTCTGGAGGAATTGGCACATCAGCCTTTCAACATGGCTGCGTGATTACCTGTATATTTCACTAGGCGGCAACCGTAACGGAAGATTCCGGACATACCGTAATATATTCATTACTATGACACTTGGCGGCCTATGGCACGGTGCTGCGTGGACGTTTGTGGTGTGGGGTATCTATCAGGGATGCGTTTTGATTATCCATCGATTCTTTACCGAGAATGTTAAAACGACCGGAACCCCCAATGTCATGATGCCCGTCTGGTTTCTGATCAGAGTGGTATTCATGTTCCACGTCACTTGCTTTGGATGGTTGATCTTTCGCGCTCAGTCGCTGGCGCAGGTAGGGGCGATGTGTCGCAATATCATTGTGAATTTTGGAAGCGTGCAAAACATTATACCTTACGGTTCTGCAATGATATTTTATATATGGTTCTCGATCGTCATCCAACTGATCCAGAAACGCAAGAACGATCACTTGGCCGTTCAAAGCCTGCCGTATTTTTTCAGGTACGCCGTTTATGTTTTTATCTGCATCACGCTTATCTTTGCGATAGGAGTCTCGATCAGCACTTCCGGCCGTTTTCAGGGACAGTCGTTTATATACTTCCAATTTTAGCTTCTCGCTCAAAGGTTATCAGTTTACTCTCTTGTAGATAATCCAACAGGCATTTGGTCAAAATCTTATGGCCTTCGGCAGTTAGATGTGGATCGTTCTCATAGTACATATTTCCGGAATCAGCTATTTTGAATAACGGCAGCAGATCTAGTGTTGGGATGCCAAGCGGGGTAGTTATTTCGAGAAGTTTATCCTGCAGCTTAGTGAGATACTCACTTTCTTGGTCTATTCGAAAACCTATAGTCTTGTACATCTGGTGATACTTGCTTGATACTTGAGCGGCTGGCGGAATGGCAACAAACAGCAGGGGCGTATTATTCTCTTTAGATGCCTCGCCCATTTCTTTTATCAACTTCTCAAGATTAAGCCAGCCTGTTTTTACATCATCCCCTGCGATATTCAGATTCTTCATGATCACATCCGGAGATCTCTGCGCTGCGCCCGCCAGTAACCCGTTCAAGAGCGTACTGTCCTTAAATGTCCGCGGGATTGCTCTGTATTTAATGTGGGTATATATGCGTCTTGCTATATGATAAGAGGAGAGGCTGCTGCCTAATGCGATTTTTGACTCTTCGATTTTGCCACGCACATCTAGGGCGTCGTTGCCGAGGTTGACTGCCACTATGCATAGTTTAGGGCCTAAGCGCCTTGCGGCCAAACGAACATACATAAGGTAATGGTCCGGTCCGAATCCTGCTTCAGATATGTTGATCACCTCGTATGAATGGCTCAGGTGTTTCTTCAAGAGATACGGAAATGAAGAAGCGGAAACACAGAAAGAGTCTCCGACTATCATGATAACAGGTTTTTTCAAAGAAACGTCTTCTCCGTACGTCTTCCATAAATACACGCCGGAATTAAATTCAATAACAAGGACGGAGAATACCGATAGCAGTATTATACTTAGGATGAAAGAAATTCTCTTTTTGAAGGATCGACGCATTTTCGGATAGCCCCTTGAACTTAACGCCGCTTCGCGGCGGACTTCTTTTGAAACTACGAAACACGCGAAAGGCCGCGAAAAAGGGATTCTACTTCTCATTGACAAATCGCTCATGCTCAACCCTCGGATAATGACCAAAGTTTACAAGCAGGCCAAGCTTTATTCTGGTGGACTTCAGGTAATTGATTATCTGAGCTTTGTGCTCATCTGTTACATTTTTTACGGCTTTGATCTCAAGAATAATCTTATCATGGCAAATAAAATCTGGCTCGTACGTTTGCTTCAACGGCTTACCTTTATAGTAGAGTTTCAATTTGTTCTTCTCTACGAATGGAATCTCGGCTGACCCAAGTTCCATCGCAAGGCATTCTTGGTACACTGCTTCAAGGAAGCCATTTCCCTTCTCTTTATAGACTTCAAAGCAAGCCCCGATTATGTGGTAACTTTCGTCTTTATATAGGATTTCTTGTTCCATTTTTAGCGTCCTTTCGCGTCTTTCGTAGTTCCAGACACCAATTGCGGCCAAAGGCCGCACCAAACACATCTTCGTGGTTTCACAGAGTGATCCACAAAAGCAAATTCCTATACAATTATACTATTCTTTACTAATTATAACTGGACTTTTGCAAAAATGAGTTTCAAAGCTCAATTATTGCTGTAAGTCCTTATTTTACGTGCCATTTTGGCAACGAAAACAAAGGACTTATGTAACTTTGCAAAAGTTCAGTTATAACCTAAAATCCCATGAAGAACTTGCCAAATCTCAAACTGGCCTGGTTACTAAATCTAAAGAAGTGATTGGAAGTTATTCCCGAAGGAATCTCACGAGTCCATTGCCAAGGCGTTTGAGATAATACCCGAAGAGAAGGTACTTAAACTTGACTGAATATATTTGGCGCAACTGCTCGGGAGGAGGAAAAAGAGTTAAAAACATAAACTTGATTCTATTCGAGGGACCCTCGAGCATATCCAGGTATAGAGGGTAAACCAACTTGTGAGTGCCGAGTTGGTCTCCGGAAATTGAAGAAGCTACTCTATACCCTGCCTTACTTATCTTCTTAGGCTTAATGGTACTCAGGACGTGTTCGGGAATATCGGCTTTCAGTATTTTGGAAGTTAGATACAGAGAATAATAAAGAGGTAACGTAGCCCCCCACTCGGCGGCAATTCCAGTTATCGCTTTCCAATCCAACCTGTCGCTATAAAAGTCAACTGCTTCTTGTATATCATGAAACAAGCTGATCTTGTTGAAAGAGTGCTTAAACGCATGTACGCAAAGATAGACAACCAAATGATGTGGGTCCAACATAAGCATTTCCTTATCCTGGCGTCTTTCCGGCTTTGCTGACTGCCATACCTCTTCCATAGGAATCTTGTACATAGAAAGAGGAATGGTAGCATTTAGAAGATGCCAGTGAAGATGAACAAAATAAGGTATTTTGGCAGGTTTGCTGAAAGGCATGGAATTAAGATAAGCGCTGTAAGGCTTTTCCGGATTGAAGCAATAACAAGACTGGTTGAAGTATCCCAGTTCGTTTAGGAGTTTGGCCGATGACAGAACATCGCCCGGCTTTACCAATACATCTATGTCGCCTATGTAACGGCTACCTATATCGGAATATATCTTCTGGATTAAGGCTATACCCTTGAGAGGAATCAGCGGGATATGTTTTTGTGAAAAGGTATCAAGAATCTGAAAGAATTGCTGATTGAGAAAAAGATTGCGAGCTACTGTATGGTAATATGTTTCTGTCGGAGACAAGGCCTCTTTCATTGAACTTTTGGGATTAACCTCTTCAAGCCACGTAAAAGGCTAAATACCGTCCACTCGAGATATGATAAAGTTCCTGCCAGGCTATTGGCTATCTTCCAGAATTTACCCTCTAGATTGATAGACCTGTTAGCCTTTCTTATTCTTGTCACCTTGCCCAACAGGTCTTTCTCGGATATTGGGTCGTCAGCTACAAGAGAGTTATCTCCTTTTGTAACCAGTGTTACCTTGGAGCCGGACATTCTCTTGCATAGGAGGCGATGTGTGTAGAGTTCCCTGAATCTTTCAAAGACAACAATATCTCCGCATTTTAGGGTCTCCCTGGAACCCTTTCTGACCACAATCTCATCTTCAGGTTTAATCAGGGGAAGCATACTAACGGTGGAAACTGAGAAGCAAAAGACTTTGCCCGAATTAAGTTCTTCGCTTATCAGGTCAGTCAGAGTACTTTTGTATTTTTCTTCAAGCATATATACCCTTCAGGGTAGTAAATTCCCGCGAGCAAGATCATAAACTGTTATTGTAAAGCTACTTGCCCGCGCAAAAACAGGAAATTTCAATCGGGAGCACTATATCTAAAGATCTCAGGTTGAACGTCTGGTACAGCCCCCCCCCATACAGCAGGTTCCACTCGGGCCTATCCAGGCGGTATCACAGACCGCCGCGAGCGTCTCTATCTTCTTTTCATAGACTATTTTTGGCTTTTTGTAGGGTTTTAGTTTCTTTTCTTCTCTCATGATTTGTTTCCTTTCTTTCAACAGCCCACTTGCGAACTCTTGCCAGGTCACACTCATTTGGAGATGGACCTAATAAGTCTCCCGTCTCCAACAAGGCCAATCCTGAACAGCGGTCGCAATAACCGGCAGAATCGCACCGCCGACATTCCTTCAGGTCTTCCAGCCCGATACACCTGACCTTCTTGAAAAAGGGTGATTCCCAAATCTCCTTTAATGGTGATTCTCTCAGATTTCCACAATGTTCTCTCATAACCACACAGGGAGAAACTTCTCCGTAAGGAGATATATATAAGGAATTAGTGCCCGCCGAACACAGGGGTTCGTAACTGCGAATCCCCCCTTCCGTTATCCCTTCAGTCAGCCAATCCCTCGAGCGAAACAACTCCTGCAACTGCTCTTGATTCAGCCTGTTCTTAAGCACATCTTTTGATCCGTCAATCCTGGGGATTACGCTCAAAGAGAATACGAATCGAGCGCCTATGTTCCCGGCAAAGTCTTTCAGCTTGTTAAACTCAGAAACATTGCTCTTCATAAACGTGCATTTAACCACAGTATTGATATTGCGCTCTCTCAGAAGCCCGAGAGCATTTATGGTCTTTTCATAGGATCCGGGGATTTTCGTTATACTTTCATGCACAGAAGGATCCATCCCATATAGACTTATCTCCACCGATAAGGGGCTTAGATTCTTTATTTTATCAGCTATTTTCTCATCAATCAAAGTTCCATTTGTAAAGAGGCGGATAGCGAATTCTTTCTTTCTTGCATATTTGGCAATATCAAATAAATCATCCCTCAAAAGAATCTCACCGCCGGTAAAAGTCAGATAGAGACAGGCCAGGTCCGCCAACTCATCGAGTGCCGAGCATATTTCTTCGGTGGTAAGCTCTTTATCGCCCGAAGCTCCGGTCTGATAGCAATGCGCACATCTCAAGTTGCACCTGTAAGTGATTTCCCAATCAACCTTAAAGGGAATACATTTATCCAGCGTCTTTCTGATTATCGCCTCGTAGCGATCAGGCGCATCAAACAGTTGGTCCATCGTTTAATACCCTTGAAGGGTAGTAGATTCCCGCGAGCAAAGCCATAGCCTGTTATTGCAAAGCCACTTACCCGCGCAAGAACGTGAATTTTCAATCAGCAGCACTATAACACCACCATATCCTTTTCTATTAGCTCCTCAATGAAATCTAACGTATCCTTCTCGGCTTGGTCTCGGGACACATCAAATTCAGAGGATATGATATTAACAATATCCTCAACAGAATTTCGGCCATCCAGCAACTGCCAAATTCCTGCGCCGGTTTCATTCAATACCGTGACCACGCCTTCTTGAGGTATAACAATCACCGCCTCGCCGTCAACTATTCTTGAAGCGGTATCGTCAGATTTTTTGGGCCATTTGACCGATATGTCCATCAATGCACCTCCAAAAAGAACTATCAGGCAAAAAATGCAGTTCGTAGCAGGGGACAACGTTGGCTAAATCCGAGCAGGAATTTAAGAGCCTGGCCACAGATTCGAGGTCATAATAGCACTGCGGCACAGTAAGGATTTCGGCGGCAGCGAGGCTCTCAGGAAATCTCTTCAAATATACCTCGTTATCCTTGACCAGCTTGAATAACCCACCGATCTTAAAAGAGCTGTTTATTCCCCTTCTTTCGCTTCGATTACTTCCCCAGAAAGGTGTGCCGTAGGCATTAAATGAACCGTTAGCACGCCTGACCGCCACCAGCTCGTCGGTAAGGACGGTATAGTTACTGGACAGTCCCGCCACCGTTGACTTAC
>Ga0255052_10003694_pt1 | contig 10537 bp, 9 predicted proteins | sample JV7_2_21_MG_FD_188632 | JGI IMG/M metagenome (GOLD analysis project Ga0255052, IMG submission 188632) | Seawater microbial communities from Jervis Inlet, British Columbia, Canada - JV7_2_21 | ecosystem: Environmental > Aquatic > Marine > Inlet | place: Canada: British Columbia | collected...
ACCGAGATAGCTGCTGCTCCATGGAAACAGCTGCGCGATCCTTTCGACTTCATCGTGATTCTCGGCAAGGTGGGTGTGTATCCATACATCGGGGTATTCTTCCGCAAGGCGGCCCGCTGCTTCGAGCTGAGCTTCACTCGATGTCAGTGCGAATCGCGGCGTAATTGCATAGCCCAGGCGGTCTTTGCCGTGCCAGCGTTCGATCAACTGCTTGCTTTCACTGTAAGCCGATTCCGGGTCGTCACGTATTTCCTTTGGACAATTGGTGTCCATCAGCACCTTGCCCGCAATTAGCCGCATGCCCTTTTTGGCCGCCGCCTCGAATATCGCATCTGCCGAGTGTGCGTGCACCGTCGCAAAGACGAGCGCGGTCGTGGTGCCGTTGTCGAGGAGTTCGTCGATGAATATTTTTGCGACCTCACGTGCGTATTGCTCGTCTGCAAAGCGCATTTCACCGGGAAACGCGTAGCGATGCAGCCAGTCGAGCAGCTGCTCGCCGTACGACGCAATGATATCGATCTGCGGATAGTGCACGTGACAGTCGATGAGCCCCGGGACGATAAGCTTGCCGGTCAGATCCTCGATGCGTGTGTCTTCGGACAATGTGCCCAGGAGACTGCCTGCCTCTCCCAGTTCCGCGACATGGCCGTCCTCGATGATGAGCAGTCCGTCCTCGAAATACTCGACGGCCGCGGCGTCGCCGAGTTCGCCCGGATCGCCCGTGCAGTGAAAAACCGATCCCCGGTAGGCCTCACGCATGGTGCTCATGCCTCGAGCAGGAGGACGGGCTCGTCGAGCCCATGCTCATCGCAATTCGGCGCGTCGCCCGCACGATCGATGACCAGAAACTGCTGGCCGGCTTCGAATGCGATCAGCGGCATGTGCCAGGTGCCGCGGTGGTAGTTGACGCCTTGTCGCCCGTTAGTGACGAAAGCGCGTAAATCGGCGGCCTCCACGCTTTCGGCCGACGGCGCAACAACAACGACAAAGCTCGCCGGCGTCAACGGCACGAACGCCTGGCTGCCCAGTGGATGCCGTTCCACGGTTTCGAATCGATACGGCAGCGTCGTCGCGCTGCGGCAGCGAGCGATGCTGACCGACACGCGACCGCCGTCGTCGACTTCCACGTCACACAGATTGTCGAATCGCTCGAAGCGCGACTCGTTCATCCCCTCACGATGATCCGGCGCGGTTTCGATCACGTCGCCATAGCGCTCGAAGCGTTCGCGCGTCAGCGGCATTGGTTTGAGTGTCAGTTCCGACATGACTCTAATCATCGCCCGAGACTTGCCCATAGACCCGCAGCCGACTGACGCCGCCGTCCGGATAGATCGACAGGCGCACGTGGCTGACCGGGCCGATGTCAATGAGCTCCGACTCGAAATAGTGTTGCTGGTCCATGTGCAACTTCGATTCCGGCAACAATGTCTGCCATCGCTCGCTATCCGCGACAGCCGCATCGTGACTTTCGAACATTGCCGCTTCGATCGAGACGCGATCCGGGTAGTTGCCCTTGAAGTGTGCCGTATCGACTTCGATGCGCTCGACGAAACCCGGGTGACCCAAGGCCAGGATTACCCAGTCATTGCCCGGACCTCGCCGGCGAGCCGTTTCCCAGCCGTCGCCCATATTGACGCCGCGACCCGGCACGTTGAGATTATGCATGCTGCCGTAATGCTCATCGCTCGCCGACAACGCACGTCCGCCGTTCTTCAGTGCTACCAGGTCGACCACGTCACCGGCGTCCTCGAGTTCGGGGCGCACCTCACCATAGATTCGCAGTCGAGCGATCCCGCCGTCCGGATAGATGTTGAGGCGCAGGTGCGTCCAGACCTGTTCGCTGTCAATCGGCACGAAATGATGTGCGTCACCCGCAAGTTCCGTCATCGGCACGATCTCGGTCCAGTCGCCATCGGGCTCGTCATCCTCGCTCACGCAGGCATCGATCGAGGTCTGCGGCGGATAGTTGCCGGTGAAATATCGGGTGTCGATGTCGACGCCACGAACAATCCCCGGCACACCGAGCCGGACGATACAAGAATCGAAACCGGGAGTACGGCGGCGACGGCTTTCCCAGCCGTCCATCCACTTGCCATGATCGTCGTACTTGCCGTCGACGAACACGGGTTCGGCCGGCTGTATCAGGCGCTCCTTCGCCGCGAAGAACTCGTCGGTCGCGACGATCACGCGCGTGCCGAGACGGGGTTGTTCGAGTTGAATCCACTCGCGAAACGGATTATTGCCTGTGCTCATTCACTCCCCCTCCATCGCGCCAAGTCGCAATCTTGCGATGTCATGAATCTCGGCCAGCGCTCTCTCGAATTCCTCATCGTAGTCGTTACGCAAGCGCGCTTCGAACGCGGTGAGAATCTCTCCACGTGTGCTGTCCCTGACGGCCATGACGAATGGAAAGCCGAATTTCTCCTTGTATTGCATATTCAGCGATTGAAAGCGCCCGAACTCGTCGGGTGTGCACTGATCGAGCCCCGCGCTCGCCTGCTCGACCGTCGAGTCCAGTGTCAGTTCACCGGCAATGCTCGCCTTACCCGCGAGATCGGGATGCGCTCGAATCAGGGCAAGTTGCTTGTCACCGGATGCGTTATCCACGCACTCGGCCATCACGATCGCGATGGTATCGATACGGCTGCCATCGTCGAGCAGCACCGCGACCTCTTCCGCAACCCAGCTCGAGTGTTCGTAGATGCCACCGTAGCGAGCAACGAAGTCCTGTTCGCCCATCATCACGCCTCTACTGGTGGATGGTGATCACGCCAGTGTCGCGCGATATCGACGCGTCGCGTAATCCATGCGTCATCATGGGTTGTCACGTAGTCGAGAAACCGCGCCAGTGCGGCCGCACGCCCGGGACGTCCGGCGAGACGGCAATGCAAACCGATCGACATCATACGCGAGCCTTCCGCATGCAAAACGTCGAAGCTGTCCTTGAGGTAGTCGAAGAACTGCTGGCCCGAATTGAAACCCTGCGCGGTCGCAAAGCGCATGTCGTTCGCATCGAGCGTGTACGGCACCATGAGCTGCGGTGTTTCGAAGGACTGATTCCAATACGGAAGATCGTCCGCGTAGGTGTCGGCGTTATATAGAAAGCCGCCCTCTTCCGCGACCAATCTGTGGCTGTTGGGGCTGCACCGCCCCAGGTACCAGCCCAGCGGGCGCTCGCCCGTAACACGCGTGTGAATATCGATGGCCTTCTGCAGGTGTTTTTTCTCGGTCGCTTCGTCGACGTGCTGGTAGTCGACCCAGCGATAGCCGTGACTCGCAATCTCCCAGCCGGCCTTCTGCATTGCCGCCACTGCCTCGGGATTGCGCTCGAGCGCCATCGCGACGCCGAAAACAGTGACCGGCAGATCACGTTCGGTGAACAGCCGGTGCAGCCGCCAGAAACCGGCCCGCGCACCGTATTCGTACAGCGACTCCATGTTCATGTGGCGCTCACCGGCATATGAAACTGCACCGACGATCTCGGACAGGAACGCTTCCGACGCCGTGTCGCCATGCAGCACACAGTTTTCTGCGCCTTCTTCGTAATTGACGACGAACTGTACGGCGGTGCGCGCGTCATACGGCCACTGTGCATGTGGCGGCTCGCCGCCGTAGCCGCGAAGATCGCGTGGATAACTCTCGTCGCTCATCATTGTTCCCCGGTGGCACCGGCAAGGTACCACTGGTCGATCAATGAGCGTTCTTCCGCGGTGATACCAGTCAGATTACCTATAGGCATGACGCGGGTGACGACGGTTTGCTGATGGATGCGCAACGCCTCGGCGACAATTTGTTGATCCGTCTCAAGGAGCACACCACCTGGTGCCGCCTGGAATCCCGGGTAGGTTGGTGATGCTGCATGGCAGGTCGTGCAGCGCCGCTGCACGACACTCCTGACATCACCGAAGTCGGCAGCACCCGTCGCAGATAACGCGCTGCTTTGCGGCGCTATCGCAACTGCTACCGCGAGCAGCAACATTATGGAAATGACGATCGGCAACGGCGATGCCCGGCCTTTGTGCCGGGCAACGAAGTACACGCGAATCAGAGCACCTGCCAGCGAAATCGCGATCAGGATCGCCCAGTTGAAATCGTGGCTGTAAGTCATCGCGAAATGGTTGCTGGTCATCGCGAACAGCACCGGCAGTGTGAAATAGGTGTTGTGGACCGAGCGCTGCTTGGCGCGGATGCCGGCCAGGGGATCGGGTGCGTCGCCGCGTTCGGTCGCGGCGACCATCCGCTTCTGTCCCGGAATGATCACGAAGAACACGTTGGCAACCATGATCGTGCCGAGCACGGCGCCGAAGTGAATGTATGCGCCACGGCCGCCGAACAACTGGCACAGTCCCCACGCCAGCATCGTCGACAGGACGAGTAATACGCCAGCGAAAAGAGCGTCGTTCTGGCCAAGTGCCGATTTGCAGAGAAAGTCGTAGACGACCCATCCCGCAATAATAATTGCGAGGGCAATTCCGACTGCGGCGAGCGGCGACAGGGCAGCGACGGATGGGTCGATGAGATACACCTCCGCGCCGTACCAGTACACGAGAATGAGCAGGAACATGCCCGATATCCAGGTCGTGTATGCCTCCCACTTGAACCAGTGCAAAGTCGCGGGCAGGAGTTGCGGCGCCACCTTGTATTTCTGAGCGTGATAAAAGCCACCACCGTGCACGGACCAGAGCTCACCGCCGACACCGTTGTTCTTGTCCGCATCGCTGACGGGCGGCTCGAGATGATCGTCGAGCCAGATGAAATAGAACGACGAACCGATCCAGGCGATGCCGGTGATCATATGCAGCCAGCGCGCGAGAAGGTTGAGCCAATCTACGAGGTACGCTTCCATTTCAACTTCGTAAAGGGTGAACGTTGTCGGGCAGGCTGCGGGACTCTGCCTGAGCTTGCTCATGGGCCCGCAATATTTCGGCCGCTGCGGCGATTGCAATTACGGCCGGTTTCTTGCCGCTGATGCCACCAACACCGATCGGACAAACCAGTTGCGAGATAGCTAGTTGCGACAGGCCCTGTTGCCGGAATCGTTTCTCGAAACGGCGGCGCTTTGAGACCGAACCGATCAGACCGCAATACGTGGCATCGCTACGCCGCAGGATCCGCTCGCAGATCTCGAAATCGAGTGGATGACTGTGCGTCATGACCAGATAGCAACTACCCGGCGGCATCGCCGCAACCTCGAGCGCGGGCTCCGCTGCCTCGATCGTGCGTACATTTCGCGGCGACGCACGAAATATGTCGCGGCGGCTGTCTATCCAGCGAATATTACTGTCGAGGCCCGATAGTGCATTGACCACAGCGGTGCCGACGTGCCCCGCGCCGAACACCGCGATATTGAGATCGCTGCCGAGCACCGGCTCGAAGAACAGTCCATCGATAAGATGCGGGATACGCTCGTCGAGAACGTCTCGCGCCTGACTGATGAGAGGCGTCGGCGGCGATCTATCCACCGAAGCGAATACATTGTCGGCAGTTACGACAAACTTTAGTGATGACCCGGTATCCGTAACGATCGCCGCAGCCTGATGCTGCCCGTGTATTGCGCGCAGGTCGCGCAGCCACTCCGGCAAGCCTGTCGCGATGGGTTCGAACAGCACGTCGACGACGCCACCACAACATTGTCCCATCGATGCGCCAAGCGGAAACTTGCGCAGTGACGGTAACTCCTCGCCGGACAGCAGCCCGACTGCGATGCGGGTGCACTGGTGTTCAAGCTGGCCACCGCCGATCGTGCCTATCGTCTCGTCCGCCGTAACGATCATCCTCGCGCCGGCTTCGCGTGGCGCCGAACCGCGAATGGCGGCTACTGTGACGACCACGAGCGGTTCGCCGGCTGCCGTCAGATCGCAAAGCTCCTCGATCCACTCATTCATGCGGCACCCGCCTCGAGCGCACGCAATACCGCTTCGGGCGTCGCCGGCGCATCGAGCACAGGCAGCGGATTATCGATGCTGGCGATGGCGTCGCGGATGGCGTGAAACACCGAGATCGCGAGCATCAGCGGTGGCTCGCCCACAGCCTTGGATCGATAAATCGTATCTTCATGATTGGCCGCAGTATCGAGTAATTGCACGCGAAAGTCGGGTGCAAGATCGGAGCAAGTCGGGATCTTGTAGGTCGACGGCGCGTGCGTTTGCAATTCACCTGCCTCGTTCCACCACAGTTCTTCCGCGGTCAGCCAGCCGGCGCCCTGAACGAAACCGCCTTCCACCTGGCCGAGATCCATGGCCGGATTCAGAGAATCACCGCAGTCGTGAACGATGTCGACGCGCAGGAGCCTGTTTTCACCTGTCAGCGTATCAACAATCACTTCGCTGACAGCCGCGCCATAGGCAAAGTAAAAGAACGGCCGGCCGCTGAACGTGTCGCGATCGTAGTTGATTTTCGGAGTCTTGTAGAAACCCGTCGCGGACAGCGAGACGCGGTCGAGCCACGCGAGCTGCACGAGCTCGGCAAAGTCGAGTGTCCTGGCACCGACGCGCACCTGCCCCGTCGCAAAGTCGATGTCTTTCTCACCGATCGAGAAATGCCGCGCCGCAAACTCGGTGAGTCGATTGCGAATCTTGCGCGCCGCAATCTGCGCCGCTTTGCCGTTCATGTCCGAGCCGCTCGACGCCGCTGTCGCGGAGGCATTCGGCACTTTGCTCGTGTCGGAGGCATTGATCCTGATCTGCTCGACGCCAATGCCAAATTCGTCGGCAACGACCTGCGCCACCTTGATGAACAGCCCTTGTCCCATTTCGGTGCCGCCGTGATTGAGATGCACGCTGCCGTCCTTGTAAACGTGCACGAGCGCGCCGGCTTGATTCAGGTGCGTGGCCGTAAACGAGATTCCGAATTTCACCGGTGTCATCGCGATGCCGCGCTTCAGAATCCGACTCGTGGAATTGAATTGCCGAATCGATTCACGGCGTGCCTGATAGTCGGCGTCTGACTCGAGCTTGTCGACGACGTCATTGATGATGTTGTCATCGACTTTCTGCCCGTATTGCGTCACGTCACGCTCGCCAACGCCGTAGAAATTCCTGCGCCGGACTTCGATCGGGTCGACGCCCAGCGTACGCGCGATGTCGTCGATCGCATGTTCGATGGCGAACATGCCCTGCGGTCCCCCAAAACCGCGAAATGCCGTGTTCGATACTGTATTCGTTTTGCAGCGGTGCGACCCGATGTTCACGTTGCCGAGGAAATACGCGTTGTCACAGTGGAACATCGTGCGGTCGTTCACCGGCCCCGACAGATCGGCCGAGATGCCGCAGCGCGACGCGAACATGAAATCGATGCCCTCGATACGCCCGGTGGCATCGAAACCGACGTCGTAATCGATGACGAAATCGTGGCGCTTGCCGGTCATGATCATGTCGTCATCTCGATCGAGACGCAGTTTGCAGGAGCGCCCGGTCTTCGTCACCATCAGCGACGCTATGCAGGCGATCGTCGCCGCCTGGCTTTCCTTGCCGCCGAACGCGCCACCCATGCGACGACAGACGCAAACGATATCTTTCGCGGCACGATCGATGGCGCGCCCGACGAGGTGTTGCACTTCGTCCGGATGTTGCGTCGAGCTGTAAACAAGCAGGCCGTTGTCTTCCTGCGGAATCGCCATTGCGATGTGGCCTTCGAGGTAAAACTGGTCCTGCCCGCCGAGTTGCAGACGTCGCTGCAGCCGATGCGGCGCATTCGCAATTGCCTTGTCCGCGTCACCGCGCGTCAGTGTCTCGCTCGGCAGCACGAACGACTTTTTCTCGACGGCTGTCAACGGGTCGAGTATCGGCACGAGCTCTTCGTAGTCGATCTTCGCGAGCCGCGCAGCACGGCGAGCCTGGTCGACAGTCGTCGCGGCGACCGCAAAAATGGCCTGGCCGACGTACTCAACCAGGTCGGTTGCGAATATCTTTTCGTCGTGAACGATCGGCCCGCAATTGTTCTCGCCCGGTATATCGCTGGCTACACAGATCCCAACCACGCCCTCCGCGGCCAGCACGTCGTCGAGATCGATACTGACGATACGCGCGTGTGCTTTGCTGCTCTTGCCGACGGCAACGTGCAGCAAGTCGCGCGGTTCGGGCAAATCGTCGGTATAGGCCGCCGTGCCACTCACATGCAGGTGCGCGCTGTCGTGGGGCAGCGCCCTGCCGACAGCGCCGCTCGTTTGCTTCGACTCAGCCCTGTCGTTCATAGGTGTACACCGAGTCTGTGAGTTCACCGCGGGTCTCGAAATACAGCCGCCGCAGCAGGTTCTGGCCACCGCGCAAGCGATAGTCCGCCGATGCGCGCATGTCGCTGATCGGCTGGAAATCTTCTGCAAACGCCGCCATGCCGCGCGCGATCGTGTCTTCGCTCCACGGTTGCCCGGTCAGGGCCACTTCACAACGTAGCGCGCGTTTGATGGTCGCGGCGAGTCCACCGCAGGCGATGCGAACAGACTTCACCCGGTCGTCATCGAGCTCCAGCCGATACGCCGTGCATACCGCCGATATGTCCTGGTCGAATCGCTTCGATAATTTATAGCTGTACAGGGTCACGCCATCGCCGGGCAGCGGAACGCGAATACGCTCGACGAACTCACCGGGCTTGAGATCGTTCACCTGGTAGCCGTGATAGAAGTCATCGAGAGCAATTTCGCGGCAGCCGGCGGTCGATCGCAGTATCAGCGAGGCGCCTGCCGCCATCAGCGCCGGCATCGAATCGCCGATCGGCGAGCCATTGGCGATGTTCCCGCCCAGGGTAGCGGCGTTACGGATCGGTGGGGAAGCGAAGCGTCGCAGCAATTCATCGAGTAGCGGGTAGTGCTCGATGATCACGGGCATGGCGGCGGTCAGGGTTACCGCTGCACCGATGTCGATATGTGTGTCACTGACATCGATATCGCTGAGTCCCGCGACCTCTCCCGTGTAGACGACCGTAGCCAGGTCACGATGTTGCTTGGTCACCCATAAGCCGATGTCCGTACCGCCGGCGAGTATCGTTGCGTCAGTATGTCCCGCCATTGCGGTCGCGAGCTCGTCCATGTCACGCGGCGCGAGAAATTCATGCCCGTTGTGCCGGACGCACAGCGCATCCCGCCGGGCAACGCTCCGCAATCGCTCGATACGTTCCGTCGGCGTCTGCTGGCTGCCAAAGGGCTGTCGCAGCCAGTCGTCGTCCGAAGCGGGTGTGTCGTACATCGCTTTCGCAGCCGCAATGATCGGCCGGTAACCGGTGCAACGGCAGAGATTGCCCGCAAGCGCATCATCGATGTCGCGTCGCGACGGCTCAGTCTGCGATTTGTAGAGCGCAAATAGCGACATCACGAAACCCGGTGTGCAAAAACCGCACTGCGAACCGTGACAATCGACCATCGCCTGTTGCACCGGGTGCAAACCGGCGCTGTCGGCATGCAGGCTTTCGACCGTAATGAGCTCCTTGCCATCGAGCGTCGGCAGGAACTGGATACAGGAATTGATCGCACGCAGCGTCAGTTCGCTGCCGGAGCGGTCGAGTTCGGCGAGCACCACGGTACAGGCTCCGCAATCTCCCTCGGCACAACCTTCTTTGGTCCCGGTGCGGCCAAGATCCTCGCGCAGAAACTGCAACACGGTGCGTGTCGGCTCGACGTCCTCGACTTCGACCACTTCTCCATCGAGTACGAAACGAATCGTACCGCTCATTGCGCTCGATGATGCTGGCCGCGCCACCGCGCTCAGCTGCCCCGGTATGTGGAATAACTCCACGGCGACGCGAGCAGCGGCACATGATAGTGCTCACTCGCTTGCACTGAAAATCGGATGACAACCGTATCGAGAAATGCGGGATCGCCGAGTGTGACGCCCTGAGCGGAAAAGTAGGGGCCGATGTCGAATTCGAGCTCGTAGGTACCGGTTCGCATGGCATCACCGTCGAGCAGGGGCTCGTCCGTACGGCCGTCGTCGTTCGATACAACGGACGCAATAAGTGAGCGGTCGCCGTCGAGTCCATACAAGCGAATAGCAACATTCCCGGCAGGGCATCCATGCGCTGTATCGAGGATGTGCGTCGTCAGTCGTCCCATCAGCTCTCCGGCTTGCACCATTCGTCGCAATCCGGCCATTATACGTTGCCAACGTCACCAGAGCGGTCGCCATGAAAAATAATAACAACGTGTCACGGCGGCAGTTCCTGCTGTCTTCGGGCGCAGTGTCGGGCTCGACTTTCATCCGCGTAGCCGCGCCGTCGCTAGCCGCCGTCGTGCAGGTCGCGTGTAGTGCGAAGAGCAGCGGAGCCGCCTTCAATGTCCTGACCGAGTCCGAAGCTGCCGACGTCACGGCGATCGCCGCGCGCATCATTCCGACAACCGATACGCCCGGAGCAACCGAGGCCGGCGTCGTCTACTTCTTTGACAACGCGCTGTCCGAGGCCATGAGCAACAAGCTCCATCTCGTTCGCGACGGGCTCGCGCAGTTGAATGCGCGCCTGGGTGACGGCGAATCTTTCTCGGACCTGGCGCCGGACGACCAGGATGTGCAATTGCGAGCCATCGAAAACAGTCCGTTCTTCGACGACATGC
>Ga0255052_10003695_pt1 | contig 10536 bp, 8 predicted proteins | sample JV7_2_21_MG_FD_188632 | JGI IMG/M metagenome (GOLD analysis project Ga0255052, IMG submission 188632) | Seawater microbial communities from Jervis Inlet, British Columbia, Canada - JV7_2_21 | ecosystem: Environmental > Aquatic > Marine > Inlet | place: Canada: British Columbia | collected...
GGGTGACTATGCTTCTAATGTCGCACTAACACTGGCGAAGCCAGCCGGCATGTCGCCACGCGCGCTGGCGGAACTGATTGTCGGCAAGTTACCGACGATTGATACCATCGAAAAAGTCGAAGTCGCAGGCCCGGGTTTCATCAATTTCTTTGTCGCCAGCGCGACCAGCCATTCGGTTATTCGCAAGATACTCGAGCAGAGGGACGATTTTGGGCGCAGCTTGCTCGGCCAGGGGAACAAGATCCAGGTTGAATTTGTATCCGCCAATCCAACCGGGCCGTTGCATGTCGGCCATGGTCGAGGTGCCGCAATTGGTGCGACGCTCGCCAATCTGCTGGACTTTATCGGCTACGAGGTGCAGCAAGAATACTACGTCAATGATGCCGGGCGGCAAATGCATATTCTCGGAACCTCCGTGTGGTTACGGTACCTGGAACTCTGCGGTGAGACCATCACCTTTCCGAGTAATGGCTACCAGGGTGATTACGTCTGGGACATTGCGGCAACGCTGCATCGCGAAAACGGGGCGCGTTTTCAAAAGCCGGTGGCAGAAGTGATGACAGATGTCAGCCCAGACGCGCCAGCCGGAGACAAGGAAAAACATATCGATGATTTGATCGAGAATGCGCAGACGCTATTGGGTGAAGACGAATACCGAATCATGTTCGATCTGGCGCTGGTGACATTGGTTGACGTGATTCGAAACGATCTGCATGCCTTCGGAGTCGATTTCGATTGCTGGTTTTCAGAACGCTCGCTGAGCGACGATGGCCTGATTGATCAGGCAATACAGCGCTTACAGGACAGCGGTAATGTCTATGAGCAGGATGGTGCACAGTGGTTTCGTTCCACCGATTTTGGCGATGAAAAAGATCGCGTGGTGCGTCGTGAAAATGGGCAGACCACCTATTTTGCTTCTGACATCGCCTACCACATGAACAAGTTCGATCGCGGCTTTGGCAGGGTTATCAATATCTGGGGCGCCGACCATCACGGCTATATACCCCGTGTCAAAGCGTCATTGAGTGCACTCGGTTATGATGCCGATGACCTCGAGGTTCAGTTGGTGCAGTTCGCCAACCTGTTCGAAAACGGTAAAAAGATTTCGATGTCGACGCGCTCCGGGGAGTTCGTCACACTGAAGCAACTGCGCGAAGACGTGGGGCTCGATGCTGCGCGTTTCTTTTACGTGATGCGCAAGATCGAACAGCATATGGATTTTGATCTCGACCTCGCGCGCGAGCAATCCAATGATAACCCGGTCTATTACCTGCAGTACGCGCATGCGCGTATTTGCAGTGTCAAACGCCAATGCGCCGATAAGGGAATCAGCCTCGCAATTGAGGAAGCCAACCTGGAACGTCTTGAAAACGCACACGAGCAGGCCCTGGTAAAGCAGTTGAGTATTTTCCCGGAACGGGTGGAAGCAGCCGCGCTTCGACGTGAACCCCACCTGGTGGTTAACTACCTGCGCGAGCTCGCTAACCTTTTTCACTCCTGGTATAACGCACACCAATTTATTGTCGACGATGTTGAACTTCGTGATGCGCGTATGGCGCTGGCGTCGGCGATAGGCCAGGTGTTGCGCAACGGCCTTAAGCTAATGGGTGTTTCCGCGCCCGAAACAATGTAACGATTCTGATGGCAAAAAAACAATCGACATCACCGTGGGTCTGGGTATTCCTGTTGTTGATACTGGCCTCGTTCGTGACCTTTGTTCTATTTCTTGATCAAAAGATTGTTCAAAGCGGAGCCGAAGGCCAGCAGCGGCAGGAATCAACCGGCAGCAAGAATAAACCGACCATCGATTTCTACTCGGTTTTACCGAAACGCGAAGTCGAGATCCCGATTTCGGAGGAAGATCGTGATGCGATCGAAAATCCGAGTATCAACAAGGAAGTTGTCGATCAATCGATATTGCAGGTTGGATCTTTCCAGAGCGCCGGCGAAGCCGATAGCCTCAAAGCACAGCTGGCTTTCCTGGGCCTGCAGGCGACCATCAAGTCCGCCGTCGTCAATGATGAAACCTGGCATCGAGTGCAGCTGGGGCCCTTTGCCAGCCAAACCAAGTTGTCGCGGGCCAAAAACCTGCTGATCGAAAACCGGATCAAGTACATGGAGCGCAGCCAGCCAAACTAGCGTCATGATCATAGTGCCCTGGCAGGAGTTGCGTTAGCTATAGAGGTCTAGCAAGAACCAGTCAGGTACCAGGTTGCGCGAGTCGCTGAGTAATTTTTCATGCGCTCTGAAATCGGGGCAGTGTGATTCCACCAAAGCCCAGAACGCTTTCGAATGATTCAGGTGACGCGTGTGGCAGAGTTCATGAATCATCAGGTATTCCACGGTCTTTGCTGGCAGAAATAACAACTGGTCATTGAGGCTGATGTTGCCGCGTCTTGAACAACTTCCCCAGCGGGTCTTTTGACTGCGGACACTCATTCTATTAAAGCTAAGCCCTGTCCTTGAGGATATTTGCGTCAGCAGTGCTGGGAACGATTCCCGGGCCCTGTGTCTTATCCAGCGGCGCAACTCGCGGACACGCTCCTGATGACCAGTCGCACGAACCACGATCTGATCTGTACTTTGCTCCTCGAATAACTCGAAATTGAACTGTAGCGGATCGCCCTGGTAAACCACCGGGGTGGAACTGTTGTCGAATGCCAGGGACAGGTGTTGCGGCAGACGTATCGATTGTCGCAGTCTTGACTGTCGAGCAAGTTGACGCCTTGCCCAGGTTTCATGCTTTGCCACCAGCCCCGGCACCTGATTACGCGGAAAGCGCTTCGGTATCACCACTTCAAGCCCGCCAAAGGGTTTGATTAGCAGCCTTGCGTAGCGCGCGCGTGCTGAGACTCGAAGTTTCCACTCCAGCGCTGATGGCGATTCGATATCCTCGTCTTCCATGAAGCGTCTCTATAGTCCTGCCATGATTTCGATCTCGGTCGCCTGTATGTCATCCGGGTGGCCTTCGATGATGAAGACATCACCTGGCTTGAACTCAACCTCGATCAGTGGATCATTACTTTTTACGCGGTTACGTCGTAGCCCGATAACCTTGACCTTATCCAGACTTTGTAAAGACTCGATGCTTTGACCAACGGCAGCATAAGTGCCGAGTATTTCGATACTATGCATATGGTGATGATCGGGCGTATCGAGATCGACGTCATCGACGCTATGAAAGAAAGCCCGCACCCGTGCGTAGTGCCCTTCACGCGCCTCGTCGAGCATTTCATCGATGGAATGCGGATCCTCGCCCAGCGCGGTCAACGTATGCCTGGCAAGCATCATACTCGATTCGACCGTATCCGGGATGACTTCGTCGGCACCGCACTCGAGCAGGTGCTCGAGATGGCGATCATCGCGGGTACGAATAATCATCGGAATATCCTTGCTTAACTCGCGCGCGGTTTTGGCAATGTGCTCACTGGCCTTGAGTTCGGTAAATGAGATGACCAGTACCCGGGCCCTCGAAAATCCGGCGCTTTGCAGGATCTCGGGCTTACTGCTATCGCCATAGAATACGGGCTCACCCGCCTCGCGTGCCTCAGTGACAATGTCGGTATCGATTTCGAGTGCGACGAATGGAATGCCGACCCGCCGCAGGAACTGCGCGAGATTTTGCGAGGTGCGGCCAAATCCGCACAGAATAACGTGGCCCGTGATATCCCTGCAGGCTTCCTCGATGCTTGTTTCGGCCTGGTTCAGGCTGCTGCGATAATCCGGATCAAACCGGCAGGCGATGGCTTCATTATATTTAATCAGTAATGGCGAAATTGCCATGCTCAGAATAATCGCGGCGATGATGGGCTGGCTGAGTCCAAGCTCGACCAGGCCTGTCGTGATTGCGACTGCCAGCAATGCGAAACCAAATTCACTGCCCTGGCCAAGTAGAATACCAGCTCGAATCGCGACGCCCTTGGCAAATCCCGCCAGCTGTGCGATGACTGCGATCGCAATACCCTTGCCGGCGATCAGGCCCAGGGTCAGAATTGCAACCGCCAGGGGTTCATTGATGATGATACGCCAATCGAACTGGGAACCAACAGAGATAAAGAATAAGCCCATCAGAACATCGCGAAAAGGCCTGATTTCATTTTCGATATGATGCTGAAACTCGGTTTCGGCGAGCATGATGCCGGCGAGGAAAGCGCCCATCGCAAGCGATAGTCCCAGTTGCCAGGTAAGCCAGGCGGCCAGCAGCGCAATCAGCAGGATAAAAAGCGTGAACAATTCATGCGAATGTGTCGCGGCAACCGCACGAACCGCAGGTCGGACCAGGTATTGACCGGCGTAGAATATTACCGCGAAAGCGAACGCGCCCTTGGCCAGGGCCAGGCTGATCGGTACCAGCAGCGATTCCGAGGTCGGCGCCGCGAAAATCGGAATCAATACCAGAAACGGCACCACGGCCAGATCCTGGAACAGTAACACGCCTAACGAGATGTTGCCGTGCGGCAGATGCAACTCGTACTGTTCGGTCAGCAGTTTTACCACGATAGCGGTCGACGACATCGCCAATGCGCCACCAAGGGCGAAAGCGACCTGCCACGACAGTCCCAGCCAGAGACCAACCGCCACGGTACTCAAGGTTGATACAACAACCTGCGCCACGCCGATGCCGAAGACGATTTTACGCATCGAGATCAGGCGCGGAATCGAGACTTCGAGACCGATCGTGAATAACAGGAAAACCACACCGATTTCGGCAATTTGCTCAATCGCATGTGAATCATGAATCAGGCCAAAGGCATTTTCGCCGGCCAGCAAACCTACCACCAGGTAACCCAGGACCGCGGGAACGTCGATGAGTTTAAACACCGCAATACCCATCACCGACAGTATCAATATAATCAGGATATCATTTAACATTTGGGGACTGGTCTAATCTAATCCGGCTCTGTATAACACACTAAGGCATTTAAACAGATAATAACTGCAACTATTTATCGGAAGGAGTCCCTCAAGTGTTGGTTTTGCTTACTCGCTTGTTGTGATCCCGATTTGATGTCTATTTTTAAGACTGTCAATGTCGCCAGTAATGGTCGAAAATGTGGCCATGGATCCAGGCAGAATCGAATTCTTTGTCCTCGAGCGTGAAGCCGTCATTCGGCTCGGGGTGTTCGCGTTCGTGTTCGTTACCATGCTGGTGTGGGAACTGGTTGCACCCCGTCGCGACCTGAGCGTGTCCAAAGTAATGCGCTGGACCAACAACCTGGGGTTGTTGGTGTTGAACAGCATTGTGCTCAGGTTAATGTTTCCGGCGGCGGCAGTGGGAATCGCCTATTCAGTTGCGCAGCAGGGTTGGGGATTACTCAATCTGGTTGATTTACCCTTATGGTTTGAGGTTTTTGCCGCGGTATTGTTGCTCGATCTCGCGATTTACCTGCAACACCGCTTGATGCACCAGGTGCCGGTGCTGTGGCGTTTGCATCGTGTGCATCATGCCGATCTTGATTTCGATATGACGACCGGGTCTCGCTTCCATACGATTGAAATCATTGTTTCGATGCTGTTCAAATGGGGCGTGATTCTGCTACTCGGTCCGGCACTGATTGCAGTCCTGATTTTCGAGGTACTGCTGAACGGTATGGCGATTTTCAATCATGCCAATGTCAGCCTGCCCGGCGCTATCGAGCGGATAGTGCGTTCTCTTCTGGTCACCCCGGACATGCACCGGGTGCATCATTCGACGCTGGTACAGGAGACCAATAGTAATTACGGTTTCAACCTTTCTATCTGGGACCGGATCTTCAAAACCTATATCGATCAGCCAGAAAAGGGTCACGACGCTATGACCATAGGGCTTGCAGAATTTCGTGACGCCAAACAGGTCGACCAACTACCCGGCATGCTGGGTTTGCCGTTCGTCGGTAAGTAGTGAATAAGCCGCTGTTGATGGATAGCCCGAAATTATTGCAGGTGCCCCAGGGTGAATTTGAACTGGTGCGCAATCCGCACGACGAGTTGCTGCAGGCCTGGGATGCCGCCGACGAGTTCATGCTGAACTACGTCGACGAAATCAAGGTGTTGTCGCGCCACGGTAAGCTTTTGATATTAAATGATGCTTTCGGCGCGCTCGCGGTAGCGCTCGCTAATCACCCGGTTTATTCCTGGAATGACTCGTTTCTGGCGCAACAGGCATTACGCGATAACCTGCTTGCAAATGGCTACCCCACCGCGCAGGTTAAAACCAATTCAGGTATCGATTTCCCCACCGTGACCGTGACTTGCGTGTTGATCAAGATTCCAAAGACACTGGCTTTACTCGAACACCAGCTCTACGCGCTACGTCGGGTACTGGATCATGATACCTGTATCATAGCTGCCGGGATGGCGCGGAATATCCATCGTTCGACCCTGGAGTTGTTTGAAAGCATACTCGGACCTACGACCACAACGCGCGCCCGAAAGAAAAGCCGGCTTATCCTGGTTCAGCGTGATCAGTCACTTAAAGAGGGTCAGAGTCATTATCCTGATAGCTACGAACTGCAGGTCGATCGAAATTATAAAATTATCAATCATGCGAGCCTGTTCAGCCGCGATCGCCTGGACCGGGGTAGCCAGCTATTGCTGGAGAACATGCCGGTGGTTGATCGATTTCGACGTATCGTCGATCTGGGTTGTGGCAATGGCGTTGTTGGAATCATCGCCGCGGCCTTGAACCCTGATGCAAGCCTGCTATTTTGCGACGAATCCTACATGGCGATCGCAAGTGCCGAGGAAAATTTTCGGGACGCGTTTGCACAGACGCGAGAAGCTGAGTTCAGTGTCGCCGACAGCCTGCAGGGAGCGGCCGCTGACAGTCGAGACCTGGTCTTGATCAATCCGCCGTTTCACCAGCAGCACAGTGTCGGTGATGCGATCGCGTGGCAAATGTTCAAGCAGGCGCGGGCGGTGCTCGTGGCCGGCGGCGGGCTGCGCATTGTCGGCAATCGTCACCTGGCTTATCACAGCAAGCTGAAGAAATTGTTCGGCAACTGCGAGACCATCGCCGCCGATAGCAAGTTCGTCGTCCTCAGCTCAATCAAGTGACATTTAAGAAAAAAGGGGCATCAACCCCTTTCTTCTTAAATGTCATCCCCGCGCAAGCGGGGATCTCGTAATGAAGGCAGATTGCAAGATTCCGATACGTCGGACCGCCGCTTAAGCGGGAATGACATAGGTAGGCAACAGATCCCTACTTTCTCGGAATTGGCGCGATTACTACCAGCCGCCACCACCGCCGCCACCGCCACCGCCGCCAGATGATCCCCCGGACGATCCGGACGATGAGCCCGGCGCGACCGACGATGATGCGATTGCCGAATCGAAAGAGCTCGATAATGCACTGGAAAAATGATCACCGCGATGACCACGAGCGTGATACCAGCGCGGATGAGAATAGTGGCGTTCGACCCGGCCAAGCTCGATCGCACGATTGAGTTTGGCGGTCCATTCGTTTTCGAGATCGAGCGCAATCGCGTAGGGTAGATAGGTCTCGTACAAACCGATGGTAAATTCAGGCGCTTTGGTTAATGCAATTTCATCTTCTTCGGCCACCTTGAGGTAATGTTTGAAGCCGTCGATCTTGTCAAGCAGGCGGCGCCCCGCGAGCGTCGGTGCTTTCAGCCATTGGTAGAAAAAATAATGCATTGCCAGCATTGTGATAACGCCAGCGACCAGCGGCAGGGGTACCGCTTCCGAAAATTCCACAATTGGGGCAGCAATGTTGACGATAACCGCGGTAAAAACCAATAGCACCACGAGGTTGACCGCAACCTGGATTTTTCCACTTTTCCCACGGCGTTTGAACCCGCGCCAGACGGCGGACAGCATCATTAGCGGTACCGTTGTAAAAACGCCGAAGAAGATTGTTTTCATAATGATTTCTTCCGATGGCAGTCTCATGATCGCCGTCGCAATGACGATCACTGTCGCCAGGATTCCAGGAAGCAGCAGCCAGCTGTTGGTGTTGAAGTACTTTTTTTCAAAATCACGCTTGAGTGATTTCTTATGTTTGCCGATGGCCTTTGAAAGAATACTGTGATTGGACTGGACGATACTGATATTGCCGCGCCCTTCTCCGAACAGTCCGGCGAGTACCTGCGCTTCCCCGGGGGCGAGCGACAAATCCGAGGCCTCCTGTTTTGTTACCTTGAACTGGCCCTCGTCATCGTTAATTTCAGCGGCACCCTTGACCGCAAGGTTGATGATTGCGCTGGTAAAGCATTTCTTGTCGTAGCCCATGTTCTGCACGAATCGCATCGAAGCGGGTGAATACCCCTCCGGCGGTTGGTAATGCGGTATGATCACGCCGGTCTCGGGATCCCGGCCAAACCACCGCCACAGGATCAGGTAATAAGCGAACAGGGCAAGCGCACCGCCGGTAACGATTAGAGAAGGTCGGTTGTCCTCGAAAAACCAGGCGAGGCGTTGGTCATCACTGGGTTCGTTGACGATGCCCTTGGGCCAGGCGGCGACAATCGTGAGCCCTTCTCGACGACCCAGGGGTTGGCTGGTTTCAAAATAGGCCTGGTTGCCAGTGCTACGTCGATATAGAAGGTCTTGCGCGGTCGAGCCCTGTGGGCCGGTATGCCCGCTAAGCTGAAAATCGATGAACGAACCGGGCAGTGTTACCCGGGCCGACGCTCGATCGATTCTGAAGGCCCAACCGGTACCGGTGACATTCCAGTAAAGTTCATCGAATTCGTCGAAGAAGCCGAGCTGTCGGGTGGTCGAATAGTTAATTTGATATTCATAGAAACCGGGCGACAGAAAGATATTCTGGTCACCGATATAAACCCGCTTGCCATTGGGTCGATTCTTGATGTGGTAGGGTTCTGCGCTGCCGTCGCGTTGCACCGACAGGACTTCGAAGCCGATCGACATGCTTCGACCCTTCGCACTCTTGTAGCGAGTTGGAAAATCGCGGTAAATTCCGCGCCGAATAGACTTGCCTTCGGCCCTGACAACGATGGTTTCGGTCACATGTAAATCACCGTTAACCCGCACTTCGATGTCGCTGTGAAAAGACTCGATGTATTCGTCTGCCAGGCAAGTGAAAGCCAGCGACAGTAACAGCGAAGCAACCAGGCTGCGCAATACCGTCATGGCCCGATTTCCTCGAATTCGAAGTACTGGGCGGGCTCGTAATTAAACAGGCTCGCGACGACCAGGTCAGGAAAACTTTCGATTCTGGTATTCAAATTTCTGACCGCGCCGTTGTAGTAACGCCGCGCAAACTGGATATCGGCTTCGACAGCACTGATGTCGGTTTGTAACTGCAGGAAACTCTGGTTCGCCTTGAGTTCGGGATAATCTTCCTGCAGCGCGAAAATCGACACCAGGCTTCGGGAGATACTGTTTTCCAGCTCACCTTGCTGTTCGACTCCGCGTGGATTAACAGCCTTATTTCGCAGCGTGGTGACCTGGTCAAGCGTTGCCTGTTCGTAAGCTGCATACTGCTTTACCGCGTCGACTAACTTCGGAATCAAATCGTGACGGCGTTTGAGTTGCACCTCGATATCGCTCCAGCCGGCACGCGTGCGTTGGCGATCACGCACCAGGTAGTTATAGATGGTAATAGCGTAAACGACTGTCGCTATGATTGCGGCTACGGCTATCCATTCGATCATGATTTCTGCCTTTTATTTTTTTTGTGTGGATTTCGCAACGCGGCGTCGAACGCAAGTCGTGCCCAGTACAGGCAGGCTTCCGGGTCTTCAAAAAATTCCTCGGGTGCAAGATAGTAGGAAAGTTGGTATTCCTTTTCTTTCTTATAGTAGCTGAATGCTGCAGAACCCTCGGCTGCAAACAGTTCGCGGGTTTTGTCGTCAGCCTTGAGATAGAGGCTGCCGCCGGCAATTAAACCAAACATCAATCCCTGGTGAAAAATGCCGAAGCCGCCAAACATGCGCCTGGCTTCACAGGGCCCGAACGAATCCAGCAGGTCGACGATATGGGTCGCAAGTTCCTGCGCTTCGGGCATGGTGTGATCTCGTGCTAGTTTTCGACGACAGTGTTTTCGGGTACTGGAAAGGTGCGATTACCCTCGTAGACAATTTGCCAATTCGCAGCGCTCTTGCGCCAGAAAAGTTCCTTCGGGGATTCGACATTCACATTGTTGCTGCGATAGTTTTGCTCAAACTGCATTAACATAAGGTTGTCTTCACTGGGATAGTTAAAGACATTGAGCTGGCTGTATTCGACATCGATCCGGGTCTTGTTGCGGTTGACCCAGCGTTTGTGACTATCCCAGCTTGCAAAGTCACGCCCGTAAGCGTTCAGCCCGGATTGCGAATAGTGGCGGCGGTACTGTTCGTGATCGAGACTTTCCCAGTCAATAAGCCAGCTGGATAACAGTTGCATAACTTCCTGGCGCTTGGCCAGCCACTGTTCGCGATTAATCCAGTTCACTTGTTCCGTGACTACAACCGGGGTATGCAGCGCAGGTTGAATGTAGTTATCGATATGCAGAAAATCAGGGTTGCTGACCACGATGCAGCCATTGCTGGCCCTCGGCGAACGGTTGTAGGTGTATGACGGGGTACCATG